>ERZ827108.1499-NODE-1499-length-30597-cov-5.349912_pt1 | contig 30597 bp, 27 predicted proteins | sample MGYA00519921_ERZ827108 | MGnify/ENA primary metagenome ERZ827108 (study PRJEB31778, sample SAMEA3449258) | human gut metagenome | biome: human gut; feature: human-associated habitat; material: faeces | place: United Kingdom | collected 2010/2012 ...
CCGCCCCTCCCCCCGCACCATCCCCCTCGCACCCCATCACCCCACCCAAGGAGGTCCCCCCATGATCCGTTTTGCCACCATCGGCTCCGGCCATATCGTCGAACAGTTCCTCACCGAAGCCCAAAAGCACCCCGAATTCACCCTCACCGCCGTCTATTCCCGTACCGGGGAGCGCGCCGCCGAATTCGCCGCCCGGTGGGAAGCCCCCCTCACCTTCACCGACCTCTCCTCTCTGGCCGCCTGCCCCGAGGTCGATGCCGTCTATATCGCCAGCCCCAATCTCTGCCACGCCGAGCAGGCCATCACCCTGATGAAGGCCGGCAAGCACATCCTGTGCGAAAAGCCCATGGCCACCACCTACATCGATTGCGACGGCATGGTGCTGCAGGCGCACAATAGCCGCGTCATCCTGCTGGAGGCCATGCGCACCCTGTTCGCCCCCGGCTTCGCCCGGCTGCACCAGCTCATCCCGGAGATCGGCACCCTGCGCCGCATCACCGCGGGCTACTGCCAGTATTCCAGTCGGTACGATAGCTACCTGGCCGGCGGCCGCCCCAATGCCTTCGACCCCCGCCTGAATAATGCCGCCGTCGCCGATCTCGGTGTCTACTGCATCGCTCCCACCATCGCCATGGCCGGCGAACCCCAAAAGCTCCTCTCCTGCTGCAACAAGCTCGGTGAGTTCGAGGCCCAGGGCGGCGCGCTGGCCCAGTACCCCACCTTCCTGGCGGATTGGCGCTGGAGCAAAATCGCCGATAGCCCCCTCCCCTCCGCCATCGAGGGCGAAAAGGGCGCCATCCTCATCGGCAAATGGGATACCATGTCCCCCCTCACCCTGTGTCTGCGTGGCCAGGAGCCGAAGCCCATCCCCATCGAGGATGAAACCTCCCCCCTCTACGCCGAGCTGGATGCCTTCATCAGCATGATCAAGCGCCGCGGCGGCAATGAGGGCTACCTCTCCATCTCGCTGGCCACCTGCCGCGTGCTGGATGAGATCGCCAAGCAGAATAAGATCACCTTCCGCCAAACCTGCTGGAACATGGTCGTCCACCGGGATGACTGACCCCACGCAAAAAGCTCCCCTTTCGGGGAGCTCTTTTTTTGCCTTATGGCGGGCACCGCACACAAATGCCCGTCAGCTTTCAGTTTTGCTTATTTCTTGCGGATGACCGCAGCAGCGCCCAGCAGGGAAACCACCGCCATGGCCGCAGCCACGCCCACAAAGTCATTGGCGCCGGTGCTGGGGTTCTTGGTGTTATCGGTGCTGGGGGTGGTAGTGGTGTTGCCGCCATCGCTGGGCACGATGATGGTGATGGACGTATTCACCACCTTGCCATTGCTATCGAACTCTTTACCGGAAGCGAGATATTCTTTTGCACTTTTCGTATCAGAGAAGGTACCGCCGGAAATCTCGATAGTGGCATTTTCTGCCTTCGTAAAGGAAGCCTCAAAGCTACCGCCTTCAATTTTGACGGTGCCCACACTAGCTCTCACATCGCCCTTGAAATTACCATTCTTAATAACAAGCTCATGAGCATCATGGATTGCATCAACGCTGGCGCATGAACCGCAGTTCAGAACAGACCAAGCCGAAGAAACATCCGCGGAGAACTCACCGTTATAAATTGTTGTTTTGTGGTGGTTCTGCACACAGGCTTGAAAATAGTTCTCACACTTACCACCATAGATATTGGTAATTCCGTTATCATCATTCTTGATGGTATTGATACCGCCCTTAAAGGTTCCGCCGTTAATCGTCAAGGTGGGGTAATTTGTGCTACCTTGATGACTCTGATATCCATTTTCAACCAGACTGGAAAAACGGCCTAATGTGCTACTCTCCGAAGCTGTTGTTACCACAGCACCATCGTTAATAATTAGCACGCCATGGTTAATGAGGGTATAGAAGGAGTTTCCACCCGGTTCAGTACCGCTCTTTCCGTTTTCTTTGCTGCGGTTAAAGTATCCACCGTTCAGCGTGGCCTTGCCATTCTCTTCAATTCTCAATGCCGCCTTGCCGTGGGTAACATTATCAACGGTACCATTTCCGGTTATAGTCAAATTACCGTTTGCATTAACCGTAATGGTATCGCCTGCACTATTTGTCAGCTTATTGCCGTTCAAATCAATCGTAAGCTCTTTATTAATAACAATGTCTTCTGTATATTCCTTGTCAAGCTTGACTGTACCGCCAACTGGAGCCGCATCAATCTTGCTTTGCAGGGTTGTTGCTTCATCCGCCATCGCCATGACGGGCAGCATTACAGCCACCATAAGCAGGGCCAGCGCTATGCTTACTACTTTTTTCACATCAATCTCTCCTTTTTGTTTTTGGTTTTTTGCCCACAGGGTATATCGTGTTTGTGTGCAAACACGAAAACGCCCCATGGGGCTTCGGACACACCCATTTTAGCATCATTTTGTCCGCAGTGCCAGTACCCCTGCGTTAATTTCTGTATAAATTTCCCCCTCATTTTTGTGCATCATGCAATATTTGGTGCACATCCTGCAAAAAAACGCCCCCGAAAGCTGATGCCTTCGGGGGATTTTCCTAATCTTTCGGTTATTCCTCTACCTTGATGACCTCTACGCCCTTGTAGTAGCCGCAGGCGGGGCATACGCGGTGGGGCAGCTTAAAGGAGCCGCACTGGGTGCAGCGGCACATCGCGGGGGCATCCAGCTTCCACACATTGCTGCGTCTTTTGTTCTTTCTTGCTTTCGAGCTTTTTCTCTTCGGTACTGCCATCTTGTTTTTCCTCCTACGCTTATTTCACTTTGTTTTTGTCAGAATATCAGTTTTCCAGCAGCCTGCGCAGTACATCCATCTGGGGGTCGCCGCTGTCCTCACGGCAGCCGCACGGGCCCTCGTTCAGGTTCTTGCCGCAGGTCGGGCACAGCCCCCTGCAGTCCTCCCGGCACAGGTAGCGCTGGGGCAGCTCCGGCAGGATGTCGTTGGTAGCAAGCTCCTCGAGCTCTACGCATCCATTCTCGGCCACCAAAAAGGTCTCGTCGTCTTCCCCGTTCACCTCCCGCACCACGGTGTGGCTCACGGTTCGGTCCACGGGCAGCTCCAGCGGAGCCAGGCAGCGGTCGCACAGCACATGCAGTGTAAACCGGTAGGTGCAATCGAGTGTAACTACACCGGCACGGTTCACCGCCTTGGCGGTCACATTTACAGGCGCCGTAAATAGGGGCCGGCCTGCGTGTTTTACGGTTGTCAGGTCCACATCCGCCGTTACCACATCGGCTTCTCCCGGCAGTTCCAGTACACGGTTCAGGTCCAGCTTCACGGTGCCTCTCTCCTTTTCTTCGGGGAGATCCCCGCTGCGTTTAGGGGTCGCCGTCCTTTGGGGTAAAAGGGCGCACTGCTCCCTCCCTTGGACGGACACAAAAATATTATAGGGACTTCGCTCCCCCTTGTCAAGCCTTGGTTTGCATTTTCCCCCGGATTTCCGCGCTTTTTTGCATCAGCGGCACCCCCGGCGGCCATACTTTTGTCAGCTGGGCCACCCGGTGCCGCAGCCGGGCGACCCGCAGGGCCGGCGGCGTGCCGCAGCCGTGGCGGCCTTCGGCCGCCCAAAGCCGCCCGCCCCTTGGGCGGCCGGCTTGCCCTGCGGGCCGCCTGCCGCTTTCCATCCCATTTTCCCATAAAATCCCTACCCGAAAAGAGGAATCCCCGTGAACCAAAATCTCAATCTTTCCCCCACCGCCGCCCCCATGCCGGTACAGTCCCCGGCCGTCCGCCACCGCAATTTTGAGGAGGTGGCTCTAGGCTATGATGAAATAACCGCCATGGAAGAAGCCCGCCGCTGCCTCGGCTGCCCCGGCGCACCCTGCCGCGGCGGCTGCCCGGTGGGCGTCCATATCCCGCAGTTTATCGCCAAGGTCGCCGAAGGTGATTTTGCCGCCGCCTGGGAAATCCTCTCGGCGGATAATACCCTGCCCGCCGTCTGCGGCCGGGTCTGCCCCCAGGAAAACCAGTGCCAGGCCGTCTGTGTCCGGGGCAAGAAGGGCGAAAGTGTCGCCATCGGCCGGCTGGAACGCTTTGTGGCCGATTGGCACCGGGCCCAGCAGGAACCGAAGGCTCCATCCTGCGCCGAAGAAAAGGGCAAAAAGGTCGCCGTGGTCGGCTCCGGGCCGGCCGGCCTGGCCTGTGCGGGGGAGCTGGCCCGGATGGGCTATTCCGTCACCGTTTTTGAGGCGCTGCACACCCCCGGCGGGGTGCTGGCCTATGGCATCCCAGCCTTCCGCCTGCCAAAGGACATCCTGCATGAGGAGATCGCCGGGCTGGAAAAACTGGGCGTCACCATCCAGACCGACACCGTCATAGGCCGGACGATACCGGTGGAGGAGCTGCTGAAGGACGGGTTTTCGGCCGTATTCCTGGGCAGCGGGGCCGGCCTGCCCAACTTCATGGGCATTCCGGGAGAAACGCTGTGCGGTGTTTTTTCCGCCAATGAATGGCTGACCCGCATCAACCTGATGCACGCCGCTGAACCGGGGGCTGCCACTCCCCTCATGCCCGCCAAACAGGTGGTGGTCGTGGGCGGCGGCAATGTGGCCATGGATGCCGCCCGATGCGCCCTGCGCTGCGGCGCCGAGGTGACCATCGTGTACCGGCGGGGCCGGGAGGAGCTGCCTGCCCGGGCCGAGGAAGTGGAGCACGCCGAGGAGGAGGGCATCACCTTCCGGCTGCTGACCAACCCAGTGGAGATCCTGGGGGATGAGAACGGCTTTGTGACCGGGATACGGTGCGACACCATGGCCCTGGGAGAGCCGGATGAAAGCGGCCGCCGCCGCCCCGAGGTGGTTCCGGGAGCACAATTTACCCTGGACTGCGACGCGGTCATCATGGCCATCGGGACGACGCCGAATCCCCTGCTGCACCGGACGACGGCCGGTTTGGCGGCTGACCGGCGCGGGCGGCTGACCACCGAGGAGGGCAGCTGCCGCACCTCCCTGCCGGGCGTTTTTGCCGGAGGGGATGCGGTGACCGGAGCGGCCACCGTCATTTTGGCAATGGGGGCCGGCCGAAAGGCGGCGCAGGAAATTGACGAGTACCTGCGGAAAACCCCCTCCCACTAATAGTGCAAAAACGACCTTTTTTTGCAGCCCAAAGGTTAATAATTCACTTTTTTTCACGAAAAGTTTACGAATGAGGGAAAATATGGATGGAATTTGGCTAAATGTTGGATTATATTTCCTGCGAAATGGCATAAAAAAAGCTCCCCGATGGGGAGCTTTTTTATGCGGTTTTAGGGATTATTTTTTGCGGAGGACGACAGCGGAACCGAGCAGAGCCACAACAGCGGCAGCGGCGGCCAGGCCGACAAAGTCATTGGCGCCGGTGCTGGGGTTCTTCTGATCGTCGGTCTTGGGGGTGGTATCCTCGGAGGGGGTGGTGATGACAATGGTGGTAGACTTAGGAACTACCTCGCCGTTGGCATTGAGCTTCAAACCCTCTTCGAGATATTTCTCAGCATTTTCTTTATCGGTAGTGAAAGTACCGCCGGAAACAGTAAGAGCTGCCTTTGTTGTCTCTTCCGGAACTTCTGTTGCGGTATCAGAGAGCTGACCACCCTCCTGGAAGAAGACTCCGATCCTACCATTTATTGTACCGCCTTCAATGCTGGTTTTGGCAGCAGGGATGGGCCAAGAGTTATTATATTTATATTGCAGAGAATTTACATCGCCATTGAAGGTACCGCCCTTGATAACGGTATTGCCGCCAACATTGCCATAGGACCAGGTATTTACATCAGCATTAAAAGTACCACTGTAAATAGTGGCGGTGCACCAATTCTGAATTGCCTGGCCAGCAACATTCTTCCCCTCTGCTGTGACAGTTTTAGAAGAAATTGTGCTATTTCTTACAACCATCGTGCCCCGCTCCGCATTGTTATCATCATTTTTTACAACGATGCTGCCTTCACGAGTCGCTGTTACACCATCAAGAGTAAGGGTGCCAGTGTTACGGATAGCAGTACAATTTCCCGTAACATTACTGCGGTTATCAATAATAGAGCCATTAGTCAAAACCAAGGTTCCATGATTCCAAAGGATATAATCGGTTCCAAGTGCAGAACCATTTTTGATGGTTTTGCCATTAAGATCAATAGTCAAATTCTTTCCGGCAGCAATTTCAATTGTAGCGGTCAGTTCAATATCACCGCCAAGGGTAATAGTTGCGCCATCAGTTACAGCGGTAATGGCATCTTTCAGTGCCTGCTCGGTTGTAATCCCCTCATCCGCCAGAGCGACGACGGGCAGCATGACGCAGACCATGAGCAGCGCCAGAGCAATACTTAGGAACTTTTTCATTGTGTTAACCTCTCCTTTTCTTTGGCCCACAGGGAGTTCGTGTTTGCGTGGCAAACACGGCGACGCCCCCGGGGGCGATTTTATTTAGGTAAGTTAAGGTTATTCCTTTTCCAGGTGAATGTCAAGTGCCTAATGGGAAATTGCAGCGAATTTTCTAATTTCGGCATAAACTGACAGCGAAATGGTCGATTTTACGCGATGGGCGGTGTGATGTAGGTGGCGGGGCGGTAGCGCTCGAAGATGACGGCATCGAAGCGGGCAAGGGCCAGGGGCTCCTTACTTTCATCGCGGACCGTCCATGCGACGCAGGGGGCATGCCATACCTTACGGATGAGGGACAGCGTGCGGGTGCGGGGGGCGGTGAGGTAATTGTAGGCGATGAAATCCGGGGCGGTGAGCCAATTGAACAAAAGCTGCTGAGAGGCCCAGGTGGCGGGGGTGAGGCGGGTCATATTGCCCTCGCCTTCGGTGTAGCGATCGGAGAGCAGGCCGCGGGCAACGGCGGGGGCGTGGTTTTTCATCCACAGGATGACCTGGGGGTGGAAGCTTTCGACACAATACAGGCCGGTGTAATCCCGGAGCTGAGACATCATTTTCTCGCAGAGGGCGGGGTAATTTTTCTGATACTTGACCTCGACGATCATGGGGATCTTCCCCGCGACGATGTCAAGGACCTCCGAGAAGAGGGGGATGCGTTCTTCGGTGCCCAGCAGGCGGAGCTGCTGCAATTCGGCGTAGGATTTTTCATCCACCCGGCCGGTGACGCCGCAGACGCGGTCCAGGGTGTCATCGTGGAAGACGACAAGCCGGCCATCGGTGGTGAGGTGGAGGTCGAGTTCGATGCCGTAGCCAGCTTCCACAGCGCGGCGGAAGGCGGGAAGGCTATTTTCCGGGATGCCATCCTGGGCGCAGTGCAGACCGCGGTGGGCGTAGCGCCGCCCCACAAAGGGGGCCATCTTCTTCCGGGCGGAGGGATCCGGGCGGAGGAGGAGCAGGAGCAGCAGGAACAATACAGCAAGGACAAGCAGGAGGATGAGGAGGGTTTTCATAGGGAGGGACCTCTTTTCGGGTGGATTTTGAGGGAGGGTTTGCGGGAGGGGTGGTGGGCCTGCCCCCTGTGCTGGTTCCATTATAGCGCCGTAAGGCGGCGGGTGCAATAAAAAAGGAGGCACCGCTATCCCCGCCGAAAGAGATAACGGTGCCCCGGGTGCCGACGGATGCGAGCTTATCCGTTGCGCTCGGCAAGAAAAAGAGCATAATCCTGGACCGCGCTGCGCTGTTCCTCCGTAAGCCCCTCGGGCAGGAGCAATACATTGGAAGAGGCGGCGGCATAGCCTTGGTAGCGCTCATCACTGAGCCCCATCAGATAATCCACTGAAACGCCGAAAAATCTGGCCAGCCAAACCTTGGTCGCGTCGCTTGGGTCACTTTTCTCTTTTTCGTAGGCGGATATGGTGTGGTGCGAGACGGACAGCATATCCCCCAGCTCGGCTTGTGACAGTCCCGCTGCTTTCCTTAGCAGGTATAAGCGGTTTCCTATCATTCCCATTCCCTTCTCTCTTAAGACTGGGCGTTTTTATTGTACCATTCTTTATGCAAAAAAGGAAATACTTTTGACAAAATCTACCCATTTTACAAAAAGAGTTGTTCTGATTTGTCGGAATTGACAGGGTGCCATTTCCAGCAATATTTCCAGCAATCCGCAACTGGGCGCGGGGGGCCCTGGGACCTATAATGGAGATGTAAGCATAGTGCTGAGTGACGAAGGAGGTACATATGATGGAGGTTTTTTCTTTGCACCGGGAGATGACCGGTGAAGAGGGCGAGCAATGCCGGGTGCGCTATTCCCTGACGGAGGACAGCTGCGGCCCGGAGCGATGCTACGGCATCCTGTGCTGTGTGGAGGGAAGCCGGCGGCCCGGCCGGTGCTGCCGCCTGCCCGGCCTGCTGGAAAATCGCGGGGTGGGCGAGCTGCTGGTGGAATATCTGGCGCGGCGGGAGGTAACGCCCGTTCAGCTGGAGGATATCCTGGTGGAGCTGCTGCCGTGACGGCGGAGCTTGCCGAGAGGGCGCGGCCGCAGGCCGCCCGGGCGAAGCCCGGGCAGGGCGCCCCGAAGGGGCGTCCACGATGCGGAGCATCGTGGACTGCGGCCGCAGCCTGGGCCATGCAGGAAGTGTTTCTCTATAATATAGGTAGGGGCGGCCCGGTTTGGAGCGGGGGCGTCCTTTTTTTGCACCGGGCGGGCGGGTGCGGAATAGGATGGGGCAGCGGGAAAATCCCCGCCAAGCGAGCGAGCAACTTTATTGACATAGATAGCAGGTGACGACTGATGAAACGGACTGTGACGATCCTGGGCGGCGATGAACGCATGGCGTGGCTGGCGGAAAGCCTGCGGCGGGAGGGGTATATCATCCGGCTGGCGGCGCTGCTGCCCCCTGCCCCCCTGAAAAATCGGCTGCCGCAACCGGAGACCCCAGATAGGCTGCTGCCGGAAAGCGAGACAGTGATTCTGGCGGTGCCGACGGTAGGCCCGGATGGGATGCTGCGCACCCCGACGGTCCCGGAGTGCTACCCCCTGGCGGAATGCCTGCGGCGGCTGCCGGAGGGGGCCATGGTACTAGGCGGCACCCTGCCGCCGGACTGCCGCAAGATTGTGGAGGAGCGGCATTTGGCCTACACCGACCTGCTGGCGCTGCCGGAGCTGCAGGAGCTGAACGCCATAGCGACGGCGGAGGGAGCGGTGGCGCTGGCCATGCGGGAGCAGAACACGACCCTATTTGATACGAGGTGCGTGGTGCTGGGCTATGGACGCTGCGGCAGCGCACTGTGCCGCAGACTGGCGGCACTGGGCGCCAAGGTAACGGCTGCGGCCCGCCGCCGGGAACAGCTGGCGCGCATCTATGCCGATGGGCATACCCCCTGTGATATCAATAAGCTTTCCCCTGCTCTGGACGGCTGCGAAGTCGTTTTTAATACAGTGCCGGCCCCGGTACTGCCGGAGGAGCTGCTGCGCAGGCTGCCACCGGAAGCTCTGGTGGTGGAGCTGGCCAGCGCGCCGGGCGGCTGTGACGCCGCCGTGGCGGAAGCGATGGGGCTGCGCTACCGGAACGCGCCGGGCCTGCCGGGCAAGGCAGCGCCCCGCGCCGCCGGAGAATACTTGGGGCAGGTGATACGCGGCCTGCCGCACTGGGAGGAATGAATAGTGAACGACAAGAAATTGGGCTTTGCCCTCTGCGGCTCCTTTTGCACGCTGGAACGCACCCTGCGAATGATGGCGGAGTTGGTTTCGGCCGGGTGGGAGATCCAGCCGATCATGTCTCCCATTACTTACGGGACGGATACCCGCTTTGGCACGGCGGAGCACTGGCGCGACCAGGTGGAGGCCCTATGCGGCCGGCCCATTTGGCACACGGTGGCACAGGTGGAGCCCATTGGGCCCCGGAAGCTCTTAGACATCCTGCTGGTGGCGCCCTGTACCGGCAATACCCTAGGCAAGCTGGCGGGTGGCATCACCGATACACCGGTAACGATGGCGGTGAAGGCTCATCTGCGCAATGACCGCCCGGTGGTGCTGGCGGTTTCCACCAATGACGGACTGAGCGCGAGCGCGGCGAATATTGGGGCGCTGCTGTGCCGCAAAAACTACTACTTTGTGCCCTTTGGGCAGGATGACCCCCTGAAAAAGCCGACCAGTCTGGCGGCGGAGCTTTCCCTGACCGGGGCGGCGCTGGCAGCGGCGCTGGAGGGCCGGCAGTTGCAGCCGATGCTGCGGGGGATGCCGGTGGGATAAGTTTGTGCCGGAAGCGGGCCCGCAGAGCCGGCGCCGCGCAGCGGCGCCGCAGGCGGCCACCGGCCGCCAAAGCCGTCCGCAGGACGGCTGCCCTGCGGGCTAAAGCCTGCGGTTTGCAGGGGTCTGCCGGGGGAGGTGGCGGGCCTTTTGGCAGGTTCGCGGGGAGGGAGGGGCGCAGCCCCAGCCGCCCGGAGGGCGGCTGACGGCGGCCAAAGGCCGCCAGGATCGCCCCGGAGGGGCGATCGGGCTGCGCCCTGGCTTTCGCCCAGCACAAACTCTGCATGGAGAACCACAAAATGCAAGAACGGTGCTTCTCCTGCAAAAGTGTGGTCTGCCATTCAATTTTAGGGGGATTTTCCCATTGCATTGCCTAAAACAGCCGCGAAAACGCAAGAAAGAATTTTCTTTCCTGCGTTTTTTGTTGTAAAACTCTTGATTTTATCTCCGTCATTCGGTATGATAAGGGGGAATACTTTACAGAAAGAGGGGTTAAGTATGACGCAGGATCTGCTTCAGCTGATCAGTAATGAGATGAAGGGCTTTTCCAAGGGGCAGAAGCGCATCGGCGCTTTCATCCTGGAGCATTACGATAAAGCGGCCTTCATGACCGCCGCCAAGCTGGGGGAAACGGTGGGGGTCAGTGAATCCACCGTGGTGCGCTTTGCGGCCGAACTGGGCTTTGAGGGCTATCCCCAGCTGCAAAAATCCCTGCAGGATATCATCCGCAACCGGCTGACCACCGTACAGCGCATGGAGATCATTGATGAGCAGCTTTCCGGCGGCGTGGATGTCCTGCACCGGGTCATGTCCTCCGATGCCGATAAGATCCGCCGCACGCAGGAGGAGATAGACCCCAAAGACTTCGATACCGTCATTGATTCCATCATCGGTGCTCACCGCATTTATATTCTTGGCCTGCGCTCCTCCGGGGTGCTGGCCGGGTTCCTTTCCTTCTACTTCAATCACATCTTTGAGGATGTGGTGAATGTGGGCGCTGCCCAGGGCGAGACCTTTGAGCAGATGCTGCGCATCGGGCCCAATGATGTGCTCATCGCCATCAGCTTCCCGCGCTATTCCCAGCGGACGCTGAAGGCGGTGCATTACGCCAAAAAGCAGGGCGCCTGCATCATCGGCATTACCGATTCCACCAGCGCGCCGCTGGCTGCCATGGCCAACCATGTGCTGCTGGCCCGCAGCGAGATGGCTTCCTTCGTTGATTCGCTGGTGGCGCCCATGAGCCTGCTGAACGCCATCATCGTAGCAGTGGGTCTGCGCAAAAAGCATGAGACCAGCAACACCTATGCCATGCTGGAACGCATCTGGAGCGAATACGATGTGTACGAGAAAAACGAGGAGATCCATTCCGCGCCATGAGAAACGAATTTGACCGAATCGTTATCGGCGGCGGGGCCGCCGGCTTATTCGCGGCCGGGTGGGCCGCCAAAAGCGGCCTGCGGGTGCTGGTGCTGGAAAAGCGGGAGCGTCCCGCGCGCAAAATACTGGTGACCGGCAAGGGCCGCTGCAATGTGACCAATCACTGCTCTCCGCAGGAATTCATAGCGGCGGTGCGGCGCAACCCCCGCTTTTTGATGAGCGCCATCTACGCCATGACGCCGCAGGACACCATGGCCTGCTTTGAGGAGCTGGGCGTGCCGCTGAAAACCGAGCGCGGCAACCGGGTGTTCCCGGTAAGCGACCGCGCCATGGATATTGCCGACGCGCTGGTGCGCTTTGCCCGGCAGGGCGGCGTGCAGATAAAACAGGCCACCGTCAGCGAGCTCATCCAAAGGGATGACGCCGTAGTGGGTGTTAAAACCGAAGCAGGCGAAGAATTCTTTGCCCCGCTGACTATTCTGGCGACCGGCGGCAAAAGCTACCCCGGCACCGGCAGCGATGGCAGCGGCTACGCCCTGGCGGCTGCCGTGGGACACACTATTATTCCGCCACGGCCCTCGCTGGTGCCCATCATCTGCGAGAATACGGACAAGCAGTTTACCACGCTGATGGGGCTTTCGCTGCGCAATGTAACGCTGAACCTCATCCAAAAGAAAACCGGCAAGGTGATATACAGCGAGCTGGGCGAGATGCTGTTCACCCATTTTGGCATCAGCGGGCCGCTGGCCCTGACCGCCAGCAGCTATATGGATGTTCCCACCGATTACCGCATCACTATAGACTGCAAGCCGGGGCTGACCCCTGAGCAGCTGGATGCCCGGATGCTGCGGGACTTTGAGGGGAGCCCCAACCGGGCCTTTGGCAACGCGCTGGAGGCACTGCTGCCCCATTCCCTTATCCCTGTGGTGGTGGCCAAAAGCGGCATTCCGGCCGAGCGGCGGGTGAACCAGCTGACCCGTGAGGAGCGGCAAAAGCTGGGGGCGCTGATCAAGGCCTTCCCGCTGACCCCGCAGGCGCTGCGGCCCATTGAAGAGGCGGTCATTACCGCCGGGGGCGTAAGCGTAAAGGAGATAGACCCCCGCACCATGCGAAGCAAGCTCGTAAAGGGGCTGGCCTTTGCGGGTGAAGTGATGGATGTGGACGCCGTGACCGGCGGCTACAACCTGCAAATCGCGTGGAGCACCGGCTACCTGGCCGGCACCGCCGCGGTATGATATGAAATTTCGGGTCTGTGCAGGGTCCCGGCCCGCCCGCCGCCCCGTCCCGTGCCTCCGGCACGGACGGGCGCGCCCCCCGCAGGGGGTGCGCCCGCAGGCGGCAGCCCCCGCAGGGGGCTGCCGCCGCGGGGCGGCGGGCGCCGGGGGCCTGCAGGGGCCTATCCCAGAACAGGAGCAAAACTATGATCTCCATTGCGATCGACGGGCCGGCAGGGGCCGGCAAAAGCAGCATCTGTACCAGGCTGGCCCAGGAGCTGCACTACCTGCATATTGATACCGGCGCGCTGTACCGTGCGGTGGGCCTTTTTGTGCTGCGGCAAAATAAAAACCCCGCCGACCCCACCGATGTCCTCCCCCTGCTGCCGCATATCCATATCGACCTGCGGTTTGGGGCGGGCGAGCAGCGCATCCTGCTGAATGGCGAGGATGTTTCGGAGGCCATCCGCCTGCCGGAGGCCTCCGCGGCCGCCTCCGCCGTTTCCGCCCTGCCGGAGGTACGGGCCTACCTGCTGGAGCAGCAGCGCAGCCTGGCCCGGCAGTACAATGTCATCATGGATGGGCGGGATATCGGCACGGTGGTGCTGCCCCAGGCCACCATTAAGATTTACCTGACCGCCGCCCCGGAGGAGCGTGCCCGCCGCCGCTGGCTGGAACAGCAGCAGAAGGGCATAAAAGAAAGCTACGAGGATGTGCTGGCCGCCGTCATTAAGCGGGACTACGATGACAGCCACCGGGCTGCCGCCCCGCTGCGCCAGGCGGAGGACGCGTGGCTGTGCGACAGCACCCATCTGGATTTTGAGGGAACGGTGCAGGCCATACTCGCCTACATCCGGCAGCGGATAGGGGAAGTGCCATGCAGGTGACCGTTGCCAAAACCGCCGGGTTCTGCTTTGGGGTGCGGCGGGCGCTGGAGCTGACCCAGAAAAGTGCTGCCCTCTCCCCCACCTGCACACTGGGGGAGCTCATCCATAACCGGCAGGTGGTGGAGGAGCTGGCCGGGCAGGGCGTTACGGTGATAGAGCGTCCAGAGGACGCCCCCGCCGGTACCGCCGTGGTGATCCGCTCCCACGGGGTAGGACCGCAGGTCTATGATACCCTGCGGGCACAGGGCAGCCCTGTAATAGATGCCACCTGCCCTTTCGTCAAGCGCATCCACCAAATTGCCGCCGAGGTACCGGAGAATGGCCTGCTGCTGCTGGCCGGCCGCCGGGAGCATCCGGAGGTGCAGGGCATCCTGGGGTACTGCCGGGGGCAGGCTCTGGTCTTCTCTTCGGCGGAGGAAATGCAGGAACTGCTGGCATTCCTGCCATCGGATGGCAATATCCCCGTCATTTTGGCGGCTCAGACCACATTTTCTTTGCGCGAATGGGAGAAAATATTATTTTTCGCAAAAAAAGTGTGTACAAATCTAAAAGTATTTGATACAATATGTAGAGCGACCATTGAACGGCAGTCCGAGGCAAAACAGCTGGCCCAATCTGCCGATGCCATAGTGGTGGTAGGGGGACTGCACAGTGCCAATACCACGGCTCTGGCGGCGCTGTGCGGCAGCTATTGCCCCACAGTGCAGGTCGAAACGGCGGACCAGCTGGAACGCCACCGGGAGGCCCTGCGGGGCGCCCGCTTTATCGGTATTACTGCCGGCGCTTCAACCCCGGCTTGTATCATTAAGGAGGTTCAAAATTCCATGAGCGTATTGGAAAACAACACTGAAGAAATGAACTTTGGGGAGCTGCTCGATCAATACTCCAAAAGTATACATAATGGGGAGAAGGTAACGGCCGTTGTTACAGGCATTAAGCCGACGGAAATTTCTGTTGACGCCGGCACCAAGCATGCCTGTTATGTACCGCTGGATCAGCTGACCAGCGATCCCTCTGCCAAGCCTGAAGACATCGTCAAGATTGGCGATGAGCTGGAGCTGATGGTCGTCCGCGTCAATGATGTGGAAGGCACCGCCATGCTCTCCAAGACCCGTCTGGATGCCGTAGCCGGCTTCGAGAAGGTCATGAATGCAGGTGAGACCGGCGAGATTCTCACCGGCGTTGTCACCGAGGTCATCAAGGGCGGCGTTCTGGTTCTCACCAATGGCGTCAAGGTATTTATCCCCGCCAGCCAGACCGGTGTTCCCCGCGATGGCGACCTGAACACCCTGCTGCGCAAGGAAGTCAGCTTTAAGATCCTGGAAACCAACCGTCAGCGCCGCCGTGCCGTCGGCTCCATCAGCGTAGTGGCCCGCGAGGCCCGCAAGGAACTGGCCCAGAAGTTCTGGGACGAGGTAGAAGTAGGCAAGGTTTACACCGGCAAGGTGAAGAGCCTAACCAACTTCGGCGCCTTTGTGGATCTGGGCGGCGTGGATGGCCGTATCGGCCTGACCGACCTGACCTGGCTGCGCGTCAAGAGCCCCGCTGAGGTCGTTTCCATCGGCGATACCGTAGAGGTTACCGTAAAGGATATTGACCGCGAGAACAACCGCGTGTCCCTCATCTACAAGAAGACCGAGGACAATCCCTGGGAGAAGATTAAGACCATGTATCAGGTCGGCGATGTCGTTCCCGTCAAGATCATGTCTCTGACCACCTTCGGTGCCTTTGCGCAGATCATCCCCGGTATCGATGGCCTGATTCACATCTCTCAGATTGCCCGTGAGCGTGTAGAGAAGGTAGCGGATAAGCTTTCCGTTGGCCAGGTAGTGGATGCCAAGATCACCGAGCTGGACTATGACCGTCATCGCGCCAGCCTGTCCATCAAGGCCCTGTTGACCGAGGAAGCCCCCGAGGAAGAAGCCGCTGAGGAAGAGACTCCCGCCGAGGAATAATCCCTAAGCAAAATTATCCGTCCCCTGGCCGCTGTGGCCGGGGGACTTTTTCTTGCCGGCTGCTTTGGTGGTGGGGGGCAGGCTTCGGGCCGCAGGCACCCCGGCTGCGCCGGGGCCGGCGGGCGCAGCCCGCCGCGGCCGTCCGGAGGACGGCCGGCCTGCGGCCCGGAGCCTGCCCCCTACCGCAAAGGATATTTTTTTTGCAAACCGGGCTTCCGGCATTGACAAACCGGCCATTTTCTGCTATCCTTAAACAAGTAATCGTTACTGTTTAAGGAGTGATCCCATTGAAATATTCCCGCCAAAGAGAGCTGATCCTGGAAACCGTTCAGCGCTCCGATGACCACCCCACCGCGGATACCATCTATACCCGGGTGCGGGCGCAGGACCCCAAAGTGAGCCTGGGCACCGTATACCGCAACCTGAACCTGCTGTGTGAGAACGGTCAGCTGCTCAAGGTTCCGATCCCCGGGGCCAGCGACCGCTTTGACCACACGCTGGGCGACCACGCCCACGCCTACTGCGAGGTGTGCGGTAGCGTGGCCGATGTGCTACCCCAGGCCCTGCCCATGCTGCAGGAGGCCCTGAAGGGCGGCTGCGGCTTCCAGGTGCATCAGATGAACCTGGTGCTGGAGGGTGTTTGCCCCGAATGCCAAAAGAAAATGCAGTAAATCCCCCTAGCAAAAAGTCCCCCCAACTGGGAGGACTTTTTCTTTTGCCTTGCGGCAGATCATTTTTCCGCGGTCTTGGCCCCCAGCGCCTTAACGGCAGCTGTAAAGTCAGCTTTCTTTACATAGATGAAGTAAGCGGTCACCATCTCGGATTGCTTGCCAAAGCTGCCGTCCCGCGGCCGCTCCGAGGTGATAGCATGGGGCGCGGTGCGGTGAATCTCCCGTACCAGGTAGGCAATATTCTGCTCTGCCAGCACCCGGCAGATGTGGATCTTTTCCTCCAGCGCATAGGTGACAGCCAGCTGACGACGGTTAAAAATGGTAATCACAAGCTCACTCCTTTACAAGATATAATACAAATTGTAATATTATTCGACTTTATACTGCTTATTGTGCCGTTATTCGGCGGCCGCCACAATAGCGATCCCCGCAGAAGCGCCAATGCGGTTGGCCCCGGCTTCGATCATCGCCATCGCGGTCTCATAGTCCCGGATGCCGCCGCTGGCCTTGACGCCCATCTCCGGCCCCACAGTTTTGCGCATCAGGGCAATATCGTGGGTGGTCGCCCCGCCGGTGGAAAAGCCGGTGCTGGTCTTGACAAAATGCGCCCCGGCGGCCTTGGCGGCCTCGCAGGCCTTCACCTTTTCCTCATCGGTCAGCAGGCAGGTCTCAATGATGACCTTGACGGTGTGCCCGGCCGCAGCCTTTACCACGCCCTCAATATCCCGCTGCACCAGCGCCCAATCGCCGACTTTCGCAGCACCCACATGGATGACCATATCCAGCTCCTCGGCGCCCATGGCGGCACAGCTGGCGGCTTCGGCGGCTTTCTGCTCCGGGGCAATGGCGCCCAAGGGGAACCCCACTACGCAGCAAACCTTTACACCGGTCCCTTTCAGCAGGCGGGCGGCCAGCGGAATATAAACCGGATTGACACACACACTGGCAAAGTGATACTCCGCCGCTTCGGCGCACAGCTTCTCGATCTGGGCCGGGGTGGCCTCGGGCTTTAACAGGGTATGGTCTATCATCGCGGCAATGGTCTTCTTATCCATCATTTTTACCTCCGTTTATTGTGGTTTTCTCCGCCCCCAGTATAGCACAGTCCCCGCCCCCGGTGCAAGATGCCTCTCCCCTGTTTCCTGCCGCTTTTGAGGGCTTTGTGCAGGGGGCTCGCTCGGGGCGCAGCTCGCTCCGGCTCCGCCGGAGCAAAGCAGGCTCCGCCTGCTTTCACCGCCCTGCGGGCGGTGGGGCTGCGCCCCGCCCCCGGCCCTGCACAGGCTTAAAAATACCCGCAGACCACAAAGCAGCAGCCTGCAGGTATCTTTTGGGGTTATGCTTCGCCCTGGTAGGTCAAATTCCTCCACTCATAAAGCATCGCCGTGATCTTATTATCCTTGGGCTTACCGGTATCCAGCGCCAGTGCGTCGGTGGTGCCATCCGCCCGCCGGGTCGTGATGTAATATCCCGTTTTCCCGGTCTTATAGGCCTTCACCAGCTGCTGCGGCTCCATATCTGCCCACCGGCAGTAAAGAGCATCGCCCTCCCGGTAGATGGTCAGCGTATAGCCCTCGTCGTATGATAGATCCCTCCATTGTCCGCCAAAGACCTCCTCGATCTCGGTCAGGGGTATTTCCTCGGCAGAGTCCAGCACACTGGGCAGCCGCTGCCACTCCATGTTATCCAGCAGCGCATGGGGCACCAGGATGATCCAATCCGTCCCGTAGTTATCGTTCTCCATGTACTGGGTACCCCTCAGCACCATCCCCTGTGCTGTCATTTTGATGGCGTTACATGTCCAGCTTCTGCTCTGCTCTACGCCATCCAGCCATTCCGCCACCGGGATATCTAACTCAGCGCTCTCGCCGCTTTCCGGGTCAAAGGCCAGCACAGTAAGATGCCCTGTTGCGGTATAGTTGGTTTCCGCTGTCCACAGGCGGCCGTTATGTTCCATGCCGTAATACAGCTTCGTCGCCATACGGGTGGGGGTGCCATAGGGCAGCTCCTCCACCGGGAGGCTGTAAAACGCCATCTCCGATACGCTGCCGCTTTCATCATCGGTAAAGAAATTCTCGTTCATCACCGTCCAGAACAGCTTGCCATCCAGCAGCCGGATGCCCGAAAGCCCATTCCCGTTCATTTTGCCCAGGTTCATCCAGGTCACTTCCCCGGTGGAAAGGCTGTAAATCCCGTAATCATTGCTGTACCGGTAGTAGTTGCTGCTGATGACCAGTCTATCGTTATCCAGCCACAGCTCCGTCCTGTAATACCTGTCATACTCCCAAATTTCCCGGTCCAGTCCGGTCTCTATCACCGTCACCCCGTCAATGGTCAGGCTGCCGTTTTCGGCACTGTCCGCAATGTGCTGCCCATCCGGACTTTTCAGCATAGTATATCGGCTGCCCTCCGGCACATAGTCCCGGCTTTCCACCCGACCGTCGCTCCATACCTCGGTTTCTACCAGCCGGTCTATCCGGTTGTAGGGGTTTCTCACCCCTATATCGGTGGAATACTCCGTTCGAATGATAAGTGACTCTCCCGCAGTTTCGGTGCTGGTGTACCGAATCTCTCCACCTGAGTAACTCATCTTCATCCAGCCCCCGCAGGTCAGGGGCGTTTCCACCGCCGTGTAGCTGCCATCCAGCCGCAGCAGCACCACCGCGATGGTCTTTCCATCCTCATAGTCCCCCCGAATGACCGGGATCGCCATGGTGCCATCCGCCAGTAGCTTTGGCTCCATAGTGGTATGAAAAACCTCATTGTAGCCGTCGCCCTCCGGCACTGGGCAGGTATACAGCGGCTGCCATCCGCTCCCGGAAAGCATTCCGTCGATACTCATCGCCGTCACACCATTCTCCAGCTCAGTAGGTACGGTGCGGTTGCTCACATACTTCCAGCTACCGTCCTCCGCTATCCTTACGGTCAGTTCCCTATTGTAGTTGGGCTCTCTCCCATTAAAGGTAAATCCGTAACGGATCCGCAGCAGGTCGCCCTCCCGCACTGCTTCTTTGGCAAAGCATGACCAGCTAATGCCCGTCTCTGTTACCCACAGCATTGTCCCGTTCCCATCGGGGTCCAGCAGGCTCCGCAGCTTTTCCTCGCTGATGTCAAACCGCTTCAGCAGCACCTCCTCGATTTCATCGATAGGCACCTCATGCCCCTCCGGGTAGTCCGTTTCGCCATCGGTCAAAAACCAGCACAATCTTGCCCACCACAATGGATCGGTGATCCCCTCCGGCGAGGTGAAATTCTGTGTGCACCCCTCCGCCAGCGGGTATAGGTAGGTCTTGGTCAGCTCGTAGCGCTTGTTGTAGTCCTCATAGGTATCCAGCGGTGAAAATACTTCGTATATATAATCCACGCTATCGATAATGGAAAGCTCGCCGCAGCTGTTCAGCCTTATCTCCCCCGCCTGCTGGTACAGCACATTTTCCCAGTCCACGGTGTCGCCATAACCGGTCAGTGACGCCTCTTGAAAAGCCGCCACCCCGTCCTTTACGGTCAGCCGCATGCCATCTATCCCCTGGCAGTCATTGCGGTCATAAAAGTTATAATACCGCAGCTCGGCGTCCTCCCCGGCCTGCATCTTTTCCACCGCGGCCCGCACCGGGGCGCTGTCGGTCAGCGGCACATAGTTGTAGGCAATGACAGTCGCGGTTTCCTCGGCCAGCGCCGCCTTGTACTGGGCGCTTTGCAGCACCTCCTGCGGCACCCCCTCGGTAGAAAGGATCTTCTCACTTCCTCCGCACCCCACCGCCAACAGCAGCACCGCCGCCAGCAACAGCACCAAAATTCTCTTGTTCACGGTTTTTTGTCCTCCTTTAGGTTCTGTTCACTTCACCGGTCGTCAGGTTCAGCTCGTAGGATGCACCATCCTTGCCATGTTTGCCATCTACATAGAAGCACAGGTAGCCGTCCTTCTGCTCATTGCTGGTAATGCGAACCGGCCCGCCCTCTTCGTAACGTCCCGGATTGATCTTGGTATCCCAGTCATTTTGCAGCTGTCCGGTGCTATCCAGCACCGCCGCGTGAATGGTCGTATCCCCGGGCAGGATGCTCCAGCCGTCCCAGTCTGCCGGCAAAGCCGTCCAAAGGACAGCGATCCTCTTCTCTGCCCGGTAGCCTCTTACCAGCATCACATAGGGAATGTCATCTCCGGTTACCAGTTCACTGGGGCTCCAGCTGTAAACGGGGCTACGGTCCTCCGCCACCGCCATAATGGCCGCCGGGTCGTAATAATAGACGCCCCGGTCATCGCTGACCCACAGCAGTCCCTCCGCGGTAAAGCCCAGCCTCATATAGGTAAGTCTATTCCCATAGGAATCGTTTTTGTCATAAAACACCTGCGGCACCACCCGCATACTGCCGCTGCTGTCCAGCAGCACCACCATCGCCTTATCATGCTCTTTGTTGATCTCACGGCTGTATGCCCGGTATTTGGCGCCTGGGGAATAGAAGTCCTCGCTGCCGCTTCCGGTTCCTGTTCCGCTTAGGATATCGGAAGCCGACACACGGGAAGCCTTCATGATCTCCAGCATTTCATCGGTATAGCCCATCGCCTTGGCCTTCACCAAAAAATTCTCATCGGCGTAGGAAACAACGGTCGGGTCATTGGTGCTGGCCAGCTGGCTCTCCCCGGTCGTGAGGTTCAGGCACCAGCGCTCCCACAGCTGGGTGCCGTCCGGCAGGTAGCGGCTGCCGTTTTCATCATAGTAATTGCTGTAATACATCAGCCCATCCCGCACGATGACCTGGCCCATATCCCGGTGGCCCCAGTAGTTGCGGTACACATACTGCGGCAGGGTCAGCACCCGCACCGGCTCCGTGATGTCATTCCGGTCCAGCACCGCCACCTTCCAGTGGCTGCTGCTCTTCTTGTATTCCCCGTTCCAGGCATCGGGCACCTCGCCGCTGTTATAGGGGAAATAGGTCAGCGCCAGGGTATCCCCGCCCCGATCGTCAGCGTAGAGGTACTCAATATTGATCGCGTCACAGCCATCCATCGGCAGATTGGTCTTATCATACACCATGGCCGGCGCCTCCGGCTTTGCCGCATCGTAAATATAGAGGCCATCCTGCCGTATGATACCGAACAGCGTGCCATCGTCCTCATCCGAGATCTGCTGGAAGCTCTCATAGGGGGTATTCTCCAGCAGCGTGGTCAGATGATGGGTCTCACTGTCGTACAGGTAAAAATTATACTTGTTATAGCCGTCGGCATCATCCATGCCAAGGTAACTCACAAACAGCCGGTAGCGGCTGCCCTCCGCAAAGACCCAGCTTGCCTCCTCATTCAGGGCAATCAGTCCGCTGCCGCTCTGCTCCACCAGGATCCCCGCCGTATCGCCCGGCATAATGGCAATGCTGCTGTTCCGACTGGGGCTGTACAGCGAATATCCGTCATCGCCCTTCGGGTTCAGGTAGATGACCATATCCTCAAAGTTGAAAAGCGCCGCGTCCTCCGGTGTGATAAGGCTCTCAGAAGTATATCCGTTCCACTGGGTCACCTCGGGGTTTTCCAGGCCGGAAATATTCAGCGGTTCCGTCCGCCAGTACGAAAGGTGATAACCGTCCTCAGCGCGGTAAACACTCACCTGCTGCTGTCCCCAGCCCAGCAGGCGGCAGCCTTCGGTGCTGCCATCAATAAAAACATAGGTATCCGACGCGTAGTATTCGGCCTTGGTGGCAATCAGTTCCCAGCCGGCGGTTTCCGGGTCATCACTCGGCTCCACCTGCAGCTCGCCCTCCGGCTTTGGCATCACCACTGTCTCGATGTCATAGTCCCGGCTGATGTATTTCCAGCCGCCATCCTCCTCCAGCCGTATGGTGATGGCATACCGGCCGCAGCTCTCGTGGGTCTGGGTATAGTCCGCCATGTGCTGCGCCAGGAATCCCTCATCGCCGGGCTGGGCCTCATACAGGCTGTACCGGATGGTCAGGGTATCCCCCTCGATCGTGGCCTCCCGGGCATAGGCAAACAGGTTATCCCCCAGTTTCCACGGGCTCACCCAAAAGTAGCCGTCATAGTTGTGGAGATCCTTCAGAGAGGCGTCCGCCATTTCGGGGCTCATATCAAAGTGCTTCTGGATCGCGGCCGCGACCTCCTCCTGCGGCAGGTAGAAGTTCTGCGCGTTGGGCAGCTTGCCGCTGGCATCGTAGTTGGTGTCCATCAACTTGGCCAGCTCCGCCCGCTTTTCGGCATCGGCTGTGCCATAGGCGGCGGCCAGGTCCAGCTTCTCCTCGCCGGTATAGCCGTACAGCTCATAGATGGCGTATTTCAGCAGCGGTCCGGATTTCAGCTCTTGGTAGCCGGACCAGTAGATATCACCCATGGCCGCCAGCGGCGCCAGGTATTCCCGGCTCAGGGCGTCCATATCGTTCAGGTCGATGTTGTAACGATTTTTCCCGCCATCGGGGGTGCAGGCCACCAGCGAACCGGCCACAGCCGCCGCCAGCAGCAGGGCCGCCAGCGCCAGTGTGCCCCGGTGCTTTTTCGTGGTATCAAAAATGGTGGCAAGGCGGTTTTTCAGCGTCTTTTTGCCGCTGTAAAAATTGGTGGTGAACAGGGTGCGGCGGCTCATGCCGGCCCGCACAACAGCCAGCAGGCACCGGCCATATTCCTCCCGGTAGGCTTCATCCCGCCCGGCCACCACGGCCTCATCGCAGGAAAGCTCCAGGTCCCGGTCGGCGGCATGCACCATCAGCCACACCATCGGGTTAAACCAGTGGATGGCATTGGCCAGCATCAGCAGCAGCTTATACCAGATATCCCGGCGGCGGTAATGGATCAGCTCATGCCGGAATACCAGCGAAAGCTGCTCCGTAGAGAGCTCCAGCTCCGGCAGCAGCAGGGTCGGCTTAATGGCCCCAACGATCATGGGGCTGCCTACGGCGGCCGTATAGACCGGCAGCGGTTTTCTCAGTCCCGCCGCGGCGGATTCCCTTTCCAGCACAGCCAGGATGGCTTCATCGGTCAGGGGGCGGCGGCTGCGGGAGAGCTTTACTCTCAGCGCCAGGTAGCTGCCCAGCTGCCACAGCAGGAACAGTGCGGTCCCCGCTGCCCAGCACCAGCCCACCGCTTCCATCACCGGGATAGAACGGGTACCAGCCGGGGTGGGGGTGATCGCCGGCTCCGCCGGTTTAGGCGTTTCGGCGCTCGGCCCGGTCGGGGCGGTCGTCCCCGCCTCGATCTGCTGGTAGGGGTCGTTTTCCGCCGCTCCCGGCACCACCTGGATCGGGTCTCCGACCGGGGCGGGTTCAGTGGGGGCGGGCTCCTCCCGGCTCACCGGGTAGGTAAACTCTCCCTGGGGCTGCGGCAGGGTAACTACCGGCTGCGGCAGGGTGATGCCAACGGGCAGCAGCAGCCGCACCGCGATGAGCAGCCAGGCCCAGTACCGCCACTTGGCAGTAAAGCGGCGGCCAAGCAGCGGGCCTGCCGCCAGCAGCACCGCTATCACCAGTGCCATCGGCAGGGTCAGCTCCAGCAGGGCGGTCATCAGTCGTTCCATCCTTGTCAGCTCCTCTCTTCCTCACGGGCACGGCGCTGCCCGGCTATAAATTCCTCCAGCTCCGCCAGATCACGGTCGGTTAGGTCCCGGCTTTCCACCAGGGATGCCACCATGCGGCGAAGGGAGGACTGGTACATCTTCCCCAAAAAGCTGCGGTTGGCCCAGCGGCAGTAATCCGCCTCGCTGACTAGGGGACGGTACAGGTTGTGCCGGCCCTGCCGCTCCACCGAAAGATAGCCCTTTTCCACCAGCTTGGAAAGCAGGGTGAGCAGGGTGGTATCGGCCCAGTTGTGGCTTCGCAGCTGCTCCTCCAGATCCGCGCGCTGCACGGGCGGAGGGCTTTGCCAGATGGCCAGCATGATATCCAGCTCGGCATCGGATAGTTTTTTCTCGGGCAGTTCCATAGGGGCCTCCTTCATCTTCTACTGGTTTAGAATTCAGTTTCATTCTATCATCGTAGAATGCGGTTGTCAATGGTCATTCTGCAAGTGTAGAATTTATTTTCTATATCCGTAGAATATGCATCGGGCGGGTTTGCATGGCGTGCCTGGGCAGGGTTTTCTGCCGATCCCCCAAGTCCGGCCCCGCAGGCCGGCCAAAGGCCGGTGGGCGGGCGCTGCCCGCCCCGGCCGCGGCGCAGCCGCGGCCCCTGCGGGGCCGGACCTGGGGGACGGCGAAAACCAGCCAAGGATACAAATCCCCCCTACCCTGTATAACGCCGCAGACCCCAAAAATGCAACACGATTTGGCCCAATTATTGCAGCTGGCGGCGCAAAATATCGCACAGCTGGCCTATTTCCCCGGCCTCTTCGGTAAAGCGGTACAGCCGCTGCCGGATGACCCCCAGGCTGCGGCTGACCGAGGAGGGCGCCAGGCCCATCTGCTCCGCGATGGCGGTTACCGTCAGGCCATCGGTATAGCGCAGCCGGGTAAGCTGCTGCTGAGCCGGGGTAAGGCAGCGGGTGCAGCCGTACTGCAGCAGCCGGCGCAGGGCCAGCCGTTCCTCGCTGGGGCCGCTCTCCTCCCGCGGGATGTAAAATTCCAGCGTGGCGGTACTGACGCAGCGCGCGACGCGTTTTAAGGGGCGGGGGGTGAATTTAGTTGTAGTAGTCATGCAGAATTCTCTCCGTTTCTCTGGTATCCACGAGCTCGAACCGCAGCAGCTCAATGCGCTGTTTCAGGTCGAAGTAATGCGGTCCTCGTGCTGTTTTGATCTCTTCCTTGAGCTGTGTCAGCCGGTCCTCCAGCAGTTCCACGCTGCGGTGGTACTCCCCGGCCAGTTCGGCAATTCCCATCATGTTTTCTCGGTTTCCTCTCTTTTTCTCGATGCGGCTTGGTAGCTTTCGGCGAAGGGACCTTTTTGTGAAGAACATTTATTCTCTTGCTTCTTAGCGTACTCCGCTTTTGGCGTTCTGTCAACCGTTATTTTTGCAAAGTCCCATAAAACGGTCGCCAAAAAACTTCACTGATTTTTGGCAGATAAAATTTTGTCGAAAGGCTTGACATTCCCGAAAAAATCACTACGATAAGCTATCCCAGGGGTTGGGGAGGTACTTCCCGGCCCCAATCCGGGACCGAGAAGGAGAGAAAACGATGTATGGCATCAAACTGCGCCAGCTGCGGCGGCAGCTGGGCCTGACCCAGCGGCAGCTGGGGACACTGTGCGGGGTGGGCGGCACCACCATCAGCATGATAGAGCATGGCAAGCGGCTGCCCGGCCGAGAAACCCTGCGCCGGCTGCAGGCGGTACTGGGCGATTTGCCGCCCCGCCCGACCAAGCCCCTGCCCACGGCGGAGCTGCTGACCCTGCTGCGGGGGTAAGTCCCTGCAAGGGGCAGGACGGGCCGCAGGCCAGCCCCTCCCCTGCCGCCGACTCCGCCGGGGCGCAGAAAAGCCCCACCGGGGAAACCCGATGGAGCTTTGCCGAAAGCCAGTATTTATCCCAGCCGGTCACCATTGGCGGCGGGCTGCTGCGGGGTGATGAGAATAACTCCGCCCGCGGAGTAGGTACCCAGCACCAGTACCTCGCTCATAAAATCCGCGATCTGCCGGGGCGGGAAGTTGACCACCCCCAGCACCTGTATGCCCGGCAGGTCCTCCGGGCGGTAGTGGTCGGTGATTTGCGCCGAGGACTTTTTTACCCCGATCTCCGGGCCGAAATCCACCGTGAGCTGGTAGGCCGGGCGGCGGGCCTTGGGAAAAGGCTGCGCCGTCAGGATGGTGCCCACCCGGATATCCAGCCGGGAAAAATCTTCGAATGTCGCCAGTTGTTTTTCCATCAGATGCTGATCTCCCTTGCGACCTTGTAGAACAGCTCGTTGATGTCCTTCTTCATGGCCAGGGCCTCATCAATGTCGATATCGTAGATACGGTTTTCCTTGACCCCGACAATGCGGCTGCCCACACCTTCTTCCAGCAGCTCGATGGCACGGTAGCCCATGGCGCTGGCATAAACCCGTTCCATGGCCGTGGCGTCGCCGCCGCGCTGCACATGGCCCAGCACCGTCAGGCGGGTCTCCACGCCGGTGCGCTGCTGGATGTAGTAGCACATATCCTTGCTGTTGCCCACGCCCTCGGCCACCACCACGATGAAGTGATGCTTGCCGGTGGTCATGGTGGCCTTCATGCAGTCCACCACATCGCGGTCCAGGTCAAAGGGGCGTTCCGGGATGAGGGTGGCGACGGCGCCGGTGGCCAGACCCGCGTACAGGGCCAGATGGCCGGCATTGCGGCCCATGACCTCCACCACGGAGCAGCGGTCGTGGGATTGGGAGGTATCCCGCAGCTTATCGATGCTTTGCACAGCGGTATTTAGGGCGGTATCAAAGCCGATGGTATACTCGGTGGAGGCGATGTCGTTATCGATGGTGCCGGGGATGCCGATGGTGGGAATGCCCAGGGCCGAGAGCTTTTGGGCGCCGCGGAAGGAGCCATCGCCGCCGATGACCACCAGGCCGTCTATCCCGCGGGAGCGCAGAATGGCCGCCGCCTTTTTCTGGCCCTCTTCGGTCATAAATTCCTTACTGCGGGCGGTATACAGGATGGTGCCTCCCCGGTTGATGATATTGCTGACAGAACGCTCTTGAAGCTCGTCCATGTGGTCTTCCATTAGGCCCTCGTATCCATGGAAAATGCCATAAACGCTGTGGCCCTTGTGCAGGGCGGTGCGTACCACACTGCGGACCGCGGCATTCATGCCGGGGGCATCGCCGCCGCTGGTGAGTACTGCAAAGGTTTTCTTCTTGGTTTCGCTCATGTTATTTCCTCCTTTTGGTTGGCTTACTGCAAAGCCGGTTCCGGCGGGGCCTTGGGAGCCTCCGGCGGCAGCAGGGCTACATTCTCCTGGCCCAGCACCCGTCTCAGCTCGCCCAGCAGCACCGGGTTGGCATCGGTATTATATTCCTCTCCCGCCTTCAGCAGGCGGCCGGTATCGGCGGCCCGCACCAGCAGGGGGGTCTCCCCTTCAAAAATGGAAAACAGCAGCTGAAGCTTTTCCCACTGTTCTCCCTCCATCTGCGGCACCCGGATGAGCAGCCTGCCGCCCTTTTGGGGGCGTTCGGCCGCGGGCTTGCCGCTGCCGCCCTTTTCCCGGCTCTGCGGCGGGCGGGGGGGCGGGGCGCTTTGGCGCTCCTCGATGGTAAAGACCCGCTCCAGCACCATTTTGGTGTCGTCCTCCTCCCGCAGGGAGACCCTGCCCCGGAAGAAAAGCGGTTCGCCCGGCACCAGCTTGGCACTGACCTGGGAGTAGACCCGGCCAAAGCACATGACCTCCATGCTGCCGGTCATATCCTCCACCGTCAGCAGGGCCAGGATATCCCCCCGCTTGGTGGTCCGCATCTTTTTATCGGCCAGGATGCCAAAAATATCGACCCAGGCATTATCGTAGGGGGCATTGGTCTCAGCGCTTTGCAGCCGGGCGATGCGCACCGCCTGGTAGCGGTCGTAAAGGGGCAGGTACTGGCTCATGGGGTGGCCGGAAAGGTACATGCCGGTGACTTCCTTTTCGTAGGCCAGCAGCTCGGCATGGGGGTATTCTTCCCGGGGGGAGAGCCGATAATCGGCGGTGGCGCCGCCTTCCCCAAAGAGGGACAGCTGCCCGCCGGAAAGGTAGCGGCTTTCTTCCGCAATGGCATCGGCCAGGGGGCCGTAGTTTTCCATCATCTCCCGGCGGTTGGCACCCAGGTGATCCAGGGCCCCGCACTTGATGAGGCTTTCCACCCCGCGGCGGTTGAGATCGCCGGCCGAGGTGCGGCGGCAGAACTCCACAAAATTGGTGAAGGGGCCATCCAGCTCCCGCTCTTTCAGAATATCTTCGATGACACTGCGGCCCATATTCTTGATGGCCAGAAGGCCGAACCGGATGCCCTGCGGCGTGACGGTAAAGACCATATCGCTCTGGTTGATATCGGGGGGCAGCACCGGGATCTCCAGCCGGGTGCATTCCTCGATGTATTCCATGAGCTTGGCGGTGGAATCCAGTACGCTGGTCATCAGGGCCGCCATGTATTCCCGGGGGTAGTGCCGTTTGAGATAGGCGGTTTGATAAGCCACCACGGCATAGCAGGCGGCGTGGGATTTATTGAAGGCGTAGGCCGCGAAGCTGCTCATCTCATCAAAGATGCTGTTGGCCACGGCCTCGGAGATGCCATTGGCGGCGCAGCCGGTGATGAAGTGCCCGCGCTCCTTTTCCATGACATCGGCTTTTTTCTTGCTCATGGCGCGGCGGACGAGATCGGCCTGGCCGTAGCTGTAACCGGCCAGCTCGCGGCAGATCTGCATGACCTGCTCCTGATAGACGATGCAGCCGTAGGTGACGCCCAGAATGGGCTCCAGCAGCGGGGTCTTGTACCGGACGGCGGTGGGATTCTGCTTATTGCGGACATACTGGGGGATGGAATCCATGGGGCCGGGACGGTACAGCGAAATGGCGGCGGTAAGGTCTTCGATGGACTGGGGGCGCAGCTGGGTGAGCATCTGGCGCATACCGCCCGATTCCAGCTGGAACACACCGGAGGAATCGCCGCGGGAAAGCATCTCGTAGACCTCTGGGTCATCATCGGGGAGCTTGTCCATTGAAAAATCCGGTTCCCGGCGGCGGATCATCCGCTCGGCATCGGCGATGACGGTGAGATTGCGCAGACCCAAAAAGTCCATCTTGAGCAGGCCCAGCTCCTCCAAGGTGGTCATGGTGAACTGGGTAACGATGGATTCATCGTTTTTGGCCAGCGGCACATAGCTATCGACGGTATCCCGGGTGATGACCACGCCGGCAGCGTGGGTGGAGGCGTGCCGGGGAAAGCCCTCCACCTTTTTGGCGGTTTCGATGAGCTCCGCCACCTGGGGGTCGCTTTGGCACATGGCCCGCAGCTCGCTGTTGGCCTCCAGGGCCTTATCGATGGTCATGTGCAGCTCATTGGGGATGAGCTTGGCGACGGCATCCACCTGGGGATAGGCCAGGCCCATGGCCCGGCCGACATCCCGCACGGCGCCCCGGGCCAGCATGGTGCCGAAGGTAACGATCTGGGCCACATGGTCGGCGCCGTATTTGCGGACGACATAATCGATGACCTCCGGCCGGCGCTCGTAGCAGAAATCCACATCAAAATCCGGCATGGAAACACGCTCGGGATTGAGGAAGCGCTCGAACAGGAGATTGTACTTCATGGGGTCGATATTGGTGATGCCGATGCAGTAGGCGGCAATGCTGCCCGCACCGGAGCCGCGCCCCGGCCCGACCGGGATGCCGTGGCTTTTGGCGTAGTGGATGAAATCGTGGACGATGAGGTAGTATTCCACATAGCCCATGCGGCTGATGGTGGAAAGCTCATATTCCAGCCGGTCGCGGTATTCCTGGGGCGGGTTTTCGCCGTAGTGGCGCAGCAGACCCTCATGGCACATGCGGCGAAAGTAGCTTTCGTTATCCTCGCCATTGGGGGCATTGAACAGAGGCAGCTTGGTGTGGCCAAACTCAAACTCGACATTGCAGCGCTCGGCGATCTTGACGGTATTGGAGAGGGCTTCCGGCACATTGCGGAAGAGCTCGGCCATCTCATCGCCGCTTTTGACATAGAACTCCTGGGTGGGGAATTCCAGCGTCTGCTCATCACCCACGGTGTGGCCGGTCTGGATGCAGGTGAGCAAAAACTGCATGCGGCTGTCCTCTTTTTCGAGGTAGTGGGCGTCATTGGTGGCCACCAGCCCCACGCCGAGCTCCCCGGCCAGGCGGATGAGATCCGGGAGGATCTGCCGCTGCTCCGGGATACCGTGGTCCTGCAGCTCGATGTAGTAATCTTCCGGGCCGAAGAGATCGCGGTACCAGGCGGCGGCCTCCCGGGCCTTTTGGTAATCGCCGGCCTCCAGTGCCCGGGGCACTTCGCCCGCCAGGCACGCCGAAAGGCAGATGAGGCCCTCGTGGTGGTCCTTTAAGAGGTCGCGGTCGATGCGGGGCTTATTGTAAAAGCCCTCGGTGAAGCCGCGGGAGACCATGTAGATGAGGTTGCGGTAGCCAACCTCATTTTTGCACAGCAGGATGAGGTGGTAGGGGGAGGAATCCAGCCGGTAGACCTTATCGAAGCGGGAGCGGGGGGCCACATAGACCTCGCAGCCGATGATGGGGCGGATGCCCTCCTTTTTGCACTCCTTGTAGAAATCGATGACGCCGTACATGACACCATGATCGGTGATGGCAACGGCGGACTGGCCCAGCGCCTTGGCACGCTGTACCAATCCCTTGATGCGGCAAGCTCCGTCAAGGAGGCTGTATTCGCTGTGGATGTGCAGATGGACAAAATCGGTCATGGGGTGCCTCCTTGGCGGAAATTGGGGAAAGCCCGGGGGCCGCGGCCCCGCCGCGCCGGCCGAAGGCCGGCAGGGGGG
>ERZ827108.1503-NODE-1503-length-30551-cov-11.223865_pt1 | contig 30551 bp, 25 predicted proteins | sample MGYA00519921_ERZ827108 | MGnify/ENA primary metagenome ERZ827108 (study PRJEB31778, sample SAMEA3449258) | human gut metagenome | biome: human gut; feature: human-associated habitat; material: faeces | place: United Kingdom | collected 2010/2012 ...
ACCTATGACCCTCTGCTTGTAAGGCAGATGCTCTCCCAGCTGAGCTATGCTCCCACTTTTTATCGCTGTCCCTCAGCGACTTAATTATTTTACTACAAATTCCGTCAAATGTCAATAGGTTTTTCAAAAAAAATTCATATTTGTTAAACATAAACAAATTTATTTCGAATTTATAGTCAAAATATATATAACACTAATAAGGCTTATAAATAAAGAAATGCCCTTTATTTCTTTTTATTATATTTTTCAAAGGCTTCCTTAACGGTACCGTCATATTCAATTTTCCCGCCTGAGAGATAAATTGCACGGTCGCAGGTATCGTTTATACTGTTCATCGAATGACTTACAAACAGCACGGTAATACCGGATTCTCTGAGTTCTTTTATTTTGGATTCACATTTCTTTCTGAATTCGGCGTCGCCGACACTTAAAGCCTCGTCTATAACAAGTATGTCAGGCTTTATGTTAATATTTATTGCAAATCCCAAACGCATTTTCATACCGCTGGAATAAGTCCTTACAGGCTGGTCAATGTATTCCCCAAGCTTTGCAAAATCTATAATATTTTCTTCTATCGCCTTGATTTCATCATTTTCAAGTCCAAGGAGACAGCATTTTAGATAAATATTTTCTCTCCCTGTCATATCTGCTGAAAATCCCGCAGTAAGTTCAAGAAGTGCGGCGACTTTTCCTTTGACTGTAATATTTCCCGATGTTGCAAAGGATACTCCGGTTATCATTTTCAGAAGGGTGGATTTTCCGGCGCCGTTTCTGCCGATTATGCCCACAGATTCTCCCTTGTGTACCTCAAAGCTTATATCCTTTAACGCCTGATGGCGCTTAACGCCTTTATTATTGGTAAAAATAGCTTTAAAACGAGCTTTTTCATTTTTGTAAAGAAAATACTCCTTGCTAACATGTTCAAATTTAATAACAGCTTCACTCATAAGTATTTATCTCCTTTACAGTATATCAGGCAGAATTTTACGCAGCTTTTTATAAAAATGCGAGCCTATTAAAATCAGCATTATAAACTCTCCGTAAAAAACTATTAGTTCGGTGGTATAATTACTGTCAAAAATTGCTGTTTCATAAAGAAAGCTTTTTCTGTAGCCGTTTATAAAATAGTTTATCGGATTAAAATACATAAGCGTTCTGAGTACGGGATTTTTTACGTCATAGGTATCCCAGAAAATGCCGGAAAGCCAGAAAAGTCCGGTCATAATGGAGTTGATAAGATTTTCAAAATCTCTGCTGAAAGCGCTTAGCGGAGCGGTTGTCCATGAAAGTACCAGAAAGAAAATGTACATAAGCGGCATATAGTAGAAAAACTGAAGATTATATACTGACGGTCCGTATCCTTGCGTCAGAAGAATTATATACATTATTACGCACATTCCCAGATGCACAATAAGCGAGGCAAGTGAGCAAAATGTCATTATATTTGAAACCGGAAATGAAAGTTTTGTTACAAATTGACTGTTTTGTCTTATAGAACGTGCGCCGCCTACGATTCCTTCGCTTATAAAAAACCAAGGTATATATCCGGACAGCATAAATATAAACCGAGGATATCCGCTGACTGTTCCCGACCCTCTTATACCTACTGTAAATGCAAACCACAGTATAAAAAGGGTAAACGTAGGCTTTATAATTGCCCATAAGGGTCCCATAACAGCGCCTTTGTATTTTTTTATCAGGTCATTGACGGCTAGTACCCATATTTTTTTTAACTGTCCTTTATGCTCGGATAGTATTTCCGTAAATCCGGATAAAATTTTAATCATTAAATTTTCTCCTAACATTCTTTATCAAGAATATTTTATAATATTTTACCACGAAAGTCAAGTCCCATGTTTTTTACTTTCCCTCTTTATTCTCTCCAGCTTTTTGAAAAAAGCTGGGCAAAAACTTTCATATCGTCTTTTGTTTGTTGGAACATGTTTCATAAGGCTCGACAGGTTTATAAACTGAGGATTAAAGATAAAATTTGAAAAAAGCTGGGCAAAAACTTTCATAACGTCTTTTGTTTGATAGAACATTTTTCATAAGGCTCGACAGGTTAATAAAAAAATTTTAAGCCAAGTATAATCAACTTGGCTTATTTTTTGAAGTCTCTAAGGAAAGTTTTTCACGATTTAAATCCTCTTCCATTATTGTAAGAACACGATTCTGATATTCATTATCAAGTTTCATAAAAAATTTCCATCATTTCTTTATAGATAGAACTGTTTTTAAATTCGCTGTCAGCCATATTATTTACCTCCATAAAAAATTCAGCTATTGACGAACTAACCCAAACAATGTTATACTTATAAATATGTGTCGATTAAAGTAAATATTATTTGGGTATTTTTAATAGCTTAATGAAATTATATCGCACAATTTAGAGATTGTCAATATAAATTCGCATAATTTAGCGAATTTTGTATACCTGCACAAAAAAGGGGAGAATATTATGTATGATTCGCATAATTTAGCGATTAGAATAAAATCAGTAGCAAAAAGTAAAAAAAAGGTTATTAAAGATATGCTTATTGCTTGCGAATTAGGTAGTAATACGATGTCAGCTATGTATCATGGTAAATCAATTGCTTTTGATAGTCTTGCCAAAATCGCCGATTACCTTGATTGCTCTGTTGATTACCTTATAGGCAGAACAGATAATCCAGATTCACATAAAAAATAATTATATTAAAGTTTTTTATAAGCTGCTTTGCGAGTCTTTAGTAACTGTTTAAAGTTTATGATATTCGGTATAAAAGTTTTTGCCAAGCTTTTTTCAAAAAGCGGATTTTTAAAAAAAATAAAAAGCGGACTCAAAAAGAGTCCGCTTTTTTTATTTATGGTCTGGACCTCCCGCATTGTGCTGCGGTACTTCCTTTCGCAGTGTGAATAATAAATTGATAATCAATGATTAAGCTTCGCCGTAAAGCTTAGAAAGTCTGAGCAGATAATCATATCTGTCCTTAGCGTTTTCGAGAGCCTTGTCAAAGAGTCTTTCAGCTCTTTCAGGATTCTGACGTGCCAGAGCGTTGTAACGAACCTCACCCATGAGGAAGTTCTTGTATTCGTCTGTATTAGGAGCCTTTGAATCCATAATGAATGGGTTCTTGCCTTCAGCCTTAAGAGTAGGATTGTATCTGTAAAGGTGCCAGTAACCTGCCTGTACAGCCTTCTTTTCTTCTGCCATAGCAGTACCCATACCGGTCTTGATACCATGGTTGATACATGGAGCGTAACCGATAATGATTGAAGGACCGTTGTAAGCTTCAGCTTCTGCAATAGCCTTGATACACTGATTATAGTCAGCACCCATAGCAATGTGAGCAACGTAAACGTAGCCGTAGCTCATTGCGATACCGGCAAGATCCTTCTTCTTAACTTCCTTACCTGCTGCTGCAAACTGTGCAATAGCGCCTGTAGGAGTTGACTTTGAGGACTGTCCGCCTGTATTTGAGTAAACTTCTGTATCGAATACGAAGATATTTACGTCTTCACCGGAAGCGATAACGTGGTCAAGACCGCCGAAACCGATATCGTAAGCCCAGCCGTCGCCGCCGAAGATCCACTGTGATTTCTTTCTCAGATAATCCTTAGAAGCAAGGATTTCCTTAGCTGCGTCGCAACCGCATGCTTCCAGAGCAGCAACCAGCTTTTCTGTAGCAGGTGTGTTAGCGTTGCCGTCGTCAACAGTGTCAAGATATTCAGCAATTGCTGCCTTAACGTCAGCATTGTCTGTAGTTTCATTTAAAGCCTGAACCTTAGCGATAACTCTGTTTCTGAGAGTTCTCTGACCTAAGAACATACCGTAACCGAATTCAGCGTTGTCTTCAAACAGTGAGTTAGACCAAGCCGGACCCTTTCCTTCCTTATTGAATGTATAAGGAGTTGAAGGAGCAGAACCGCCCCAGATTGAAGAACAGCCTGTAGCGTTAGCGATATACATTCTGTCGCCGAAGAGCTGAGTAATAAGCTTTGCATAAGGTGTTTCACCACAGCCTGCACATGCGCCTGAGAATTCAAGCATTGGCTGTCTGAACTGTGAACCCTTAACTGTTGTAGCCTTGAACTTAGCAGCAACAGCAGGCTTTTCATCTATAGTAGTACCATAAGCGAATATTTCCTGTTCGCCGAGCTGTGATTCCAATGGCTGCATAACGAGAGCCTTATTCTTAGCAGGGCAGACATTAGCGCATGAACCGCAGCCTGTACAGTCAAGAGCGGAAACAGTCATAGCGAACTTCATACCTTCCATAGCAGGCTTGAAGTCAACCATCTTCATGCCTTCAGGAGCATTTGCAGCTTCTTCGGCACTAAGTGCTACAGGTCTGATTACAGCGTGAGGACATACATATGAACACTGGTTACACTGGATACAGTTTTCAGGAATCCACTGAGGAACCTTAACTGCAATACCTCTCTTTTCAAATGCCGCTGAACCCTGTGGGAATTCACCGTCAGCCATATCCTTGAATGTTGAAACAGGAAGCTTGTCGCCCTGCTGAGCATTACATGGGATCTGAATATTGTTTACATAGTCTGCAAGAGCCTTGTTGTCGCTTGTAACAGCAGCCATACCCATCTGAGTATCGGCAGCGTCAGCCCATGAAGCAGGAATGTCAATCTTTACAACGTTCTGATGACCTGCATCAATAGCGTTCCAGTTCTTTTCTACGATATCCTGACCCTTCTTGCTGTAAGAAGCTTCAGCAGCTGCCTTCATATACTTAACAGCGTCCTCAAAAGGAATAATGTCGGCAAGCTTGAAGAATGCGGACTGAAGAATAGTATTGATTCTTGTACCCATACCTGTTTCTTCACCCAGCTTAACACCGTTGATTGTATAGAAATTGATGTTATTCTGAGCAAGGTATCTCTTAACCTGACCAGGAAGATGCTTTTCAAGACCTTCCATATCCCAGATAGTATTGAGAAGGAAAGTACCGCCCGGCTTGATGTCGGAAACCATATCGTACTTGTCGATATAGCTCTGGTTATGACAGGCAACAAAGTCAGCCTTGTTAATGAGATATGTCGACTTGATAGGTGTCTTACCGAAACGCAGGTGAGAAACTGTTACACCGCCTGATTTCTTTGAGTCGTATGAGAAGTAAGCCTGAGCGTACAGATCAGTATGGTCGCCGATGATCTTGATAGAGTTCTTGTTAGCACCTACAGTACCGTCAGAACCGAGACCCCAGAACTTACATGCTGTTGTACCTGCCGGAGCAGTGTCAGGGCTTTCTGTAATATCAAGTGAAAGATTTGTAACGTCATCATTGATGCCGATTGTAAATCTTGGCTTTGTTGTATTATTGTATACAGCGATGATCTGTTCAGGAGTTGTATCCTTTGAACCCAGACCGTATCTGCCTGTAAATACTGGAACATCGTTGAATTTAGTACCCTTAAGAGCTGCAACAACGTCAAGGTAAAGAGGTTCGCCCAGTGAGCCAGGTTCCTTAGTTCTGTCAAGAACTGAGATTCTCTTTACTGAGTCAGGAATAGCTTCAACAAGCTTGTCTGCAACGAAAGGTCTGTAAAGTCTAACCTTAACAAGACCGTATTTGCCGCCGTTAGCGTTCAGGTAATCTATAGTTTCTTCAATTGTATCGTTAACAGAACCCATAGCAACAATAACGTGTTCTGCGTCAGCAGCGCCGTAGTAGTTGAAGAGCTTGTAGTTTGTACCAAGCTTAGCGTTAACCTTGTCCATGTATTCTTCAACGATTGCAGGCATATTGTCATAGTATGGATTACATGCTTCTCTTGCCTGGAAGAAGATGTCAGGATTCTGAGCAGTACCTCTTAAAACAGGGTGTTCAGGGTTCAGAGCGTGATTACGGAATCTGTCAACAGCTTCCATATCCAGCATTTCCTTAAGATCTGCATCGTCCCAAGTTTCGATCTTCTGGATCTCGTGAGATGTTCTGAAACCGTCAAAGAAATGAATGAAAGGAACTCTTCCCTTGATAGTGGAAAGGTGAGCAACAGCACCCAGATCCATGATTTCCTGAGGGTTTGAAGAACAAAGCATAGCATAGCCTGTCTGACGGCATGCATAAATATCGGAATGATCGCCGAAAATGTTCAGAGCGTGTGAAGAAACGCATCTTGCAGATACGTGAATAACTGAAGGGAGCAGTTCGCCTGCGATCTTATACATATTAGGGATCATAAGGAGAAGACCCTGTGAAGCAGTATAAGTTGTTGTAAGAGCACCTGCTGAAAGAGAGCCGTGAACAGCGCCTGCAGCGCCTGCTTCGGACTGCATTTCAACAACCTGTACAGGCTGTCCGAATAAATTTTTCTTGTCTTTTGCGGACCACTGGTCAGTAACTTCTGCCATTGGTGATGACGGAGTAATAGGATAAATAGCTGCTAAATCTGTAAAAGGGTATGACACCCATGCGGCAGCATTGTTACCGTCCATGGTTTTCATTTTTCTTGCCATTGGAAAGTCCTCCTGATATATGTTAAAAATAGATTTGGGGTTATATGAAAACACATAACTTCAACATTAATAATATCACAAATCCGCTATTTTGTAAATACCTTTTTGTAAATTGCACATAAAAACTATATAAACTTTCTAAAGCACAATTAAAATATAAATACAACAATCAGTTCGACAATTTTCAACAAACGCCAGTAATTTTTTAGTGATTAATAGTTCAAAATGTCTAATTACAAATGTGTATAATTGGTGAAAATTCCAAAAAAACGTCTAAATCAGAAAAAAATCTAATTTTTTGTTGACGATTAGCACATTTTGGTGTATAATAACAACAGTGTTAAATAATAGTTGATTATTTACACTCGTTTTGTTGTCTCCTTTCTTTTGTTCTACACATATTTTATTAATTTATTTTTATTTGTCCCGAGTACGTACAACTCGGGTCTTTTCTTTTTTCGGATAAAATATTAACGCCTGCATCAGCTTCATGCAGGCGTTTTTTATATATAATATTATCTTATTTTTGTTCCCGCCGGTACGTCATCGTCCAGGAATACCACCTTAATACCGCCGTCAGGCATATCTGCCGCACAGATCATACCCATGCTTTCTTCACCGCAAAGCTTTGCAGGTTTAAGATTTGCCACAAGTATCACTGTTTTGCCGATCAGATCCTCCGGCTTATAGTGTTCGGCAATTCCCGATACGACCTGTCTGCCGCCCATACCGTCGTCAAGCTGCAATTTAAGCAGCTTTTTAGATTTCTTAACCTTTTCACAAGATTTAACCTTAGCGGCTCTAAGTTCTGTTTTGAAAAATTCATCAATAGCAATTTCAGGTGCAAGCTCGATTTTTTCCTGAGCTTTCTGAGTTTTTGCCATCTGCGCTTCAATAAGCTTGTTTAATTCGTCGATTTCTTTTTCAGTATCTATTCTCGGGAACAATACCGCTCCCTTGTTTACTGTTACGTCAGCAGGTAAAACTCCGAATTTTCCGGCATTTTCGTAGGTCACATCATCTTCTGCTGCACCGATCTGTTTCCAGACTTCCGGCATAGTAGTCGGCATAAACGGACTAAGCAGAGCAGAAGTTATTCTGATTGCTTCAAGGAGATTGTAAAGTACTGCGGCAAGTCTCGGTTTGTTTGCCTCGTCTTTTGCAAGTACCCACGGAGCCGTTTCGTCAATATATTTATTAGCTCGTGACACGACCTTAAAGATTTCCGCAAGGGCATTTTGCAGCTGAGTTTTATCCATGTATTCGTCGACTTTTGCACGAAGTCCTTCACATTCGGCAATTAACTCGCTGTCAAACTCACCTGAGGCTTTTTCAGCAGGCAGAGTACCGTCAAAGTATTTGATGACCATAGCGACAGTTCTTGAAACCAGATTACCGAAACCGTTAGCAAGGTCGGAGTTGATACGGTTTATCATAATTTCGTTTGAGAAAGAGCTGTCCGCACCCAGAGCCATTTCACGCAGGATATGGTAACGGATAGCGTCAGCGCCGTAACGCTCGCCCAGTACAAACGGGTCAACTACGTTACCAAGAGACTTACTCATTTTCTGACCGTTAAAGGTGATCCAGCCGTGTACGGCAAGGTGCTTCGGCAGAGGAAGATCAAGAGCCATAAGCATTGCAGGCCATATGATAGCGTGAAAACGCATGATGTCTTTGGCAACCATATGGACGTCTGCCGGCCAGAACTTTTCAAATTCGTCATGAGCGTTATTCTCGTAACCCAGAGCAGAGATATAATTTGAAAGGGCGTCGATCCACACGTAAACTACGTGGTTTGTATCAAAAGTAACAGGGATTCCCCACTTGAAGCTGGTTCTTGAAACGCAAAGGTCTTCCAGTCCGGGCTTGATAAAGTTGTTTACAAGCTCTACAGCACGTGTTTTGGGCTGAAGATAGTCAGTTTCTGTCAGCAGTTTTTCTATTCTTTCCGCAAACGGTGACATTTTAAAGAAGTAGGCTTCTTCTTTCGATTCAACTACATCACGTCCGCATTCGGGACACTTTCCGTCAACTAACTGAGAATCAGTCCAGAAGCTTTCGCATGGGGTACAGTACTTTCCTGAATATTCGCCTTTATAAATGTATCCTCTGTCATAAAGCTCCTTGAAAATTTTCTGTACTGTTTCAACGTGATAGTCGTCAGTAGTTCTGATATATCTGTCATAGCTGATGTTCATGTAGCTCCAGAGCTTTTTGAAGATTTCAACTATATTGTCAACGTATTCTTTCGGCGTAATGCCTGCTTCAGCGGCTTTCTGTTCGATTTTAAGACCGTGTTCGTCAGTTCCGGTAAGAAACATTACGTCATACCCCTGCATTCGTCTGTAACGGGCGATTGAATCACATGCTACCGTTGTGTAGCAATGTCCGATATGGGGATTTCCCGATGGGTAGTAAATCGGCGTTGTAATGTAATATGGTTTTTTTGACATAATTGTTCCTCCTTGAATTTTCATATACTTATTATTATAACTCAATTGGAAGCATTTTTCAACGCTTTTTGAAAAAAAGCTTAGCAAAAACTTTTATGCCTTCCGCTTTTGAAAAAGCGGAACCAAAACTTTTATACCGGATTTCATAAACTTGTAAATATTTTTAAAGACTCGCAAAGTTACTTTTATACAATATTAAAAAAGCTTAGCAAAAACTTTTATGCCTTCCGCTTTTGAAAAAGCGGAACCAAAACTTTTATGCCGAATCTCATAAAATTGTAAATGTTTTTAAAGACTCGCAAAGTTACTTTTAATAAAATCTGAGTTAATATAAATAACCTACTTTTAAAAAGTAGGTTATTTATAAATCTATTATATTTTGTTTATTTTACGCCATTGCTTATAATCATCTATATCTGATTTTACTAACTTTATACATGCAGCAACTACAGCTGCATCATCAAGATATCCAACCACAGGTAAGAAGTCAGGTATTATATCAACTGGAGATACAAAATAAATTAATGCGCTGATCATTGATATTATTGATCCTATAGGTATTTCTGTATATTCTTTCCTAACATAACTCCTTATCATTGATATCATAACTGGAATATATGAAAGCGCATTACCTACAATAGGAACTATTGTTAATTTATTTTCTATCTTTTGTAAAAAAATTTCTAACTTATTTTCATCGTGTAACAATATTTCTGCTTTTTTGTAACCTTTTTTTAACTCGTTTTGCGCCTGATTCTCATCAAAAGATTCTGCTTTTTTCATATTATAAATCCTCCTGCAAATAATCTGCATTTCACAAAAATGTGATTTACAAACAAATTATATCACATAAATGTGAAAATGTCAACACAAATTTGTGTTATTTGCTATAATTTAAGTTATACTAATGCAGGAGGCTAAAAAATGGGTTATCAGCGTATAAGAGACCTCAGAGAGGATTCGGATAAAACTCAAAAACAAGTTGCCGAAGACATGCACTTGCATTTAACACAATATCACCGATATGAAACAGGTGAAAGTGAAATCCCCTTGTCATTTGCCATATCTCTTGCAAAATACTATAATGTATCAATAGATTATATTGCAGGACTTACCAATGAAAAGACAAGTGTAAACACAAATGACATATCTCTTTCTGATTTGAAATTTTTAATTCGTTTCCGTCAGCTGTCGGAAATACAAAAGGGCAGAATTCTTGAACGCATTGATATGATTACAGAAAAAAATATATGATCCCCCTATCCTAAAAAGGACAGGGGGATTTTTTTACCGCAGAAATTTTACAAATCTATTGCATATTATAAGGTGTTGTGGTATGATTAATACAGTAAGCGCCGCTGTAATTTTTTTATTTTCCGACGCTGAATATTTATCCTGAAAGGCGATGATAACTATAAAAATAAAGTTTGCGGCAGCCGTTACTGCTTTTGCTGTTTTAGCGTGTATGCAGAGCGTCTCGGCTGAGACGGCTGAAAATATAACTGTACTGGGCGACAGTATTTCAACAGGATACGGTCTTGACGACGACGAGCTTTCCTACTGCGGATATTTACAGGAGTACTTTGACGCTGATCTTGATAACTTTGCAAAAGACGGCAGACAAACTGCGGAGCTTATCGAACAGCTCGAAAACGACGCCGATGTCAGAAGCTCTGTTGAACAAGCGGATCTGATATGCGTTTCAATAGGCGGTAACGATGTGCTTCAGATCTTTCTTGATTCGCTTTCAGAACTGAAAAACGCAGGAGGTAATAATTCAGAAGAACAATTTGTGTTTTCACAGGAGTTTGTTCAGGGATTTATAATGAAATATGCGTCTGCATTCGGTCCTGCCGCTGCACAGGCAGGTGAAAATATTGCTGAGATCAGAAAAAAAATAAGCGAATTGAATCCGGAAGCGCCGATAATCATGCAGACCGTTTATAATCCTTTTGAAACAGATAATGAAAAATTAAACAGTATAATGAAGCCTCTGAAAACGTTTACCGCTATGTATCTGGGCGTTATAAATAACGCTGTCAGACAGCAGCCGACAGTAATTGCCGATATACATAAAAAATTTTCGGAAAATTCATGGCTCTATACAAATATAAAAGAATTTGATATACACCCGAATTATGTCGGTCATATGCTTATTGCAGAGGAAATTATTCAGACTCTTGAAAAACCGGGAAACGGTGAGGTTTTCAAAACTCAGCTTGAAAACATTCCGGAAGATTACCTCAGCGCAATACCTGAAGATATAACCGGCGAAATTATAAAGCTTACAGACGGGGAATTCCGTACGGAAACCGCAGACGCATTTTCTGCGGAAAATGAAACCAATCCGACTGAAGTGACTTCCGAAGCTTCACAGAAACAAAGCTCTGAAGCCGAAAATATAAATAAAACAGAACAAAAGAAAAAAATAAGACTTTCATCAGTATTGTTATTTGCCGGAATAATTTTAATTTCTGCGGCAGTATTGCTGAAGGTTTATTCAAAGATCAGAAAAAGGATGACGGAAAAATGATACTTTACTTAGTTATACCCTGCTACAATGAACAGGAGGTACTGCACGAAACTGCAAAACAGCTTAAAGAAAAAATGAACAGTCTATGCGGCATGGGAAAAATTTCACCGAAAAGCCGTATTGTTTTTGTTGATGACGGTTCAAAGGACAAAACCTGGGAAATTATCAGTGAACTGCATAAATCGGACAGTATTTTCAGAGGAATAAAACTTTCCAGAAATAAAGGACATCAAAACGCTTTGATGGCGGGACTGATGACTGTTAAGGACGAATGTGACGCCGCCGTTTCTCTGGACGCCGATTTACAGGACGATATAGATGCAATTGACGGTATGACCGACAAATATTTAAATGAAAAATGCGATATAGTTTACGGAGTCAGAAGCGCACGTAAAACGGATACTTTTTTTAAAAAGTTTACTGCGGAATCTTTCTATAAAATAATGTCAAAAATGGGCGTTGAAGTAACGTATAATCATGCAGACTACCGTCTTATGAGCAAAAGAGCATTAGACGCTCTTGAACAATTTAAAGAAGTGAATTTATTCTTAAGAGGCATGGTTCCGATGGTGGGCTACAAATCAGACGTTGTTTATTATGAAAGAAAAGAACGTTTCGCAGGAGAATCCAAATATCCTTTAAAAAAAATGCTTTCGTTTGCCATGGAGGGAATCACTTCTCTTTCCATAAAGCCTATCAGAATGATCACAGCTTTAGGAGTCGGAATATTTACTGTCAGTATAATTATGCTGATTTATTTTCTTATAAGACACTTCATGGGAGCAACCGTTCAGGGTTGGACTTCTATTGTAGTCTCGGTCTGGGCAATCGGAGGATTACAGCTGCTTTCGATCGGCGTAATAGGTGAATATATAGGAAAAATCTACCTCGAGACTAAGCGGCGTCCTAATTTTATTGTAGAAACTTATTTAAATGACGAAAGCGAAGATTGTAAATAGTGTAGCTTTTATTTTAACAAATATTAACAAAATTGTTCAAAATGTCAATTGACGAGACGTTGCTTTATATGATAAAATTTATTTAGTTAAAAATTTATATGAGGAGGTTTATTTTGTTAAAAAAAATTATTTCAGCTGTATCTGCGGTGTGTGTTATAGCTGTAAGCGGAGTTATTCCGCAGCCGGCTTCAGCTGCCGGCAGTCAGATGAGAAATTTGACTACTGCGGAAATTGTTCGGGATATGGGTATCGGCATAAATCTTGGAAATACCCTTGAATCCTGCGGCGATTGGATAGCACAGTGGGGAGACGGCAGCGTTAAATCCTATGAAACTGCATGGGGAAGTCCGGAAATTACCGAAGATATGATCAAGGGTTACGCTGAATCCGGTTTTGAAACCTTGAGAGTGCCTGTGGCGTGGTCTAACCTTATGTCTGAAGATTATACCATAAGCGGAGCATATCTTGAAAGGGTAAAGCAGATAGTAAACTGGGCGCTTGACGCCGGAATGTATGTCATTATGAATCTTCATTATGACAGCGGATGGCTGGAAAATATGCCTTCCGATAAAGAAAACTGTATGAATAAATATAAGAAAATCTGGACTCAGCTCAGTGAGGAATTCAAGGATTACGGAGATTATCTTATATTTGAATCACAGAACGAAGAATTAGGCTGGGATTCCCTTTGGAACAGATGGAGCGGCAGTACCGAAGGTAAAGCGGAATCTTATGATCTGGTAAACGAGGTAAATCAAACCTTTGTAGACATAGTGCGTTCTTCCGGCGGAAACAATGATTTACGTCATCTTCTGATTTCAGGATATAAAACAGATGTGGAGCTTACATGCGATCCGCTTTTTGAAATGCCTCAGGATCCCGCAGACAGATGTGCGGTTTCAGTTCATTATTATACACCGTCAGATTTTGCAATACTTGAAGAGGACGCAGACTGGGGTAAAAACCGTACTACCTGGGGAACGGAAGAAGATTTCGCAGAACTTAATAAAAATATGGATCTTATGAAATCTGCATTTGTTGATAAGGGTATTCCTGTTATTTTCGGCGAATACGGCTGTCCGAAAAACAATAAGGAAGAAGATTCGGTAAGACTTTTCCTTTCTTCTGTCTGCAAAGCGGCTTACGATCGTCAGATGTGTCCGGTTTTATGGGATATTACAGGACTTCATTATGACAGAAATCAATGCCGAATGACTGATTCAACACTTAATCAGCAGCTTTTAAGCGTACTTGATAATAATGTGCTTAAAGGCGATATAAACCAAGACGGCAAAGTCGATACACAGGATGTCGCCATATTGGGAGACTGCCTTGTGAAAAAAGCATTTCTCAGTGTTGAGGATATGGAATATGCAGACATCAACAGTGACGGAAAAATTAATGCTTTCGACTATGCTGCCATAAAAAGAATTGTTATAAATTCAGCGTCAGATAAAGAACAGCTTGATTTAAGCGATATGCCGACAGAGTATCAGGCGGCTCTGGACTGGGTCTGGACCAACAGAATAGAAAGAGAAAAATCAACTGATAGATGGAATACTATTTTTGATCAGATTGACGCAGGAAACGGTACGCTTAATTACGTAGTACGCTGGCAGTCCTACAAAACGGTTACTCTCGATCAGAGAAAACAGTTTGAAAAGCTGATTGAAGATTCCGTAAATAATTGGACTGATTATCTGGTCGGCTACGACGGCTGGAAATACGATCATGTTGATGTAAATGTCGTTGGCTGGGCAGTTATTGATGAAAGCGTTATTCTAGACAAACAGCCTGATGAAATAATTTATACAAATTGTACTCCTTACGACAGCAGCGGAGATACTTCAAACGGCTATGAAGAAATTCCGGCACTCCTTCCGAATGCTCCGGACGAGCTTTCACGTATGGAACACTTCTATGACAGAAGCTATCAGTATCCGGGCGGTCTTGACAAGCGTTTCGACATGTATCTCTGGGCAACTCAGGGATTCCCTGACATCGGGGGCTGCGGAGGCGACTGGGGGCAGCGTCTTTCAGACAATGCATATTTGAATATGCTTAACGGCGTAAATGTACATGTATTTGAACATGAGCTTGGTCACGGCTTCGGAATTACTGACTTTTACGGTGAAGAAGGCGCTATCGACGGATTCCCGCCGGGAGGCTTTCCGGAACCTACAATTATGATGGCCGGTAATTCAGCAGAAATAACCAATTATGACGGCTGGCAGCTAAGATACATCTGGAGTAAAATAAAAAATCAGACAGATTCAAACGGTACAAGAAGGTTTACTGAATAATACTTTATTGTAAAAAAATCACGGAAAGCAAAGGCTATCCGTGATTTTTTATTAATGCCAAAAGCTATTGAATACGTCAAACTTGTTATAATAAAGTAAAAATCATTGACAAATAATATATAAATATGGTATAATTTGGTATAATTATATTTTATAGGAGTGGTTTTATGAAAACATTAAAAAAATTAATTTCTGCTGCTGTTGCGGTAACAACGGCTCTTACTGTTTTTGCAGTAAATGTATCTGCAACAGGTTATAAAGATAACGGAAATGCTAATGCGGCTCTTACTAAGCCTAAACTCACAATGGATAAAATAGTTCTTACACAAAGTAACGCCGCCGGCAAGCAAGTTACAGTTAATCTGAAAGTTTCAGGAGCACAACTTGCTTATTGTTCAACAGGTATTCATGTTTATTGGGATTCACGTCTTAAATTAGCTGAAGACTCTACTTTTAATCTTCCAAAGATTGATGCAGGTGATGCAATTAAACGATTAGGTTCTGGTACTCCCACAAGTGACCCTAATGCTTCTAAATATGGTATGAATGGTTATTTCTTATGTACAGCTGGCAGTGCAAATTCAGGTACTAACGGTGTAATGTGGTCATTTACATTTATTCTGCCTAAAAATGCAAAAATAGGTGATGTTTATCCTATTGATATTATTTATAAATCAACTAATAATGCCAGCGATTTATTTATAAACAAAGAATGTGATACAAATGGATATAATATGCAGGCTTATACTTTTAAAAAAGGTATTTATTCTTCTGATAATCCTACATTTACCGCTACAGCTGCCGACATTCTTAAAGTGCCTGCACTCGCAAATATTAACAAAACATATGATGGATATATAGCTGTTTGTTCCGATAACTTACTTTTAGGCGATGCAAATTGCGACGGAAGAGTTACAATAGCTGATTCAGTTGCTATTTCTCAGTCTTTAGGAAATCCTAATTACGCTCTGTCTGCACAGGGTAAGGACAATGCAGATTGCTGTGATCGAGGCGACGGCGTAAATGCTAATGATGCTAAAGCAATAAGAATGATTGAATCAGGATATATAACTGCTAATGACTTTCCTATAAAAAGCAGTGATTTAAAATAATAAAATTATAAAATCAATACTAATATAGCCGATGCTGATAAAATTTGAAAGCATCGGCTTTTTTGTATTTATGAAAGCAAAAAACTCCTAACCAGTTCTCACTATCTTGCTTTTTGTTGCATTAGATATGGGGATAACCGTCTATCAGTATTCCCCCTAATGTGTATTTACTATATTATACATCAAAAGCCCGGCTATTAACCGAGCTTTAATGCGTAAAAAAACTTTTCTAAATATTGCTGATTTTTACATTTTATAAATTTTCTATTAATTTAATTGACTCTTTCTAACTGCAACAATTTTGTTAATTGTTGCAGGTCCAGCGATTCCATCAACATCAAGACCATATGCTCTTTGGAAGTTGATAACAGCCTGTTTTGTTCCTGATCCAAATTGACCATCAACTGTTAGTCCTGCATTATTTACAAGATTCAAAGCATATTGCAGCCATTTTACACTGTCTCCTGATGAACCATTCTGTAAATTAGGATTGCCGGTCGGACGTGGATATGGTATTCCAAGTTCTGTATCAGTATTTGTTGATGAACCTAATTGTTTCTTTCTAACCTCTACAATTTTACTTATTGTTGCCGGACCTGCAATGCCGTCAGCTGTTAATCCATTTGCACGCTGGAAATTAACAACTGCTTGTTGTGTTCCCGATCCAAATTGACCATCAACTGTTAGTCCTGCGTTGTTTACAAGATTCAAAGCATATTGCAGCCATTTTACACTGTCCCCTGATGAACCATTTTGTAAATTAGGATTGCCGGTCGGACGTGGATATGGTATTTTAAGTTCAGTATCATTTGAGGTAGTTGTTTGATTTTTTGGTCTGGCAACACCTATAATTGTATAGCTTACACCATATTGTCCGGCTGCTACAGTTTTTGTATTAGATCTTACTGTATTGCTTCCATTCCACTGCTCTGCTATTTTATATGTATTACCTGAAACTTCATATACAATTGCTGCATGTCCATAAGCTGGTGAAGATGAACTATGATAAGAAATAATATCTCCAGGTTGCGGAACGAATCCATTATAATAATCTATTTTTTGAAATGTACCTGAAAATGTTTGGCTTACTATTTTATACATTTCATTTCCATTACCTAATGCAAGTGTTTTTGTATATAATCCAAAATAATTTTCTATATAATACTTTGGAAGCTCTACGCATTGCGTTCCTGTTCCGCTTCCCCATTCCTTTGCAGGTGTACCTATTAAACTGCGAACATATGAAGCCATATCACTAGCTTCAACTTTATCATTTGGAAAGTTGAACGCAAATGAAAACAACATAAAAATTGCAATTATTAATGAACTAGTTTTTTTCAATAACCTTTTTTCTTTTACCATTTTTATTTTCCTCCATTATTAATTAATTATACAGCAATTTTAGATCTGCTTTTTTCTAACTTCAATAATCTTACTTATTGTTGCAGGTCCAGCGATTCCATCAACATCAAGACCATATGCTCTTTGGAAATTGATAACAGCTTGTTTTGTTCCTGATCCAAATTGACCATCAACTGTTAGTCCTGCATTATTTACAAGATTCAAAGCATATTGCAGCCATTTTACACTGTCTCCTGATGAACCATTCTGCAAATTAGGATTTCCGGTAGGACGTGGATATGGTATTCCAAGTTCTGTGTCAGTATTTGTTGATGAACCTAATTGTTTCTTCCTAACCTCTACAATCTTACTTATTGTTGCCGGACCTGCAATGCCGTCAGCTGTTAATCCATTTGTACGCTGGAAATTAACAACTGCTTGTTGTGTTCCCGATCCAAATTGACCATCAACTTTTAGCCCTGCATTATTTACAAGATTCAAAGCATATTGCAGCCATTTTACGCTGTCTCCTGATGAACCATTCTGCAAATTAGGATTTCCGGTAGGACGTGGATATGGTATTTTAAGTTCATCATCATTTTGAAATGTAAGGGGAACAGCATTTTCATCGTAATTGGGTCGCAAAACACATACCACCCCACCATGAATACGCGGCGCACAAACCTTACGTGCATATAAACTACTTCCACTTCCAGTATTACCGCCTATAGAATATAATGCATTTAATGTTCCGGAATAAACGATTTCAACATGACCGTTAAAAAATACAATATCTCCCGGTTGAGGAGAAGATGTAACATCTTTTCCTCCTGCATTTATAATTTTTTGCTTTAATGTAGGACAATATCCATCATGAGGAATAGCAGAACTTTGACCGGCTAATACAGCACAATCACTGACAAAATCAGCACACCATTCCTCCGTGTATCCAAGCAGACTTCCTGTTTTATCTTGTTGAGCAAGGGCAATATTAATCATATTTTGTGCCGGATTTTTACTTAAATTATAAGATTTACTAAAATTATCTATTCTGCTCTGATCAGCAAAAGCTTTATTTTCAAAAAAATAAAGTACCGTAGAAAACAGTATTAAGGTTGACATGATCAATGAACAAATTTTTTTTGCACTTCTTTTCATTTTATCATCTTCTTTAAAATATTTAACCATGGCTATGTTTTTATTATATACCAAATATTGTCAAATGTCAATATTTTGACAATAAAAAACAACATTGTAATTAATTTTTAATAAATATCTAAATCCCGGTTATTATCCGAGCTTCAATGCATAGAAAAAATATTTTGTACTTTATTAAAATATTTCAACTTCTGCTGATTTCTAAAAAAATATAGAACCAAAATTAAATATCTCGATTTCAAAATAATGAAACATGTATATACTAAAATCAAATTAAGATGGACTTATATAAGCCGCTGAAGTATGTAAATGATTGTATTAAGTACAAGAAATGTGTATATCAGGAGTTTTATAAGCAGAACTTTCCAAAAAGAAATAATTGTCCTATTTATAAATCAACTGATGTGATTTTAGTGAATAAATAAAAATTCGCCAATGGCGAAATTTAATGCAAGGTCTTGACATTATATAAAAATATTGTTATAATAATAAAAAAGGGGCACATTGATAGACGGTCGCTCCCAAATTAGCTAGTTTATAAACCGCTTAAGTTGACAGCTTGGGGCGGTTTATTTCTTTATGTTCTTGATTACTTCATTAACAGTAACAAGAAGCAGGATAGTGAGAACTAAATATGTAAGTTCCATACCTATCACCTCCCTGCCAGCTTATTTCGCCTGCCCATTAGGAGACGATCAATTAGCTTATGGCGTAAGGAGGGAACAACTGCTTCAAAAAGCTTGCTTGAAATTAAAATATTAATATGTTATAATAAATTATATATATTTTATAATAAAGGAAAAAAAGAAAGTGACATATTTAAGAGAAAAAACAGTGTGCTTTACAGGACACAGACCGGAAAAGCTTCCGGGATACGGAGAAACAGAAAATGCGTCGTTGAATGTAATAAGAAGTATGCTTTACTATCAGATTTATCAGTCGGCGGAGGATGGGTATAAATACTTTATATCCGGACTTGCAAGAGGCGTTGACCTCTGGGCAGCGGAATATGTGCTCGAAGTGAAAAACAGATTTCCTGATATTAAGCTTATCTGTGCAAAGCCTTTTGCCGCACACGGAGAAAATTTTAAAAATCAGGATTTGTGGAGCTTGTCAAACGTTATTGAAAAGGCAGATGAACTCATATGTGTATCGGAAAGTTATTCAAGAGACTGCTACAGACTCAGAAATCAGTATATGGTGGACAGATCGTCAAAACTGATAGCAGTTGTGGATGATTATAAAAGCGGTACGGGACAGACTATAAATTATGCCAGAAAACAAGGACTGAAAATAAATATAATAAATGTTAATAATTATATTTTAAAGAAAAATGAAAGAAAAAAAGGTCTGTTTTATCTGGACTGATTTGTTAAAATTGACAGTTGACAAAAATAAGTGTCTTTTGGCAGACGAACTTTCAACTGTTTCAACAGAGTTTTCAACAATTTGTATAAACACTGTTAATAAATGTATGAACATGAAGAAAATCCCTGTAAATACAGGGATTATGAAAAAAAGGAGAAATGTATAATGACTAAAAAGAAAAAGAAGAAATCGGGAAGTATAGCCATTCCTTTTCTGCTTACATTTTTGATTTCATTAATAGTAATCGGCGGAATTGCGATGATTATATACGATAAAATAGATAAAGACGATTCTTCGCTTCTTACAATGGTAAACGAGGCAGGGACTCTCTCAGAGGAGGACAATCATACTGTTATGCTGATACTTGATTTAAGTGACAGCGTTGATATTCCCGACGAGAGCAGCGAAGATAACGAAGATTATCAGGACGACGAATATTATGAAGACGATGAGACATATGACTGGGAGGAAACAGGAGAAGATGTAGAAGAGGTTTATCCTGAACCTTATACGTTTATTGTGATGCGCTCTACTCCTGTTGATAAACAGATTCTGTTTATGGGAATACCAAGCAATATGCTTGTGGGAAGCGACAATAAAAGAGCTGAGGACGTCTATGTAAGCAGCGGCGCTGCGGGAATAAGCCAGAGTATTGAATATACCTTGGGGATAGAAATTGACAGATATGCGGTATTTGATTCTGAAAGCTTTAAAAAAGCGTGTAATATACTGGGAGGGGTAAGCTATGCTGTGCCGAAGGGAATAGCAGGAGTGCCGGAATCTGACAGCGAACAGTATCTTTCACCGGAGCAAATTGAAAAAATTATAAGCTACGGCGGATATTCCGGCGGAGAAATTCAGCGTATTTCAACAGCTTCGGCAATTGTCACAGCTATGATGAATCAGACCAGCGGCGTCAGAATTGCGGAAAATCTTGACAATACTTTCGAAACTCTTATTAATATGATAAAAAGCGACATTTCAGCGATAGATTATAATGATAAAAAGTATGCGATCAAGTTTATGCTTAAGTACAGCGACCCTTCGGACAGCGAATCACGTTCCACGAGAGCAAAGTTTATAACTCCTTACGGAAATGAAGCGGAAAGTAATTTTGTTGCAGACAATTATTTTGCGGAAGATATTAAAATTTATTTTGATGAAACAAAAACCGACGATAATAATTCAAATGCGGAAAGTCAGGAGACTCAGAAAAATGAATAATATATTTGATTCTCACAGTCATTATACTGAAAGCGCTTTTGACTGCGACAGAGAGGAACTTTTAAACAATCTTCCGTTTAAGGGCGTTGAAAAAATAGTTACCGTTTCAGCCTGTATGGAGGATTGTCCGAAAATACTTGAACTTACTTCAAAGTTTGACTATATTTACGGCGCTTTGGGAGTGCATCCCGAAGCGGCGGACTATACTCCTGAGGATTTTTTGCCTCGGCTTGAAAAGTATATACTTTCTTCAGAAAAAATAAAGGCTCTTGGTGAGATCGGACTTGATTATCACTATGACGGGTATTCGGCAGAAAAACAGAAAAAATTGTTTATAAGTCAGTTGGAGCTTGCAAAAAAGCTTGATATACCGGTTATAGTGCATTCCAGAGACGCTTCAAACGATACAATGGAAATATTAAGAGAATATAAACCTAAGGGCGTTGTACATTGCTTCAGCGGTTCTGCTGAAACAGCAAAGGAAATAATTGCTTTGGGAATGTATATAAGCTTTACGGGAGTAATTACCTTTAAAAATGCAAAAAAAGCCCTGAGGGCTTTGGAAAAAGTACCGACGGACAGACTTATGCTTGAAACCGACTGTCCTTATATGGCTCCTGAGCCATACAGAGGTAAACGCTGCGACAGTAGTATGATTGAAAAAATCGCTGAAAAAGCGGCAGAAATAAAGGGAACTACAGCGCAGGAAATGCTTGATATAACCTGTGCAAACGCTATGAGATTCTTTGATATAGTTTAAAAAAGAGTTATGAAAGGAGCAGAATGAAACTTAAATACAAAATAATTATAATAATCAGTTGTGTATTTATTTTTCTTTATTTTTTTATAATTTTATGGTATAACGGATTGATATGGCCTAATACTCCGTCAAAAAAGAAATATCCTGTAAGGGGCGTAGATGTGTCCTCTTATCAGGGGGAAATTGACTGGGAAACGCTGGAGAATCAAGATATTGATTTTGCATTTATTAAGGCTACAGAGGGCAGCGGTTACGAGGACGAGTATTTTCAGCAGAATTTTCAAAATGCGTCTGAAACAGGCATTAGAATCGGTGCATACCATTTTTTCAGCTTTGACAGTTCAGGAATTACACAGGCTGAAAATTTTATCAAAACCGTGCCAAAAACACAAAATATGCTGCCGCCTGTAATAGACCTTGAATTTTATGCTCAGCACGGCTCTGACCCTCCGGAAAAAGAAGAAACAAGATATAATCTTCAAAAAATGATAGACGCCGTTTATGATTATTACGGTTTAATGCCTGTTATTTACGTTACCGATATTACTTATGAGCTTTATATTAAAGGTTACTTTGACGATAACGATATATGGATAAGAAGTATATTTACCAAGGCTGAGCTGCCGGATGAAAGAAAATGGACTTTCTGGCAGTATTGCAACAGGGGACGCCTGGACGGATATGACGGAGCAGAACAGTATATAGATCTGAACGTTTTTAACGGAACGAAAGAGGAATTTGAAAATTATAAGGGCTGACTGCGTGTTTTAGGGAAATGAATGTAAATGATTTACGAGTCTTTAAAAAGAGAATTTAAGGGTTTTATAAAACCGTCCTGCTTATTTTCAATAAGAGCCGCAGAAATCAGCTCGTCATTATAAAGAAGCAGCTCGGCAGTGACTTCTGAGTCTCCTCCGTAATTAAGTACCCGATATAAACATCTTAAAACTTCTTTTCCTTTATAATTTTCAAGCTTGAAACCGTCCTTACTCTGAATATCGGCATACTCCCTGTAAATACCCTCAAATTCTTCGGGTATTCTTACAGTTTGACAGGATATTTCCTCTATTTCCCACCCTCTGATATTTAAATATGCTTCACGCTGATATTCGTTGAGCACAAGAGGAGGTTCGTCTTGTTTTGGTTCAATTCGTCGGCATATAAAAATTGCCGCCGCCGCAATGCCAAGTACGGCGGCTATAGCTATAATTTTTTTCTTCATATGTAAGCACCTCATTACTTTTTATGCGTAAAGGAGCACTTTTATGAATGTAAGACTGGATAAATTTTTGTCCTCTCAGACCGATCTTACCAGAACTGATATAAAAAAACTTCTATGGAAACGTAAAATCAGCGTGAACGGAAAAATACTTCGTGACGGCAGTATAAAGATTGACCCCGAAACATCGGAAATCATCGCTGACGGACGCAAAATCGTATACAGGGATAAAGTATATATAATTTTAAATAAGCCTGAGGGCTTTGTCTGTGCCACTGAGGACAAACATGAAAAAACCGTTATGGATCTTCTGGGTGATGATATAAAAAGAAAAGATATATTTCCCGCCGGCAGACTGGATAAGGATACTACAGGAATGGTTCTTATTACTAATGACGGAACTCTGAGTCACCGAATATTATCTCCCAAAAAACATATTCCTAAATATTATATTGTAAAACTTGCCGAAAGTTTTCAAGAAGATTATGTAAGACAGTTTGCTGAAGGCATTATAATAGACGGAGGGGAGAAGTGTCTTCCGTCAAAAGTGAAGCGGTTTCCCGACTGCGAAAAAACGGCGTTTATAGAACTTCACGAGGGGAAATATCATCAGATAAAACGTATGTTTTCAGCTGTTGAAAACAGTGTTGAAAAATTGTGCAGAATTCAGATGGGAGGACTGCTGATGCCAGAAAAACTGGCGATTGGCGAGTATATGGAAATAATGCACAAAGATGTTGAAAACCTGTTGAAATCACAATGTTTTGAAGAAGTTTTCCGCAATATTACAGAGAATTTTTCGTCATATTGGATAAACATGCAATGATAACTTTGGATAATTAGTGACTTGAAACTTTGTTAAAAATTTGGTATTATATTATATGTAAGTTAATCTGTTATTCGGGTTAGCAGAATTATTATGTGGGAGGAATAGATAAAATGGCAAGTTTATCATTACGCGGAATTTATAAGAAATATCCCGGTGGCTTTACAGCCGTTAAAGACGTAAATTTAGAAATCACAGATAAGGAATTTATCATATTAGTCGGACCTTCCGGCTGCGGTAAGTCCACAACGCTCAGAATGATTGCCGGTCTGGAAGAAATCTCGGAAGGTGAACTCTATATAGGCGACCGTCTTGTAAACGATATCGCTCCTAAGGACAGAGATATCGCAATGGTTTTCCAGAACTACGCTTTGTATCCTCATATGACTGTTTATGATAACATGGCTTTTGGTCTTAAGCTGAGAAAAGTTCCAAAGGACGAAATCGACCGTAAGGTTAAGGAAGCCGCTAAGATCCTCGACCTGGGTCACCTTCTCGACAGAAAGCCTAAGGCTATGTCAGGCGGTCAGCGTCAGCGTGTTGCTTTGGGTCGTGCTATCGTTCGTTCACCTCAGGTATTCCTGCTTGACGAACCGCTCTCAAACCTTGACGCTAAGCTCCGTGCACAGATGAGAACAGAAATTGCTAAGCTTCACCAGAAACTGGGTACAACATTTATTTACGTAACTCACGATCAGACTGAAGCTATGACAATGGGCGACAGAATCGTTGTTATGAAAGACGGTATTATTCAGCAGGTTGATACTCCTCAGGCTCTTTATGAGCATCCGTGCAATAAGTTTGTTGCAGGATTCTTAGGCTCTCCTCAGATGAACTTTATTGACGCTGTACTGAAGAAGAATGGTTCAAAGTATGTAGTTGAATTTGGTTCAAGTGTTAAGTATACTGTTGAAATTCCTGAATCCAAGGTTGCTCCTCAGCTGGATAATTATGTGGGTAAGGAAGTTACTCTGGGTATCCGTCCTGAAAGCGTTCACGATGAAGAAATGTATCTTTCAAACGCTACAACAGGCGTTATAGACTGTGACGTTGATATTACAGAAATGATGGGCGCTGAAACTTATCTGTACCTTACATGCGAAGGTACTCAGCTTACTGCTAGAGTTTCACCTCGTTCAACAGCGAAAGCTCACGATAAGATCAAGGTTGCAATTGATCCAAACAGAATTCATCTGTTTGATAAGGAAAACGATACAACTATTATTAATTAATTTTTACTTTTTAAATTTTTGCCTTATCTTTCTTTATTTTATAAATTTAAAGACCGAAACTTTTGTTTCGGTCTGTTTTTATATTAAAGCTTTTTTGTTCGTTTCTTGTTTCAAACATTCTACGCTTTGTAAAAGCGTAGGTAAAAAACATTTGTCATTTTCTTTGATTGACCAAAGAAAATAACGAAAAGAAATGCCCTTCTTTCTTTGTTCACACAAAAGAAGAAAGCAAAGAAACAAGTTTCTTTAAAACTTCCTTTTTTTAACTTTCTTGTTTCGCAACAAGAAAGTAACAAAGAAATGCGCCCACTCAAACGCCGTGGGCGGCTTGCGGCACAGCCGAATTTTATCCGTCATACAGTTTCTGAACTAATAGGTCTCCCCGTAAAAGGCAAGACGTGACATCTAAAATTCACGCCCAAGTAAGATGAGTGCAGTTAAGCGGAGAACGCAAGTGGCAAAATAGTCTCAGTACAATTTTGGGAGAGTACCTTGCGTGATTTTTCACTATCAATTATGCAGTCGTTACATTTTTTGCTTCTTTTTTCGTGTGAACAAAAAAGAAGTGTGTTTCTTTGGTTCATTTCTTATCTCAAACATTCTACGCTTTGTAAAAGCGTAGGTAAAAACATTTGTCATTTTCTTTGATTGCCCAAAGAAAATAACGAAAAGAAATGCCCTTCTTTCTTTGTTCACACAAAGAAAAGAAGCAAAGAAAGGTAACGACTGCGTAACCCTTTTAAACTATCACGCAAGGTACTCTCCCAAAACTGTACTGAGACACTTTTGCAACTTACGTTCTCCCCTTAACTGCACCCATCTTACTTGGGCGTGAATTTTAGATGCTACGTCTTGCCTTTTATGGAGAGACCTATTAGTTCAGAAACTGTATGACGGATAATGTTTTTCTTTGTTTTACTTTCTTTCACATGAAAGAAAGTAAAACACGTGTTTCTTTGGTTCGTTTATTGTCACAAGACAAGAAATGAACAAGAAAAAAGATTTATTTCAGTTTATTTTTTATGTGAATCGGGATTATCGGTTCTTCCAAGAAGATAATCAACAGAAACATCAAAATAATCAGCTATTTTTTTTAATGATGTAGGTTTAATATTATCTTTTTTCCATGTTTGCAGATTAGAAAACTTTGCGAGTTTTTATAAAGCGTTTCAAGCTGAGGAAATCCGGCATAAAAGTTTTGGTTCCGCTTTTTCAAAAGCGGACGGCATGAAAGTTTTTTGCTTACTTTTTTTCAAAAAGCGAAGCCGCCATTTTTATTAAAAAGCCGGATTATTTCAAGTTTCAATCCACGGTATTCACGGCTTTCAAGCTGAGGATCCTTACTGATTATATCCTCGGCGATACTTTTTGTCAGATTCATCATTTCCATATCGGAGGCAATATCTGCGATTTTAAGCGGGGGAAGTCCATGCTGACGCTGACCGAAAAAGTCTCCCGGACCTCTCATTTTAAGGTCTTCCTCGGAAATCTTAAAGCCGTCCGACGTTTTGCTCATAATTTTCATTCGCCTGATGCATTCTTCACCTGTATTGTCCGTCAGGAGAATACAATGGCTCTGCTGACTTCCACGTCCCACACGACCTCTCAGCTGATGAAGCTGTGAAAGACCAAATCGCTCGGCATTTTCTATCAGCATAATGGAAGCGTTTGGAACGTCCACACCCACCTCTACAACAGTGGTACAGACCAGTAAATCAATTTTACCGTCCTTAAATTTACTCATTATTTCATTTTTTTCAGCGGCTTTCATTTTACCGTGAAGCAGACCGATTTCATAATCTGCAAAATCGTCGATTCTCAGCTTGTCCGCATAGCTTTTGACGGCCTGTAGATCGCTGTCACTGTCCTCGATCATGGGACACACAATATAAGCCTGCCTGCCATTGTCAATTTCCGAATTTATAAAATTATAAGCCCTTTTCCTCAGCTTACCGGTTACTGCATAGGTTTTTACCGGCAGTCTGCCCTTTGGCATCTGATTGATAATAGAAATATCCAGATCGCCGTAAATGATCAGTGCAAGGGTACGTGGAATAGGCGTTGCCGACATTACAAGTCTGTGGGGACTGTTTCCCTTGTCGGCAAGGGCGGCACGCTGTGCAACGCCGAAACGGTGCTGTTCATCGGTAATAACCAGACCAAGACGTTGAAATTCAACGTCTTTCTGTATTATTGCATGAGTACCTGCGGCTACCGCCGCTTCGCCTGATTTCAGTGCTTCTTTTGCAATACGCTTTTGTTTAGCGGTCATTGAGCCTGTCAGCAGTACTACATTTACGCCTATGGGTTCAAGAAAGCTTTTGAGGGTATTGTAATGCTGTACTGCAAGAATTTCCGTAGGCGCCATCAACGCAGACTGAAATCCGTTTTGACAGGCAAAATAGCATGCGGCGGCGGCAACAGCAGTTTTACCGCTGCCCACGTCCCCTTGAAGCAGACGGTTCATAGGAGAATCTGTAGACATATCGTTTATAACGTCGGATATTGATTTTTTTTGTGCGTCGGTCATTTCAAAAGGCAGACTGCCGAAAAAGGCAGTCATGTCCGTATTTTTATCCATTATGTACGCTGTTTTCTCACGACTGTGATTTTTCATAGTCAGCATACCAAGCTGTAGTATCAGCAGTTCGTCAAATGCAAGACGTCTCCTTGCGTTTGCGGCGTCTTGGGAATCGGCAGGAAAATGAATGCTTTTCAGTGCGTGAGGAAGGGACATCAATTCGTTTTCCATCAGCAGATTTGTCGGCATACTATCAAAGGGTTCGCTGTCCAGTATGGACACAGCTTCCCTCATATTTTGCAGAATTGCGGCGGAAGTAAGTCCTGTTGTAAGGTGATAGACCGGCTGAAACGGTTCAGCCCCTGATTTTATAATACGGGGAGAATTGATCTCACGGCGTAAAAGATTTCCCGTGATCTTACCGTAAAAGCAGTATTCTTCGCCCTCTTTAAGCGCACGGAATCCGTACACATTATTGTAAATTATAACAACAAAATCGTGAACGCCGTCTGTAGCGACAGCTTTAAAAATACTCAAACCCTTACGTATTCTCTGTTCGGGCATTTTTTTTACTATAGTTCCTTTAAGTACTGCATAGTCGTTTATATTAGCTTCAAGAGGAGATACGGGATTTGAAAAATCAACATAACTGCGCGGAAGATGATAAAGGAGGTCATAAACTGTAGAAATTCCCAGCTTTTCATAATAAGCAGCTTTTTTTTCCCCTACGCCCTTTAAATATCGTACCGATTTAAAAAGCTCGTTCATTTTTCTCTCCCCCGAATATACGTTATTAGCTTTCTTTATAGTATATCATTATTTTTACTGATTCGTCAATAGTATAAAATCTTAAAATAAATTTTTCTTTAAAAGGTATTGACAAACTGAAAAAGATATGGTATTATACACTTGTAGTTAATCAGTCGACTAATTAACCAAAACAGAAAGAAGGCATGCAAATGAATCTAGACTTCAACAGTGAAAAGCCGATATTCGTCCAGGTTGCCGACGGATTGGAGGACGCAATTTTAACAGGAGCTTTTGAAGAGGGCAGCCAAATTCCTTCAATAACAGAGATTTCCGTCACATTAAAAATAAATCCTGCAACGGCTCTGAAAGGAATAAATATACTTACAGAAAACGGAATAGTTTATAAAAAAAGAGGTGTCGGTATGTTTGTAGCCGAGGGCGCTAAGAAAAAACTTACGGAAAAACGACGGAATTTATTTTTCGAAAATTATGTAAAGGAGCTTCTTGCTGAAGCCAAACGGCTTGGAGTAACAAAGGAAGAAATTATTATGATGTTGGATAAAGGAGATGCATTATGAGTATTGAAATAAAAGATGTTACCAAGGATTTTAAAAAAGTGCGTGCTTTGAATATGGTCAATCTTACCTTTGAAGAAAATAAGATTTACGGACTTTTAGGCAGAAACGGCGCAGGAAAATCTACGCTTTTGAAAATTATTTCAAACAGAATTTTTTCAACAGAAGGTGAAATATTTGTTGACGGAGTAAATGCAAGGGAAAATGATAAGGCTTTGTCAAAAATATATATTATGAACGAAAGCAATCTATATCCTCCGAAAATGAAAATTAAAAAAATTTTCAAATGGACTAAGGAATTTTATCCCGATTTTGATACCGAATATGCAATGAAGCTGGCAAATGAATTCAGTCTGAACGTCAATAAAACTCCTCGTTCTCTTTCAACCGGCTACACTTCGATTTTTAAAATTATAATTGCTCTTTCAGTAAATACGCCGTATATCTTCCTTGATGAACCCGTTTTGGGACTGGATGCTAATCACCGTGATATTTTCTATAAAGTTCTCATTGAAAAATATGCTGAAAACCCTTTTTGCTGCGTTATTTCCACACATCTGATCGAAGAAGTTTCATCGGTAATCGAGGACGTTATAATAGTGAAAAACGGAGAGATCATAAGAAATCAAACCAGGGATTCGCTTTTGCGTACAGGCTTTACCGTTGCAGGCTCAGCCGCCGCTATAGATGAATTTATAAAAGATAAAAACGTTATCGGTACTGATTCGATCGGCGGACTGAAAACGGCGTATATAATCGGCAGCGTACCGTCGGAGGGTATTCCGGCAGGACTTGAAATATCTGCAATGGATCTGCAAAAGCTGTTTGTTCAGCTTACTAACTCATAATGGAGGAAATCATATGAAGCTTAAATCAATTTACAAATATTTAATTTGGCAACAGGGAAAATCTTACCTGATTTACTTTGGAATAATTTTTGTAATAGTTCATCTGGGACTGCTTTTAACTTTATGTATTGATACGAACGGCAGCTTCGGCGGTATGGAAATGGGCACAGTTATATTTATGATGATCTCGGGAATAGTATTTTACAGAGAAAGTTTGGCTCTTTCCATGCAAAACGGCATATCAAGAAAAACATTTTTTATGGCATTGATTCTTGGTTTTATAACTATTTCAGTCTTAGCAGCCGCAGGAGATTCAATAATTAATATTATTGGTAATACTTATGAAAAACACACTAAAATGTTTTATGATTCAATGTATGAACAAATGTATCTTTATCAATCCGGAACTAGTATTAGCCCAAAAATTTCAGAATACCCTACAATATTTTTAATGGATTTTACTATGTATATCACTGTTTCATCTCTGGGTGTCTTAATAGGAGCGCTTTTATACCGTCTCAACAGAATTTTAAAAATTATAATTCCACTAAGTCTGTGGCTGATTTTTCAGATAGGATCGGTTATTATACTTTTTATTGACTTTAAATTTGCCGACAATAAAATAATCGAAGCTTTCTTGAAATTTATACAGTGGCTTGAGGAAAGTGTTTATCATCTTACAGCTGTACTGCCTTGCATTGCAGTACTTCTGACTGCAATAGCGTTCCTGTTCGTCAGAAGAGTTCCTCTCAATGATAATAAAAAATAAAGTTTAACCGCCTCGGTTTGTGTTATATGCACAAGCTGGGGCGGTATATGTTTTGTAAAATATTCTTTTATTCCCTGCAAAATTGACTTTGCGAGTCTTTAAAAAGAAAATCAAGTCAATAAAATTCGGCATAAAAGTTT
>ERZ827108.1506-NODE-1506-length-30517-cov-10.893769_pt1 | contig 30517 bp, 28 predicted proteins | sample MGYA00519921_ERZ827108 | MGnify/ENA primary metagenome ERZ827108 (study PRJEB31778, sample SAMEA3449258) | human gut metagenome | biome: human gut; feature: human-associated habitat; material: faeces | place: United Kingdom | collected 2010/2012 ...
GAATTATATATAATTAAATAATTCTACTTGTTAATATTATACAATACTTGTTTTTTGTAGATTCGTGGTTAATTCTGTTCATTTTTATATTTTAACCGCTCATCAGTTATTTTTATTAATTATCTATGAGTTAGGGATAAAAAATGGAGCAGACAAGTATTTTATACTTGTTTGCTCCATCATTATTAATTAACAGTATATTAAAAAATAATATTAAAGTATTTTATATCACCAATTGTGATAAATCTTTTATGAGTGCCTCCATGAATTTCTTCTAGGATATCCCATTCCTTACTGTTTAATGTATAATATTCATATTCAATTCCCATAACGGACATACGAGTTTCTTTTTTTAAAAAGCCATAAATAATATACTTATTATCTTCGTAGCAAGATGATGTAGATGCCCAACAATAATTAAATGATGTTCAGCCGGGCAAAACATACACATTAAAAGTTAGTTACAGTGTTCCTGACATCACGATGAAATAAATGATTTCATTCGGGATTACTCTGAACCAGAAGAAGAACATCGTGGACTTATGGTGTATTTTGACAAATCCGCCGATATACTGTGTTTTGCTGATATACACCCTGCCGCAGCATTTTTGAAGAAACAGCTGCACCAAAAAAACTTTTTTACAGCGTTGCAAGCCTTGAAAAACTGTCTTTCAGTGCGGGATATATGTCCCTGTACAGACTGTAAAATTCATCGTACCTTTCCATTCTGCTGCTGTCAGGCTGACACACCTTGTCCGTCCTTACTACTGCCTTTACAGCCTCGGGCACACTGCCGTATATCCCTGCACCAACAGACGCAAGAAGTGCCGCACCCAGTGCAGGCCCCTCCTTGGACGCAGGCGTCTTTACCTCACAGCCATACAGATCTGCAAGCATTGAACGCCACAAAGGTGATGTTCCACCGCCGCCGCATGCCATCATATCCGAAACATTTATTCCCATTTCACGAAAAACCTCCACGCAGTCACGAAGTGAATACGCAACGCCCTCCATTACCGCCCTCAGCATATGCTTCTTTGTATGCATTGCTGAAAGTCCGAAGAATACGCCTCTTGCATCAGGGTCAAGATGGGGCGTTCTCTCACCCATGAGATAGGGCAGATACAAAAGCCTTTCCGCACCTATCGGAACGGTTTCTGCCTCCTTGTCCATGAGATAATATTCATCAACATCCATAAGTGCCGCTGTATCCTTTTCTGCACCGCAAAAATTGTCCCTGAACCATTTCAGCGAAAGTCCTGCCGCCTGTGTTACGCCCATAATATGCCATTCTCCCGGAACAGCCGCACAGCAGGTATGAACACGTCCCTCATGGTCAATGGAAACAGACGGTGTATGTGCAAATACAACTCCAGATGTACCTATTGTGGTGAATGCCCTGCCCTCTGCACATACCCCTGTACCTATTGCTGCGGCGGCATTGTCACCTGCACCGCCTACTACTATTGTGCCTGCATTAAGTCCGAGCTGTTCTGCAATATCCGCTCTCAGAACGCCTGTCACCTCACTAGATTCATAGACCCTGGGCAGAAGTTCCATATCTATACCGAGTCTTTGACATATTTCACTGCTCCAGCAGCGGTTCGGAACGTCAAGCAGCTGCATTCCTGATGCGTCTGATACTTCTGTTGCATATTCGCCGGTAAGTATAAATCTCAGATAATCCTTCGGCAGAAGTATGTGTCTGCATTTTTCAAAAATCTCAGGCTCGTTATTTTTCACCCACAGAATTTTTGCCGCTGTCCAGCCTGTCAATGCAGGATTTGCTGTGATTTCAATGAGTTTTTCCCTGCCGATTATGCGGTTCATTTCATCAGCCTCTGCGGCTGTACGCTGATCGCACCATATAATAGCATTGCAGAGAACGTTGTTGTCCTTATCAAGCATTACAAGACCGTGCATCTGTCCTGAAATGCCTATGCCCTTTATTTCGTCCTTATTTACACCGCTTTTTGAAACTACTGCTCTCACTGTGTCAAGCATTGCAGTCGCCCAGTGTGCAGGATCCTGCTCTGCATATCCGTTTTTCGGCTGATACATGGGATATTCCGCAGTTGCAGAGGCAATTACCCTGCCGTTTTCATCAAAAAGAACTGTCTTTGTACCGCTTGTACCGCAGTCCACACCGATTATATATGCCATAGATGTATTCCTTTCGTATGTTGTAGATCATTCGCTAAAAACTTACAGTAAAAATATAACAAGGGGAAAGCGGTCTTGTTCGCTTTCCCCTCGAAAAGCTGCCACTTTTATCACCCTTTTTCTCCGCGCGCCAAAAGCATAGCGCAGGGAATTTCGCCCTCTGCGGAGGGCGACCAGGGCTTCTCATACTGAACCTCGCCAGCATTTTTGAAAATAGCTGGACCAAAAAACTTTTATTGCCAAGCTGCCATTATCAGAGATTAAACATAATATTATTCACAACAGACTCAAGCATTTCCTGTCTGCCGCTTGAAAGGCTGTCTGTAACTTCACTCTTTTCAAGAGCGTATTTCTCCAGATCTGCCATGGTAACATTACCCTCAATTATATCCTTGCCTATGCCTATCTGCCATGACGCATATCTGTCAGCAACAAACTTGTCAATTCTGCCGTCCTCTATCATCTTGACTGCAATTCTCAGACCAAGTGCAAAGGTGTCCATTCCTGCAATATATGAGAGGAAAATATCCTCGGGAGTGAATGAACCTCTTCTTGCCTTTGAGTCAAAGTTAAGTCCTCCGTTTGTAAAGCCGCCTGCTTTCAGAACCTCATACATACAAAGTGCAGCATCATATACATTTGTGGGAAACTGGTCTGTATCCCAGCCCAGCAGCGGATCGCCCTGGTTTGCGTCAATGGAACCAAATACGCCGTTATCCCTTGCAACTCTCAGTTCATGCTGGAATGTGTGCTGCGCCAGTGTTGCGTGGTTTGCCTCTATGTTCATTTTGAAATCATTTTCAAGGCCATACTTGCGCAGGAAGCCTAAAACTGTTGCTGTATCGAAATCATACTGATGCTTTGTGGGTTCCTTTGGCTTTGGTTCAATGTAGAAATCACCCTTATAGCCTATGGAACGTGCATAGTCAACAGTCATTCTCATAAGTCTTGCCATGTTGTCCTGCTCGAGTGCCATATCTGTATTCAGGAGAGTTTCATAGCCTTCTCTGCCGCCCCAGAATACATAACCCATACCGCCAAGCTTTACAGTAGCCTCAACAGCTTTCTTTATCTGTGCTGCGGAAAATGCGAAAACATCTGCAGAGGGTGAAGTTCCTGCACCGTGCATATATCTCGGGTGATCAAAGCATTTTGCAGTGCCCCAGAGAAGTTTTTTGGTAGGGTCAGCCTTCATTTTTTCTGCGATATAGTCTGTTACCTCGTCAAGCTTAGCGTTTGTTTCTGCAAGACTGCCATACTCAGGAGAAAGGTCACGGTCATGGAAGCAGAAATATTCAATTGACAGCTTGTCCATTATCTCAAAAGCTGCGTCAACCTTTGCCTTTGCTCTTGCTGAGGGGTCAGATTCGCCCCATGACTTGTCAGCAGTACCGCAGCCGAACATATCAGTGCCGTCACCGCCCATTGTATGCCACCATGAAAGTGCAAATTTCAGATGCTCTTTCATAGGCTTTCCTGCGATCATTTCATCGGGATTGTAGTATTTGAATGAAAGCGGGTTCGTGCTGTTTTTGCCCTCGTATGCAATTTTGCCTATGCCTTTGAAGAATTCGCTCATTTTTATTACCTCCGAAAAATATCATAAATTTATTTCTGTGCTGACGCACTTTGTGCCGCACAATTTCTCGCTTATTTCATCAGGCTGATGAGTGCCTGCGTATAATGTAAACCTGCTGCCGAAGCGGTTGCGCTCGCCGTTTTCGTCAACAGCAGTAAATGCTCTTTCCGATACGGATATCTCTACGAACATTTTCTCGCCTGCTGCAAGATTTACCCTCTTGAAACCGCACAGACTCACATTAGGCACAGCGTTTTCACAATAGTCCTTGATATAAAGCTGAATAACGTCATCCACCGCTTTGCCGCCCGTGTTTTCGGCAGTCACAACAGCCTTACCGTCCTTGTATTCAACCGATGTGCAAACAATTTTTCCGTAAGTAAGACCGTATCCGAAGGGATACAGCACATTATTTTCCGCATAACGGTAGGTGCGGTTTTTCATGGAATAATCGGTGAAGTCGGGAAGCATATCGGAACGCTCGTAGAATGTAACGGGTAGCTTGCCCGAAGGTGAAACGTCGCCGAAAAGTATCTCTGCAAGTGCCGTGCCGCCTTCCGAGCCGGGATACCATGCGTGGATAAGCGCATCCGGATCACATTCGGTATTCACCGAACTTCCTGCGGCACACACAACGACAACCGGCTTGCCCGTCTGCATTATCTTGTCTACCAGGATACGTTGATATTCGGGCAGACGTATATCATTTTTATCTCCCGAAAAAAACTCGTTGCCTGTATCGCCCTCTTCGCCCTCAATGGTGGAGTCGAGTCCAACGCAAAGTACAACAAGGTCGGCACAGTCCGCAGCGGCGAGTGCCTCAGCATATCTGTCACCCGATTGCGCCAGAGCGGAAACCTTGTCTTTATAAAGGTGACAACCCTCGGCATAAATGACCCTGCCATCAAAGCGCTCTCTGATACCGTCAAGGAATGTAACATACTTATCCGCAGTACCGTTATAGTTGCCCTCCAGCGCAATTCTGCTGTCGCTGTTTGGGCCGATGACCGCAATTGTATGCAGTCGGCTTTCATCAAGCGGAAGTATGCCGTTATTTTTCAGCAGTACCATGGATTTTTCCGCGCATTTCAGCGAAACCGCCTTGTGCTCCCGGCACGCTACAACGGTATAAGGTATATCATCATATTCTGTTTTATCATCGAACATACCCAGCCTTATCCTTGTTCTCATAAGGTGTATGCAGGCGTTTCGGATATGCTCCTCGGTGATAAGTCCCTCGTTAAGTGCGGCAAGGAGATACGCATAAGTGCAGCCGCAGTTTACATCGCATCCCGATTTTATGGCAAGAGCCGCAGATTCAACCGGATTCGCTGTAAGACCGTGATGCTCATGGAAATCGCGTATTGCCCAGCAATCGGACACAAAGTATCCGTCAAAGCCCCACTCGTTCAGCTTGGACATAAGAAAACTGCTCGCGCAGGCAGCCTCGCCGTTTACACGGTTATATGCGCCCATTACGCCCTCAACGTGAGCTTCTCTGACGAGTGCTTCAAATGCAGGAAGATAGGTTTCTTCAATATCCCTTTTGGAAACTTCGGCATTAAACTCGTGACGCACTGCTTCGGGACCGCTGTGTACAGCATAATGCTTAGCACAAGCGGCAGCTTTCATTGTTTTTCCTTCACCCTGCAAGCCATTTACAAAGGCTTTTCCGTTTTCGGCGGTCAAATACGGATCTTCGCCGTAGGTCTCATGTCCTCTGCCCCAGCGAGGATCACGGAAAATATTGATATTGGGTGCCCAGAAGGTCAGCCCCTTATATATATCTCTGTCATCGTATTTTGTATATGCATTATACTTTGCACGAGCTTCCTCGGCGGTTATATCCGCAACCTTCTGAGTCAGTTCTGTATCAAACATAGCCGCCAGACCGATAGCCTGCGGAAACATTGTGGCTATGCCCGAACGTGCCAGACCGTGAAGTCCCTCGTTCCACCAGTTGTATGCAGGAATGCCGAGCCTTTTTACGGCAGGAGCATCGTATCTGAGCTGAGAAGCCTGCTCCTCCACCGTCATTGCATCGGTTAGCGCAATTGCTCTTTCTTCTGCGCTGAGTGCACTGTCAAGATATTTTTCCATAGTGATTTTCCTTTCAGATTTATATTATATTGCGTCAAGAAAACTGTTGATCCGACCTCCGATATACTCCTTGAAATCATTCAGATCCGGCTCAAAATTACCTTCGTTATCCAGCAGGCACCAGTGCTCTGAAATGACTGCTTCCTCATTCTTCGCAAACTCTCTTTTTTCTCCCAAAAGCTCACATTCAAGAAACAGGCTGTTGGTATATACCTCAAAATTGCAGGAATAATCGGGATAGCATACCTCCTCGTATTTCGGGATACATTTGGCAAATATCTGCCCGTTGACCGCATAGGCAGCGTAACCGTCCTCAAGATTAAAGCCTGCTTTGAAAGCCTTTCTTACGTAGCTATCCTGCCTTATGCGCACTTCGGAATTTGTTATTCTGAAACGGCTGTCATTTATATCGGAATAGTCCCAAAGACTTATCACACGGTTGGGAAGATATCCTTTTTTCTGCGTGCTCATAGGAATAATACAAACTCCGCCATGTGTAAGACTCGTCACGGACCATGGCGCAAACTCCGCTTTTTTCTCGGATATATTGCGTATTTTGTGCGTTATCTTCACAACTGGAGATGCCTCGTTCATTTCAATTATCATGGTAAATTCCTTACCAAATGGAGTGACGGGCGGCATTAATGTAAGAGTATTGTCTGTGATCTCGCAGCTTACCCTGCTATTATCGGGGTAATAGGTTTCGGGATTCACCTCGGGCGCACACCAAAGCCTGTGTCCGCCGTATGCCACCCATGTTCCGTATTTTCCTGCAGGCTCAGTAAATATGCGTTCAGTATCTTCAAAAAGCACATTTTTCTTTCCCGCAAGGGAGAAATATATTATCCTCGGACCTTCTTCAAGTGTTACTCCCAAGGTGATAATACCGTTATCAAGGAAAATACATTCACCAAAATTCTTGTATATACGTTTTGAAGATATTACACTCATAATTTTTCCTCCAATTTGTTTAAATTATACACTAATTTGTATTGATTTACTAACCGTTTTTTGCGCTTTAAGTTTCAATTATTGCGATATTTTATATTTTCCCTTGTGCAAATACACATATTTACAATAAAATATATTGCACTTTTTTGCAGGATATGTTATTATATATTATACATAAAAATACATCATGTAATCTCAAGACATTTTTTGATTATATCATTATTATTCAAAAAATATATGAAAGGGAGCTTGACATGATCGCACATCTTAACGGTGATTTTGAAACGGTTGACTATGCTCAGAACAGAAGTGTGCTTTTATACGACAATATTGAAAATGAAGAATATCCTCTCCACTGGCATAATGCTATCGAAATAATTATGCCGCTTACAAACGACTTTGAGGCTATTTGTGGAGGCACGGATTATCACCTTGACGAACGTGATATACTTATTATTCCCGCAGGTACGCTCCATAATCTTAAAGCTCAGTCCGGCAGACGCCTTATCCTTCTTATTGACAACCATTCGTTTGCAAATAATCCTGCACTGTCGGAACTGTACTCTGTTTTTTCCGAGCCTTTGCTGATCAATTCAAGCTTTGACAAGGAATTTCTGCGGTCAATGAACCAGATAATGAAAGACATATATATACTTTATTCTAATTTTGGTGATGTTACCGAAGTATATATATATATGAAGATCTTATCTTTTTTTGCCAAAATAAAGGAATATCAGCTTAACGAAATACAATATTACGCCGGCGAACAGTATGCGGGCAAATTCCGTATGATACTGAAATTTATTGAACAGAATTATATGAATGATATTACTCTGGAGGATCTTGCTCAGCTCGCAGGCTACAGTACTTATCATTTTTCAAGGATATTCAAAAAATACAGTAATACCACATTTATTAATTTTCTTAATCGCCGCAGGGTAAAAGCCGCAGAGCTTCTTTTGCTTGAAAACGGATGTTCAATCACCGATGTGGCTATGCAGGTAGGATTTACAAGCCTTACAACATTCAACAGAGTATTCAAAAGTATAACCGGATGTACTCCCTCGGACTACAAAAAACTATATCGGACATAGCAGACAATAGATGTCCACCCCTCAAAGCCCGTAGATACGAGATTGCAATAAGGAACACAAGCAAAATAACCGATTGAGAAGCGATCCGTCAGCAGTTATGCTGGCGGATTGCTTTTATGTGCACTCAGTATGGACAATTAACGAAGATCAATAACAAACACAGGAGTAGGAAATATATAATTAAGAGCAATTATATATGAATTAGAAATATAAACCTATGATTATTTGGAAGACACATATGAAGATGAGTAATTGTAAAAAACTAATAATTATTATTGACAAAATAATCATATTATAGTATAATATGATTAGATGACTTGGGAATTGATCAATTTAAGAAACCGATTAAATTTAGTTGTGTTATTTGAGGTGCATAAATTTAGTCAAATTTAAAACAAAAGACAAAAGACATAATTTAAGGAGACTTATAATGTTAAAAAAAGGCTTATCTTTAATTACAACCACTTTAATTTTGTTATTAACAGTATCTGGAGTTAACACAAGCGCCATTAACGTAATGGCTAAAGAGCCTGTCGAAATTTTGTCGCTGCGTTCGGAATATGGAAAGCATTTCGATAATGGCGATGGTACAATAACTGCCTATGTAAGTACTGTGCCTATTCATTATTGGCAAGAGGATAAATGGATCGAAATTAACAACAGTTTGATTTTAGACGAAAACGGAAATTATACTAATAAAAGCAATTCTTTGAATGTTACTGTTCCATCACAGCTTTCTGTAAATAATTATAAAACTGACAAAGAAAATGCTATACAATTAGAATATGGAGAATTCGACATATCTGTCTCATTAACTGATTTATCTATAAATGAAACTGAAAAAATCACTTCAGCAAATTTGGAATATAATGTTCAGACAAGTGACAACGTTGCAAAGGCAAATACAATCGACTATACACAAACTGACTCCTTAGATGACAATATTCCACTTGATGTTACTGATTCATTTAACGACATAACTTCATCTGCCACTTTTGAATCCGTATACAATAATAGTGATCTTTCAATTGATATTCAACCTAAATCTGTTACTGAAGCTATTATATTTAATAGCTTTGAGGATATTCCAGATTCTTTAACATACTTTATCAAGGCTGATGGGCTTCACTTAGAACATGAAGATAGCAATAGTATTGATTTTTCCAATGACAATGGTGAGAGTGTTTTTGAAATTCCTGCAATATCTATGCATGATTCATCAGGTGAAAGTAAAAGTTTTGCTGTTGATTATGAGATTAGTGATAGCAATGACGGTTATTTGCTTACCATATACCCTACCTCTAATAATTTAATAAATTTAGAAACTTCTGTTTACCCCTTAACTTTGAGTTCTGAATACACTGTAGAACGAAGTGTAAATACATATTGTAATTCAGAATACTCGCCAAATGAAATAGTTAGAGATCAATATATGTATATTAGCAACGTAAATGGTCATGGGTATCAAACATATGTAACATGTAACGATTCATTTACAAGTTATGGTAGAAATGCAACTATTTTGGATGCTAAATTTAATATCTTTTTACGTGGCAATTATATAAATTCATCTAAGCATATAAAAATTTATTCGCTTCAATCAGAGCCAATGAATTGTACTTGGAACAATTCTTCAACATTAGACAAATATAATACTTTGGTTGGAGGGTTTGATGTAGTCTATACTGAAATGAATTCATGGAAAGAGATTGATATAACAGCTTTAACGCAAGCATGGCTTAATTATGGAAATTCATCTCGTAATATAGGAATACCGTGTTATGGATTTAAAATGGTTGCAGATAGTGCGCCGTATGCAGCAATAGTCGCTAATTCAGAAAGAGCTGGCAGCAATAAACCATATTTTGAAATTACTTATTCACTTTCGTCTAATTATACCTTGGATTATGCTCCATATAAGTATAATAATATAACCTCTAATCTTGGTAATATATCTAATTTCCAAAACAGAATGAATTGTTATGCGTATGCACTGCAAACATATTATAACGGAGATAATATGTATTATCTCTATCCAGGAGAATTTGGCATAGGACAAAATATAGAAAATGATGGTTATACTTTCTCTAAATTTAGTGAATTATCAAAAGAATACTCTAATTTTGAAAGAAAAATCGAATATGCAATTGATGAAATAAATGACTATAGAGAAGTATATACAAGTCAGATTCATGGTATTGTTAATAATAATAGCCAGTTTGAGCAATGTATGAATGAATATATGACTTTTATAAAAAATCAAATGATTCGAGATGGAAAAGCGATAAACTTCACATTAAAGGAATACGACAAAACTAAAGTATTAAATTCCAAAAATAATTCTTTTTCACCGCCATCCGGATATAATGAAAATAATGAAAGAATAATTGCTATGACTGCATATTATTTGTACTATGGAAGATTTAATGGAAGTCTATCCATGCACTATTACTTGCGAAATGGAAACGGTACTTGTCCGACACATGGCGGAAATTGCAGTATTTGGTCTCAGAAAATGGGAAATGGAAAAGTTACTAATGTAGATTCAAAAGGTATTGCTTTATGTGATCAAACAATTTATAATTCCGCATATAACATAGGCTCATATAATATGGCAAGTAGTGACGGTTTAGTAAAATTTTATTCTATAACAAAAAATACAGATATATACGGCTCTGCACATGGTTATGGCCATGGTGATTCTGCCGGAACTCCTTATTATGGAAATTAGAAGGAAGGTGTTCGAATTGAAAAAAATTTTTTCTTACTTGACAGCAGGAATATTTACAATTTCTCTATTATTAATTAATATTTCATACGCAGTACAGGGAAGCGAAAATTTATGGGCAAAATTTCTTAAATATGATCTGTGTATTACTGACTACAACTCTCTCAACGACGAGGAAAAGGAACTTTGCAAATTCATCTTTGATACTGAACAGACGAGCGGCGACAGAGTCCAGTGTGAACGGGCAAGGCGTATTCTCGCCCATGACAAAAATATCGGCGAGCGGATAACTCTTGAACAGCTTGAAGGTGCTTATGGCATATGGGATAATTACTCTATCTATAAGGAGGGCTGGCAGACTTATATTCACTGCGTTCCCGATATTGTTCACCTTGATAATTTAAAATATGGTCATGTTGAAAACGAATACTGGCTTGATGATGATGGTAACACATATGTAATGTTTAACGAAAAGTTAGACAATGACGATATAAAGAGTTTTAATGTATATGACCATAATGGCAATGTTATTCAAAATATTCCGGCAGTCGAAATGGATTCTCCATATAAAGACTTTAGACACGATGCCGAATACAGAGAAAAGTTCGGGTTTATTAAAAGAAATGATGGATATTATTATATTAAACCCGATAATACAGCCGTTTTTGCATGGAGTGATTATACCGCCTCTGATAGCATTGAACCAATAGCAGAACCTTTTATTATCGAAAATGAAATAAATGGATGCCCAGTTACAGCTATTGAAACCGGAGCTTTTTCAAATGCTCCATTAACTGAGATAATTTTACCGGATTCAATTGAATTTATAGATAAATTGGCTTTTTCAACGTGTCGTAATCTTAAGAAAATAAACTTTCCTGAAAATTTGAAATATCTTGGAACACGTGCTTTCGTAGGATGCAGTTCGCTGAATGAGATAGAAATTGATTGCCCTAAACTGGAAATATTAAGAGATACGTTTTGTGATTGCAGCGCTTTGACTTCTGCTAAACTCAATGTTAAAGCTATTGGCGAATCAGCCTTTGATTCTTGCAGTAAACTAAAAAATATTTCTTTTGGCGAAAGTGTTACAAGACTTGGTGAAAGCGCTTTTAAAAACTGTGAAAAGCTTGAAACGATAGTACTGCAAAAAGAAACAAAATCAATTGGGCAAGCTGCATTTTTATACAGCAATGTTAAAGCCATTGTCATTCCGCCGACCGTTAAAGCTATAGGAACATTGCCAATGAAAAAGCCTATGGAATACTTAAGCATCGGAATGATTGAAAATTTTCCCCTTACTGATAAGCCTGTATGTACATTTAACAGCGACTGTATTATTTATGGTTACAAAGATACAGAAGCAGAGAGATATGCAAATGAATGGAATCTGGAATTTGTAACTCTTGAATCGGTAACAGGAGATTTGAATTTTGACGGAGAGTTTAACATTTCAGATGTTGTTACCCTTCAAAAATATCTCGTAAAAAAGGAAGGATTTACAAATGAACAGTGGAAACTCGCCGACCTTAACAACGACGGAACAGTCAATGTTTTCGATGTGATAATTCTTAAACGAAGAATAAGGCCTTGACAAGAGTGTCAATATGCGATACCATAGAAGTGACGATATAGCTTGAAGCAGTCTGCAAAGATTTAAAAGTCTTTGCAGACTGTTTTTTGTTTGTCTAAAAAATTTCATCAAAGCGCCGCAAAGTTATCTTATGTGCACCGCACAGGTGAAATACAATAAAATTCAGAAGGGAGAAGTATAAATGAGCGAAAGAAAAAAGTTAGAATTCATAAGCAGTATTACTATCACGAAGAACTGAAAAAGGTCATGTTGTATACATGGCTCTTGAAGATATGTTTGTAAGTTTACAGTCAAGAATGTACGAGTTTACGAAGGAGAAGGATTTGAACCGTTTTACTAATATTTTAAAAAAATTCAAGGCATATTTGAGAGAAAAAATCTCAAATATGCCTTTTTTGATATATATATAATTGTATTCAAAGTTTTAAAAGCCGTTTTGTCTAATATCACGAATTAAAGTGATGTTAAACAAAGCGGCTTTTTTTGTTTTCTTGGTGAAATGACAAAAACACAAAAGTCGCAAAACAATGGGAGTTAAATGCTTATGTACAACAGAAGAAAAATTGATATGATGAAAGCGAGATACCCCGAAGATACAAGGACATCCAATCGTCAATGACAGGAAAGCACTGGCATAATCATTACCATATGAACCAGATTTCATTGTGTTCTGTCCATACTCAGTCACACTGATAATGTCGCCTTCGAACCCATCTACCAGTTCCTCTATATTTTTATCAATGTTTTCATTATTCTTCAGGGCACTACATAATAACGCCCTGACACCATCCTTGTCACCCTCATCAATACAATCCAAAAGCTTTGTTACTGTATCAGCATAAAATTGATTATTGTAGTGATACTCGATTCCATTTATTATGTGCGTTTCTCCGTCACCAACATCTATTAATTTTAATTGCTTATATGATACTTCTTACTGATTTCAAGCTCTTTTGTACTCTTGTTATAATAGAAAACATCCCGACTGAAAATCAGGAACGGACTTTCCTTTTGATTCTCTTCAAATATTTTCTGCGCCTGTTTTATCATTTTACGTATGGATTTTTTATTGCCTGCTCTTGTAAACAGCACCATATCCTTCGTCGGAACTGCAATCAGTAAATCATCCTGTAATGCCTCGCTGCAATCTTCCCATATACCTGGCAGACACAAAGCCTCCGCTTCAAAATCTCCGCCTGCCACCAATCCATACACACCTGCTTCCTTTGATTCCACCATACGATACGTTATATCCCGGTACAGATTTTCAAACGCTTTGCTCTCAAGCAATTGGGCGGACGTATCTTCCGGAAGATTGTCATAGGTCAGATACATATAAGTGCTGCCCATATCCTGTATCAGTGTAATTATATAGCTATCATAAATCCGAAACATGGGGATATTATTGTATTCCTGTATTTCGCCGCTCTGATTATTAAAATTGTTGTTCGCAGCCATAAGCGTGACTGCCTCAGCGGGAGTTTTTGACCAATTCTTTTTGATACGGGGATAAAGCTTGTCTGGTTCAAATATGTAATCATCTGAAAAGCCGTCCTGAAACTCCGTTTCTTCTTCGTCATTTCTTTGCAGATGAGTCCATTCAAGCTCGCATAATGCCCCGTTTTCCTGAATCCATTTTTGGCATCTTTCAAGAAAATCCAAACCATAATTGCTGTAAGAACATTTCGCAGCAACACGAATTACAATCCTGTTATATTCTTCATCTTTATGATACTCCGCAGCTTGTCCACTATCTATAAACTGCAAATAATCACTGATTTTATCCTTCAATGTACGGGCATGACTTTCCCGCACACAATATCCCCATTCCATCGGATCAACAATGATAAGCACCAGCTTTTCATCTTCAACTGCCATTTGGTCTATTACATATCTGTCATTTACATCAGACATACTTATTTCACCTCAAATACAAATAATTCCATATTCATTCTTCCATGTAAACACTTCAGAACAGAATAGCAGACATACCTATATATTTCTTCAGTATCCTTATCTTTTTTCCACATATATTTTCCTGTCATTATTGTCAATTTCAAATTCATCCGAAGATGTTCGTATAAGGGCTGTTCCGACAGGATTATCAATATACTTCAATACATCAGAATCCAGTTGACACACTCCTGCAATGGATAACAGCTTTATATTACTGTAATCTGCCACATATTCATCATCCTCATTTCCAGCCATAAAAGACCAGCCGCTGTCATTCTCATTCAGCGCTTCCTCTCTGGTCATATATCCGACTTTCCAACCTTCATCAGTAATCTTTTTCGATACATATGACATCATTCCGAGTAACTTCTTCCTGTTAATCATATCTTCATAATAATGTTCATTATTTTTAAATTCGCTAATATGATCAGCAGTTAATATAACGCCTGTATCAATGCTGTCTATATTTGCATCCCAGATTTTTTCATCATCCATTACATTTCTTAATAATACCGCAAAAGTAAAGATTTCCTCCGTCGATGCTTCCACATATGTTTTGATTTCTTTTATCAAATTTCTTCCATGTTCATCATAAATATATACCAGTACGCCACCATCACTATAAAGTGTCAGCTTAACGGCACCTAAATTATTTTCATCTTTATAAAATACAAAAAAATCGGAAACTTTACCATTCACATACCAATCAAATTCCGTCCCGTTTTTTCCATTCATGTAATAAACTGCCCCATTTTCTTCTAAAGCTTCAGCCTTTACATGCGGCAGATACATTGTACGGCTTTCACGGATCAGCCGTCTTATTTCATTCAATATCCCATTCATAATTTTAGCTCCCATTAAGTTTAATGATGTACCTTTTATTACTTATCATTCAGGAAATATTTCAACCTGAACATTATTTTCACGACAAAATTTAATAAATCCCCCGACATCATCTCCGCTGATTGTCGCAAAGAAAGTAATTTTACGATGGTTATACTTTCCCTCATCGTGCATATCATCGAGATAAACTTCATTATCCTGCTCGCTGTATGTTACGTTAAGCTTCATATTATCTTTATAGATCATTCCGTCTCTGGCAGTGAGCATAACATCTATCTTTACAAAAGACTCCTGCCGAAGCTTTCTGGCTTTTTTTATTGACCAGACGGTGACAGGAATGATACATAAAAATTCAAGAAACATTAGTAATACAAGAAACCAAATATCCGCTATACACATTACACCAAATATGATAATAAACAAAACCAACCATACTAAAATAGGTGCCGATAAGCGCAGCGTATCTTTGTCATTCAAAACACGAGTTGTTACTGTTACCCGATACATCTTTTTCTCCTTTCCGACAATTCGTATAGCCACTAATGACAGTCCCAATTATACAGTACATCGCCAAAATCCAGTTCCTCAAGTTTTTTACTATTGATAAAAAACGCACCGACACCCGCATCGCCCCACAGAATGCGCCACTGATTCTTCCAGTAATCCGAATCAAGCTGAAACAGCAGGGTATCATAATAATCCGCAGCCTCCACACCTCTCGGATCCCACTGTCTGAAATGTGGATATCCAAACATTCGGTGTCCATATGTGGATTCATGAATGTCCACATATTTTTTATCATACTCGTCAAACATTTGATAGAATTCTAATCTGCTGTCCAATTCAACGCCAAGCTCCTCTGCAATCTTATGCAGTAATTCATCACACCTTACATCACAATCATTCATATATGCTTTTTCCATCTTGAAAGAAACTGCATATTCTCCCCGTACAGGAAAACAGTTGCTATCCTGTTGGTTTACGCTCTTATTCTCTTTTTCCAAATCTCCGGTTGTTTTTATTCCAATAGAAAGCACATCCGCTTCTGTAATACTTTCATCTATTTTTTCGTGATATACCACCTGATATGTATTATTTGGATAGCCGCTTTCCTGAATAGCCATGCCATAGTTTCTGTCACACAGTATAAAAAATTGCAGTATGCCTGTCCTTGGAAGCATCTGATTTTCAGGAAGCTCATTCAGATTCATCTGTGCCAGCAACATCAGCTTGCTTCCATCAGAATCCTTCGGATATTCTCTCTTCTTATCCCAATAAGGGATACCACCTATTTTACTTCCAAAAAGCGTTGGTTTTCTGTTTTCCTCTATCTGAATTTTGATTGAATCCTGACTAGTTCGCTTCTGTAACTCCTGTAAAAGTATTTTCACAGTTTTCTTGTCCGGCGTTTGAACAGGCGTATGATTGTAGTCAGCACCCTCTTTTGATTTCATATTCTTTTTATGACCAAGATATATCATTACAATTCCCAAGGCTAAAATTACACCAAAGGAAAAGAACAGGGAAAGATATACATGAATCGGTTGAAATTCATCTTCAATCGCACCGAACAAACAACAAATAAACATTCCGCCTCCGAACACAGACAAAAGGATTCCCGGAATAGTTAATATAAATTTTTTCATATTCGTTTGACCTCCTTAAGCACTATTTCTGTTCTCCACCTTCTGCAAATGTTAATTTCTTGTTTACCAAAGTTCTTGGTCAATGTTTAGAATTTGACATTTTTGATATGTATTTTTCTCGCCTTTCCCCGCCAAATATCAATTTGGCTGAACGTTCAATCATTTTTATTTGTTCATTATACATTTAATACGCATTGCCTCCTGCAATATTTTGTCCCCCCACTCATTATCTGGTGGACCAACAAGGAAAACTTTAAATCCATATACTTTTCCATTTTGCATTACGCTCGGATCATCATCTATATGCAAATCAATTCTATATTTTGCTGGATACTTTGAAGGCATTGGTTCTTTCTTCCCCGCTTGTACTTCTTTCTTATGTCTACTACCATTTATAATCTGATCAACTTTTATTCCATAATGACCAAACAGATGCCTAATATATTTTTCTGTTCTAAAAGAAGTTGTATATATCCAGGTCTCAATTCCTTCAGATTGAAGTTTCCTAAAAAGTTCTATCGTTCCTAAACGTAATCTTTCTTTGTAAATCATTTTCCATGGAAACGTTAATTCATTTTCTGTCTGAAATTCTGGTGGAGATACAAACAAAGTATCATCCAAATCAAATGAAACAATTATGTCCCTTCGCCTCCATTACGAAAATAGAAATTTTTATTCAATCACAATCTACATATAAAAAATGTTCTCCACAATGCAAACATTTAAAAAGATAACCTTGCATACTGCCTTCATTATACATACATTCCTTCACATCTTTTAATTCAAAACCATTTAGTTCTTGATTGTAATTCTTTTCAATTTCATTATCTATACCCATTTCAACTAATTCTTTCCACCCAACATATCCAACAAAAGCACAATAATCGTCACAATGAGCAATCCAATATTCTTGCTGCCAACCATTTATAAAAGCTCCCATCTCAATCGGATTAGGATTTTCACCTTCTTTAGCCCAAGAAATAAGAATTTACCTTCTCTACAACTTGGGGGTTGCTGATTTCTACAAACTTGGAATTTACATCTAGACAGCTGGAAGTTATAAACAGATTCATCTATATCAATCCATACTTTTCATTCAAATCAAGAATGTAATGACCTAAGATAATTTTATGAACTATGTCAACAACAATTACAGCATAGAAGTTTTTCTGGTTGGTAAAGAGTAAAATATGTTGGTACGTGCGTTCAGTATTTTCATAAACTGCTTCCACATATTTTTTAGAGAACCCATACTCTGAAATCAAATTATTTTTTAATAACTGCTTTGCATAGTTCCAAATATTTACCAATGGTTCTGCACACTCTGTTACATTATTCATTTTGTTTCCCATTGTACTAAGGTATTGTTCTTCATTTAATTGTTTAACCACTGTTTTTGTTCTCCACCTTATGCAAATTAATATTTGTCGAGTAGATTACCTGTTCATCGGGTTTATTATACTATATTTTTCACAATCAGTCAACTGACCATATGACGCTTTTAGCAAAATCTTCCTCAATGATTTAAAAAAACTCACTTGACCTGTTTTTACTACGACACTACTACGACATAAAAAGTCGTTTTTATTATTTTATTTTAATTTATCCAAAATGAAAAGCTGCGTAAACACGCCATTTTCAGCATATTTACACAGCTTTCTTGGCTAATAACCGCACAAATGATACAATGCACCCTATGCAATTCGGATATGTAAAAGGGTGCAAATGCACCCTTTTTGAGAAGTCGCAAGATATATGAAATTTCTCTCCTACAATCTATACTCTTTGTAAAATACCGTTATTCTATATGATGATATCAATATCCGTTTCACCGATACCGAGTTGGAGGACATTAGGGACAAGTACCGACAGTTTAGCTATAAGAGCAAGTCTACTTATACCCGTGATTGTGTAAAGGCAAGATTCTTCCGAGCCTGCCAATCAAAATTTTAACTGATGAAAAAAGCACCTTCTGATTGTGATATTTGCCATAATACTATTCTGAACTTATTTGGTATGGATTTTAAATATGCCATATGACTACGATCTGACACATCAAACGCTCATAATATTATCTGCCCACAGCTCACACTGGCTCATAACGGTAGTGACTGCATCATCCATTCCCTCTGGAGGATAGCGATGATCTTTCAGCAGCTTGCGTATCATCATACGCATTTTGGCTCTTGCGCTGTCACGCTTCTGCCAGTCTATAGTGCGATTTTTGCGGAGTTTTTCAGTAAGCTCTTTGGTAATAGCGATTAGTTCCTCATTCTCGTAGAAGTCCTTTATAGCCTGAGGCTTTGTGAGTGCATCGTAAAAAGCAAGCTCATCGGCGGTCAGACCAAGTTCTTCTCCTACTTCTTTGGCTTCTCTGATCTGCTTTGCAAGGTTCAGCATCTCCTGTATAACTTCTTCGTTGGTGAGCATACCATTCAGATAACGATTCATGGCGCTCTGCATTATTTCGCTGAATTTCTCAGATTTTACAAGGTTTGTGCGCTTATAGATATGCACTTGTTCTGCAATCAGCCTTTTCAGCAGCTCGACAGCTAGGTTCTTTTCTTTCATTCGGGAGATATCCTCTAAGAATTTCGGATCGAACAGCGAGAAGTTCTGTTCCTTGTCCGAGAAAAGATTGATAACGCCGTCACTCTTGATACTCTGCTTCAAAAGCTCGTTGATCTTAGCATTGATTTCGGGGAGCGATAGCTTTTTGCCGCTACCTTGAAGGATTCGCATTAGCAGGACACGCACCGCTTCAAAGAAAGCGGCTTCGGTACGTTCAGATTCTTCTGCAATAGAAGAACACAGCGAAAGTGCTTGTTTCAAAAGCAAGGCTTCTTTGGTATAGCTTTCTCTATCTTTCTCCCTATTTCTGTCCATAAGAAAGTTTACCGCACCAGTTATAGTTCTGCCTGCTGTCAGCTCATTACCGCTGAAAAATGCAGAATAATCATATTTGTGCAGCAGTTCACGGCAGATAGACAGTTTCTCCTGAAATTTTGGATATGCTACCTTTGCAATATCAGTGTTACCGTAATTCTTCTTATCACGGACGGTATAATCGTTCATAGCCTGCTTTAATGCTCCTGCTATGCCGACATAATCAACGACAAGTCCGCCTTCTTTGTCACGAAATACTCTATTAACACGGGCGATAGCCTGCATTAAATTATATCCCATCATCGGCTTATAGACATACATCGTGGCAAGGGATGGTACATCAAAGCCTGTCAGCCACATATCGACCACGATAGCTATCTTCAACGGACTGTTGTTATCCTTGAATTTCTTTGCAAGCTCCTCTTTATGCCGTTTGTTGCCGATAATACTATGCCATTCCTCTGGATCTTTGTTTGAAGCCGTCATAACAACAGCGACCTTTTCCTCCCAGCCTGGGCGAATATCGAGGATACGCTTGTATATCTTCATAGCGATAGCTCTTGAATACGCAACTATCATTGCCTTACCTGTCTGGAGGTTCTCTCGGTAATTCTCGTAATGATCCAGAATATCGTCAACAAGAGATTTTATGGTATCATCGTGACCGAGGATCGCTTCCATTTGTCCAAGCTCACGCTTACTGCGTTCTATCACATCAGGATCGGCATTCTGCGCCATGATATCGTATTCAGTATCTATCAGCTTCAAGGTGCTTTCATCGAGCTTGAGTTTCATAACACGGCTCTCATAGTAAACAGGACGAGTAGCACCGTCCTCGACTGCCTGCGTCATGTCATAAATGTCGATATAGTCACCAAATACCTCACGGGTGTTTCTGTCCTCTCTTGATATAGGAGTACCCGTAAAGCCGATATATGTAGCGTTCGGAAGCGTATCACGGATAATACGAGCCGTACCGATGACTTTACGGGCGACAAGCTCGCCATCCTCATTTTTTGTCATCTTGATTTTTTCGGTCAGACCGTACTGCCCCCTATGAGCTTCATCTGCCATAACAACGATATTTCTTCTTTCAGACAGCGGCTCGCCCGACTCCTCAAATTTCTGCATTGTAGTGAAAATAATGCCGTTTGCCTTGCGACCGTCGAGCAGAGTTTTCAGATGTTCACGGCTTTCAGCGTGGACAGGCTCTTGACGGAGAAAAGCCTTACACTTCGCAAACTGCGAATAGAGCTGATCGTCAAGATCGTTTCTGTCCGTGATAACAACGATAGTAGGACTTTCAATAGCAGATTGAAGTAAATGTGCATAGAACACCATTGACAGCGACTTGCCAGAACCCTGCGTATGCCAGAACACACCGCCCTTACCGTCGGTAACAGTAGCCTTTTTCGTAGACTCAATAGCCTTTCGAACGGCGAAATACTGATGATAGCCGGCAAGTATCTTATAGCTTGTCAGTCCCTCATTGGAGAAAAGAATAAAGTTTTTCAGAATATCGAGCAGACGGTCTTTCTGAAAGATACCCTCAAAGAATGTATCAAACTGAGCAAATTGTGTATTTTCGTAACTACCGTCCTTCGTTTTCCATTCCATATAGCGATCTTCGCCCGAAGTGATAGTACCTGCACGGTTTTCCGAGAGGTCACTCATAACGCAAATCGCATTGTAAATGAACATTGAGGGAATAGAGTGCATATAGTTACGAATCTGCGTATAAGCTTCTGAAGCGTCTGTTTCCTCACGGGACGGAGACTTCAGTTCCATAAGCACTACAGGCAGACCGTTGATGAACAACAGTACATCGGGGCGCTTCTCATCATTCTCTATGAACGTCCATTGATTTGCCGCAATAAAGGAGTTGTTGTTCGTATTCGCATAGTCCACAAGGTAGCAGATTGCAGAGCGTTCCTCACCAATGTCAGTGTAGCGGACTTCAATACCGTTTTGCAGATAGTCCATAAACACAGCATTTTTCTGCACCAGCTCGCCGTTTTCAAAGTTTGTCAGCTTGTAAAGGACATCGCTGATCGCATCATCGGGGAGTGTAGGATTGAGCCGGTACAGAGCTTCTGTAAGCTCGTCCATATACAGCGGTGTCCTATAATCACGGTCAATTTCCGGTCCGTATGCGTGGGTGTAGCCCATTTCTTCTAAAAGCTGTATGATAGCGTTTTCGTAGCTTGCTTCGGTGTAAGGCATTTTATCAACTCCTTTGACTAATAACACTTAATCAGATAAAGATTTAATCATATTTTGAGCATTTCCTGCTTTTTTATAGTACTCTTTAACTGCTAAATGAAAATTTACGCTTGCAAGTAGCCTAAATCTTGACCGCTGATACATCTATCTCGCCGTTCATTAATTTAGGGAGTAGGGTGTCACGTATGGCAGAAAGGCGTTGATTTTCGACTATTCCTGCTGCTATCTGTTCATGCATTGGAGTGATAATGCCACAAAAACGAGCTATTATGTCCTCAGTAGGCAATAAGCAAGGAAAATCCAGTGTTGTTTTAGGCGTAGCTCGCTGTCTGCTGTTCGTTGAGCCTGTTGTATGGGCGCATAAGTAGTCTGAAAATGCTTGACTATCAATCAGTGAATAGAGATAGTCCTTGTGTTTAGGCTTAATCGCTTCATAAACAATGAATTCAGTAGAACATACCGGATTTTCAGATAAGCAAAGAGGACGCCAAATTCTTTTTGTATCAGGGTTTAACTTTGAGATCATTACAGAATTAGAGGTAAGCGTGTACTTGTTGCTTTTTATCTCTCTTGCGTACTCAAATACGGGATAGTGCTGTTCATCAAACGCCGGAATACTATAATGTTCTAAGTATAAATCAGGATTTTTTGTTGGATTTACGTTCTTTGTACTAATCGTTGCTATTGCCCCAAGAGTTGTTTCGTTCCAATCTTCGGGCATAACCCCACCAAACGGCTCAAAATCCACAAACCACTCCTTGAACAGAGCATGCGCCTGCTGTTCTAAATTTTCATTTATCTTATTGTTCAGCTCGATTTTGTCGTCAAATGCCGAGAGAATGCTTACAATTTGCTGTTGTGTTTTAAAATCAGGCAACATAATACGCATTGGTGCTAATTCTGATGAAAATGTAATTTGCGGAAAAGTCCCCGACCTTGTTTCTGCTAAATGCTGTAATTCGTCAATTACCGCTTGAGATTTGAGAACAGCATACAAAAAACGAGGTAATACAATATCTTTTCGAGGTCTCAGCACCATTAACTTTGTCGAAGCAATATAACTTTTAGTATAATCAAAGTTGATATATGCAAATCTCTTATTTGCTGGACGAATTTCAGAATAAAGAATATCATCACGCTTAAAAGTTTTTTTAAACTGTCCCTTGAGATTTTCATTTGCAACAGGAGTATGATTAAGTACTGCTCCCTCTAAAACATCAGAAGTATTTATTAAAATAACCTCTTTATCATTTCTTTTGTATGTATCAGAAATAGCATCACATAAATCACCTATTGCACAATATTTCCTCTCAACCATTTATATTACCTCTTTGCGTCTGCTGTTTAAGATAACTTGTAATTGCTTTTCTTTCAAGAGCAAATAATGGAATAAGACTATTTATATACTGTAAATCACCTTTGATCTGTTCATCGGTTTTACGAACAACTTGATTTGTTACATACATTCCATTATTCTGAAAATTTGCTATAAAATTTAATTCAGCACGATATTTTCCTGTTAATTTAGAAATTTGTTTTATAGCTTCTTGGACATTAAATTGCCATGCAGATAATATTTCATTGTTTTTTTGAATTTCATCGAGATACTCTTTAAAATCATGTATCTCTTTTGATTTTTCAAATGTTTCATATATTTCTTTAAAATTAAATGTCATACCCAATCGCCCCCAGCTTCTCCCTGATCTCGTTTTCAAGCTCGTGCGACTTTGCAAACATCTCCGAAAGCTCAGAGGTCAGACGTTTCATCTTCTCGTCGAACGGCTCGCCATCATCTTCTTGCTCCTCAATGCCTACATATCGACCCGGAGTAAGGATGTAATCTTGTGCAGCGATAGCCTGAATATCGGCAACAGCAGAAAATCCCTTGACTTCCTCTAACGTGCCATTCTGAAAAGCCTTGAAAGTATCCGCAAGCTTCTGAATATCTTCGTCCGTAAAGTCACGATGCTTGCGGTCGACCATATATCCCATTTTACGGGCATCAATGAACAGCGTTTTGCCCTTCTGCCGTTTATTCTTGCTGATGAACCATAGCGTCACGGGGATAGTTACGCTGTAAAAAAGCTGCGTCGGCATAGCAACGATACCCTCAACCAAGTCTGCTTCAATGATATTCTTACGTATCTCGCCCTCACCGCTTGACTGAGTTGACAGCGCACCGTTCGCAAGCACAAGACCGATCTTGCCGTTAGGTGCAAGGTGGTGAATCATATGCTGGATCCACGCATAGTTGGCATTGCCCGCAGGTGGAATGCCGTATTTCCAACGAATATCATCTTTGAGTTTATCCTGTCCCCAATTAGAGAGGTTGAACGGCGGATTTGCCATAATAAAGTCCGCTTTCAAGGTCTTATGCAGGTCGTTGAAGAAAGTATCAGCGTGATACGGTCCGAAGTCAGCATCAATACCACGGATAGCCATATTCATTTTAGCCATTTTCCAAGTATCAGCATTGGACTCCTGTCCGTAAACCGAAATATTGCCTCTGTTACCGCTATGTGCTTGAATGAATTTTGCACTTTGCACAAACATACCGCCCGAACCACAGCATGGATCGTAAACACGACAGTTTTCAAACGGATTGAGAATGGCGACTATCGTCTTAACGATACTTGACGGAGTATAGAACTCACCGCCCTTTACACCCTCGTAAGCCGCAAATTGAGCTATGCAGTATTCGTAGGTGCGACCAAGCAAATCCTTGCTATCTTCGGTATCAGTCATATCCATATTCGTAAACAAATCGACTACATCACCGAGAACACGCTTGTCAAGGTCTGGACTTGCGTAATTCTTAGGCAGAACATTTTTTAAGGTTTTGTTCTCGTCCTCAATAGCCCTCATAGCATCGTCAATTACAGAGCCAATTTCAGGAGTATGTGCAGCAGCGGACACCACTGACCAACGAGCCTTTTCAGGAACAAAGAAAATGTTGTCCATTAGGTAAGCATCAGGTTCATTCTCAAAACCGTCACCGTCAGCCACAAGTTCGTTATAACGTTTTTCAAATGCACTTGATATGTAACGCAGGAAAATAAGTCCCACGATAACTTTTCTATATTCAGCAGCAGGAATATGTCCCCACAAAACGCAGGCAGCGTCCCAAATCTGCTTTTCAAAGCCAATATTAGCATTGTTCTTTTTAGCCATTGTATTACACCTCATTGAACCTACACTTATAGCGAGGTAATATCCATAGTATTATAGCACATTTTGCACAATCAGTCAATTGTTTGACAGACTTTTTTATGCATTTTCCACTAGTAATCTTCCAAAATATAGAAAATGCAACTTCATGCTGAGTCGCTTATTTCATTTTCTTTGCAAAAGCTATCTATATTCAAGATATTTGGGAGAAAGTGACTTGATTGTTGCTACAGCTTTATTTAATGTACTTGGACTTATAACATTTTCTTCAAAGATGTCTTTAGGTTCAACACTGAGAAACTCACAGATGTACAGGAACATCTGCATAGAGGACAGAGCTTTCTTGTTTTCTATGTTGTTGATATAGCTTTGACTTTGCCCTAAGCTCAAGATGATATCCCGTACAGAAATGTTCTTCTCCGTTCTCAGTTTTGCAATCCTGTCCGAGATGAACTCCGCATAAATCATTAATCATCCCGGCTGGCACATGGCACAATATCATCAATACTGGTAACTCGCCGTTAAAGCTGTACTCCATTTATGCACCGACGCAACATCCCATTTGGAACAGTACACGAAACGAAAAAACAGCAGAATCCGTAGAAAATGAATAGATACAACAAAAAGCACACTGCAACAACGCAGAGTGCCTGATTTATCATTTTATGCTATACCTCAATCACTGTCCCGTCCCGAAACAAAAAAACAGTCTCCCATCCTGAAATACTGTCACATGTTCCACCAATGCAATCCATAATTTCTCGTCAAACTCTGTCAACAGTTCTTTTCGATGTGCAAGCTCAGACATAAATCCGCCAATCAGATCACGCTTGGCAAGACGCTCCTCCTTTTGTTGCTGCAAGGATACAGCCCTTGCTCTTGCCTTTTCATACCGTTCCACCAATGCATTGTAATGGGCGTTATATTTCTCCTGATTCTTCACTGTCATACTGTTTTCCATGATGTATTTCCGAGTCAGTTCCGCAACGATCTCCATCTCCTGTGTGACTGCTTTCCACTTTTCGTCTAACTCTGAACAATTTGTCAACAGTTCCTGCATCATCCGGCAATTTTCCAGAATTTTAGAACGATTTGCAAACAGCTGATTGCAGGCAGAAAGGAACTTTTCTTTGATCGTATCCTCATATAAGTGGGGTGTATCACACTGGCACGTACCATCAAATTTATGATTGCACCGCCAAATCACACGGCGATATTTTGAAGTGGAGTGCCATACTTTTGAACCATAAAAGTTGCCGCAGTCACCGCAGATAATTCTCGCCGCAAAAATACTCTTGCTGTTGTACTGCTTTCCCAGTGCTTTTCTGCGCAGGAATTCTGCCTGCACCAGTTCAAATTCATCCGGCGGAATAATGGCTTCGTGGCTGTGCTCATATAATACTGCGGAACTTCACCTTCATTTATCTTGGTTTTCTTTGTGAGAAAATCCACAGTAAATTTCTTCTGGAGCAATGCTACACACTTGTATTTCTCATTGGTCAGAATGCTTTCAATGGTGGATGACTGCCACTTTTCCTTTCCCGCAGGAGTAGGGATTTTCTTATCAGTCAGCGTTTTGGCAATTTTGCAAGGGGTCATACCTTCCATGAAACTGCGGTAAATCAGACGTACAATTTCAGCTTCCTCTGACACCACCTCCGGCATATCGTTCTCTCCTCTTTTATAGTCCAGGAATATCTTATACGGCAGACTAACTTTACCATCAGCAAATCGCTTCCGTTGCCCCCATGTTACATTTTCGGAGATAGAACGGGATTCCTCTTGTGCCAGAGAGGACATGATTGTAATGAGAAGTTCACCCTTACTGTCCAGTGTATAAATGTTCTCCTTTTGAAAATAGACTTCTATGCCTTTTTCTTTAAGCTTTCGCACCGTCGTAAGAGAATCCACCGTATTTCTGGCAAATCGGCTCACGCTCTTTGTTACAATCAAATCAATTTTTCCGTCCAGAGCATCGGAAATCATCTGGTTGAAACCATCACGGTGTTTCGTATTAGTCGCACTGATGCCTTCATCTGTATATACCTTTACGAACTCCCAGTCATCCCGACTTTTGATGTAATTAGTGTAATAATCTACCTGTGCCGCATAGGAAGTCTGCTGCTCTTCAGAATCCGTGGAAACTCTGGCATAGCCTGCAACTCTGCGTTTGGTTATCTGTATTTTCGACTGATGCGTTTGCAAGTTTAGAGTTGGCGGGATTACTGTGACTCTTCGTTCCATCGTTTGCTCCTTTCGCTTGCGGTTTGTTTCATTTCATCCGTCCAGCTTTCACTTCGGGAAGTGTGCTGCCAGTTTTTCAAGACGGATGAGCCATCATGAAATATGAACTGTAATTCATACGGTTTGGTGACCACAATACGAAGAATATTATCCTTTAGAGCATACTCATCAAATTCTTTCAGTTGCAGAACTTCGCAGACTAAATGCAAAAGAATCTTTTCTGGAATTTGCTTTGCAGTCGGACAGTATTTTTTCCCACGTCTTGCATAAGTAGCACAAAGCCATGTTCCACCCTGTGAATAGAGTTTTCGCTGATAATTTTTACCGCAGGCAGCACATACAATCATACCGCTAAGCGGATATCGTGTGGTAGCACCTTCGTGGTAAAATTGTGAATGCCTTTGTTCCAGTATTTCCTGTGCTTTCTGAAAGTTTTCCATATCAATAATCGGTTCATGTGCTTCTTCCAGACAATATTTTGTTAATTCTCCTCGGTTCAAGGTTTTACGCTTTTCAATATGATTGTTACGGTAATATTTCTGCAAAATCAACTTTCCAGTATATTTTTCGTTAACCAGAATTTCACGGATTCTCGGATTCGTCCACAGATTTCCCTGACGTGTTGGAATGCCCATTTCATTGAGTTTATTTGCAATTTTCCGCTGTCCCATGCCAGATAAGTAATCGACAAAAATCATCCGGACGATTTCAGCCTCATCCGGCTCAATTTCCAGGACACCATCTGCATTCCGCCGATAGCCCAGCATGGTAATACTACCGATTTTGCCCTGCTCAAAATCTTTCCGTATCTGCCATTTCTTATTTTCACTGGCAGACAGACTTTCCTCCTGTACATAGCTTGCAAGAATCGTCAGCATCAATTCACTGTCTGCACTCATAGTGTGGATATTCTGCTCTTCAAAATAAACATCCACGCCCATATCCTTCAGCTCTCTGACTGTTTCCAGAAGTGTCACTGTATTTCTGGCAAACCTGGAAATTGATTTTGTCAGAATCAAATCCAACTTTCCAGCACGGCATTCTGCAAGCATTTTCTGAAAGTTTTCACGATTTACTTTGGTTCCGGTCAGTGCCTCATCAGCATATACGCCGCAGTAAAGCCAACCGTGATGATTCTGTATCAATTCACTGTAATAACTGACCTGTGCAGACAAGGAATGCAGCATGGCGTCTTTGCCGTTGGAAACTCTGGCATAAGCTGCAACTCGTTTCAGCTTTGGCTGTTTCGGTATCGGAAACTGCACCTGTTGTATCATTCGTTCCATGATACCCCTCCTTTCGTGATGACATATTACCTCTGAACTGCGGAGGAGTCAAGGAATATACTACACGAATTTAAGCCGTATTTTTCGGCAAGAATTGTATTCATTCTGCAGTACTCGTCCGATGAAATGATATGCTCATGAACCCAGCTTTTCAGAATGGAAACCATGATTTGATACATCATCACGTTTTGATATTTTTCAGCATTCATGACAGACCTCCTGTTTTTGATTTTCCATAACAGGTACGGGAACAATATTTGCGGTTTTTGCAGGAATAGGCTGAAAAAGTATTTCCGCACACCGGACAAACCAACGCTTGGGCAGAACAATGCTGCATTTTTTCCGGATGAGAATTCCACCAGGTCAGACGGCATTTGTCAGAGCAAAACTTTTTCTCTTTCCGATGCGAAAGCTGTTTCACTTCTACTCCGCACTGCTTGCAGGTATGTTTTGCGGAAGTATGCTGTTTTCTGCCGCCCAGCTGATTTCGCTGGCAAAAGGATTTGACCGTGTTTACAGATAAACCCAGACACACTGCAATTTTCTCATAGGTCACACCTTCCATACGATGCTGACGGATCTGTTCTTTTTGTGCTGTGTTCATGTGTTACCTCCAAAAAATCCTGCACCAGAGCTTGTCTGGTACAGGATGCTTTTTATATCGACTTACGAAAAATCGTCTGCTGAAACATATCCGGTAACATACTGTCCGGCAGGCGTTTTGCCACAATAATCAGTTCTTGTGGTAATACGATATCGGCCGTTCTTACAGGCAACGCCGTCATAAATGTAATAAGTACCGCTGATTCTTTTAGAAACTTCCATTGTTTCCACACTTGCAAACAAGGCCGTATTGGCGCGAATGGTCACTTTCTGTCCTTTGCTCCAAACAGCAGACTTTGTGAACACTGCTTTGCCTGAATTGTCAAAAACACTGTAGCCTGCCAAACAAGCTTTCTTTGCATTTTCCAAAGAAGAATATGCACCGATCTGACTTTTTGCGTCAGCCCATGTCTCGCGTACTCGATAAAGCTGTGTTGTTACAGGTGCAGAAGTACCTGCACTCATATATGCCTGTACCTTTGCTTTGAATGCCACCCAGTGAGGGAGTATGTATGCAGGACAATATTTTCTGCTGTACCAGTGATTGTGAGTATAAAGACAGTCAATTGACAGCTTGTATTTATTAAGAAGTGCCGCCGCAAGTCTTGCACAGTTGTCCTCGGACTTTTTATCCTTGTCATTGTATGCAGAACTCATAATGCACTCAATGGCAATGGTTCTACGGTTGCCGTTGCCACTTCCGTCAGCAGCGTGCCAGCCGCTAAGTGTTAAAGGCAGGTTCTGCCACGCGCATATGTTGTCAACGTAATAGTGAACTCTGACATCGTTCATATTGCCGTTGACAGTTGCTCTGGTGTACTGTTCGGCAGGGGTAGTTCCTGCCGCAGTTATAATCCAATCAGTGTTGTGAACAGTAACACCAATAATTTTGCCCTCCATAGAAATGGAAGGCATATCGATGTGATTAGGATTGTGGTTTGTGAGTAAATACTCGTTAACGGTGACACCGCCGAGGTTTGTTGTTTTATCAGGTTTCAGAATTGCCATGATTAGATTCCTCCTTGTTATTTTCCTGCATTCTTCCGGCTTTTTCCTGCAGTACATCAATTGCATTTTTCAAAGCCGGCAGATAGGAATGCCCATCAAACTGGTGTTCTCCAGAATCGAAAGCAGCTCATTGACACAGAATGTAATGCAGACAGCATCACGGACATAGGTTGTGCCAAGCAGAATATCAATTCTGACAGCAACCACGATCAGCAGCAGAACACAGAACTTTTTCAGCAGACCAATCCAGCCTGCCGAACTACTCAATCTACCGGATGCAGACTTCTTGCTTTTGCCCATTGCAGCAGTGACAAGACCTGTCAGGAAATCCACACCCATAAAGATGAGCAGCGTCACCAGTGCAGAGTCCCATCCGCCAAAAATAGCGGCTATAAAGCCGCCTGCCAATCCTGCGATTGTGCAGATCCATTCTTTCATAAATATC
>ERZ827108.1507-NODE-1507-length-30487-cov-6.908682_pt1 | contig 30487 bp, 23 predicted proteins | sample MGYA00519921_ERZ827108 | MGnify/ENA primary metagenome ERZ827108 (study PRJEB31778, sample SAMEA3449258) | human gut metagenome | biome: human gut; feature: human-associated habitat; material: faeces | place: United Kingdom | collected 2010/2012 ...
AAATTTCCTCGAAAACACACCGCCCCTGCGTTAACATTTTTTGTGGGATGGGGTCATAATCTCTTAGTTTGCTAAGGCTGATAGACTAATCAATATAAACAACATACAAAGCAATGAAGAAACTGAAATCAGGGCTCGCTTTTGCTGCCGCGCTTTTATTGGCTGGCAGCTTGACTTCATGTCAGAGCGAGGACATCGTCTCACAGACTGACGATAATAGCGTGGCTATGGAAGCGGTGGCCCACGTTACCATGGGTGATGATACGCGTGCATCCTTGACTCCGGATGCAGCAGGACTCAAATTCGCATGGGATAAACTTGACAAAATTGTTATCCTCAGTGAGGATGGTCGCCGCAACATCGGCGTAATGACTCTTGTTGGCGAGGGTGGAGAATCTTTTGGTAATTTTGAAGGTACTCTTAATGTAAGACCAACTGACAGTAAGGTTAACGTCTATTATCTGGGACGTAATAAGAAGGAAGGTCTTGGAGATCTGCTCAGAACAGCAGATTTTAACATCGCAAACCAAAACACAGGCGTAGCGAATATTACAGATTATGCAGTAATGCATAGCAATGCAGATTTGACACGTGAGGATGGTAAGATTGTCATGAACTTTACGGTGAAGAGCATCGTCAGCTATGCCCGTTACTGTTTCCACCTTCCCGAAGGTGTTTCTGCGACAAATGAGGCAGTAAGCGTAAAAGGACAGAACATTTACAATGCCTTTACGCTCAATTTAGCCAATGCCACTATCACTGACATGACAGAGGGCACTGTCTGCATGGTCCCTGACTGGAATACCGGAGATGCATCAATGGTCGTAGTACCTGCAATGAATGCTGAAACAGAGTTTGAGGTTACTGTTGATGGTGTTGTTTACAAGGCTGCACTCGATGCTAAAAATTATGTGGCAGACCAGAACTATTGTGGCGGCCAGCCGCTGCACGGCAAGGACATCTACTTCTCCGAGGATGGAGAGTGGACCCTTTCCTATGATGCCAACAAGGGTACCAACGCTCCTCAGGCTGAAGTCAAAGGTGGGGTTTTCTCGCCGAGCTGCTCTTTCACTGTGACTGAAATGGTTCCCGTACGCGAGGGTTACAAGTTCTTAGGATGGGCTGACTCCGCCGATGCCACTTTGGCTAAGTACAATGCCGGCAGCAGGATCACTCTTACGCGTCCCGAGACTTCCAAGACCATTTACGCCGTATGGCAGGAAGAGGAATGGCATCACAGGACATATACCCTGCATTATGATCAGGGTGATGGCAGCACTATAACGGAATCACAGTCTTATGGCCCTTATTGCAGTAAGCCGTGGGTGTTCTATACAGACAATTATACCGATGCCTATCCGACCAAGACCGGATACACCTTCCTCGGCTGGGCGGATACGGAGAATGCATCCACTGTGGTGTATGCCAAGACAGGTGCTACCATCGACCTTACCAAAGAGGTATTCGAGAAGACCGTCTATCCCGTATGGAAGAAGAACGGTGCCGAGGGTAATGTAACCGCTCCCGGTTCTGACAGAAAGCCTTATTGATAGATTTTCTTAAAAACATCAGAAGACAATGAAGAAACAATTTATATACGGACTTCTGTCGCTGACGGTTCTTTCCGGTGCCGGACTTTCCTCCTGCTCTTCCGAGGAGGATTTCGCGGGTCCCAAGGGACAGAAAGTCATGCTGTCCATCACCGCCTCCAAGGACGCGCAGACGCGTACCTCCTTCGAGGAGACGGAGGATGGTCTTCTCTGCAAATGGACAGAAGGTGATAAGCTTCTTGTTACCAACACCTCCGGTCAGCGTCTTGGTGTGATTACGCTGCAAGGTGAAGGCGGAGTCACAACCGGACTTTTCAGAGGTCCGGTTACCCTTGACGGCAATCAGACGGTAAATCTGTTCTACCTCGGCAACGGCAAAGCGATTCCTGAAACCTTAACCGAAAACGCATATACCCTGGACCTGTCGGCCCAGGACGGCACATTCGCGTCGCTTGCAGCCAATGACTTCATGCATCAGGAGGCGGACGTAAAGCTTCTGGACGGCGAGGCCACCGGCAGTGTAATGATGGACCGCCGAGTTGCGGAGGGTCATTTTGACCTACAGCTCCCCGGCGGACTGCAGCTCAAGGCCGGCGATGTGGTGACAATCACACAGCCTGAAGGAACATTCCATGTTGCTCCGAAGATCAAGTATGGCAACGGAGGCTCTCTTGTAAATACAACTGACAACGGCACCCTGACCATAACCAAGGCCGAGGATGGCAACGACCTCTATGTAACCATCTTCCCCCAGACCCTGACTCCCACGTTCACCATTAAGAAGGACGGCAGCATCTACACCGCCACCCTCGACAGCCACGAATGGGTACAGTCAACCTATGTATGCAATACCACAGATGGCTCCGGAATCGCGGTGTCTGACTGGACGAAGAAAGATCTGCCAATAGATTTGGGAGACCTTGACAATTGGGGAGGTCCGAATGTCCCGATTAATATGGACGATTCTGGAAGTTGGGCAAAAATAGCCGATTCAAACCAGGGATATGTTAACAACGATTATTCTCTTTACATAAGTGCTGGATTTTCGCAACCCATAACATTTTATGCAAATGGAATAACAAATGGTTATTTATATTCAACTAAGGTTGCAAAACCGAGTTACTACCAATGGGGACGTTGGTTAGGATTCCCGGCAGAGATTGAGGAATCTCCTGAACTTAATGCATATGGCCAAGCTAATACTGATGGCACCATCTGGGCTGATGAACTGATGGTTCCTGGAAATCTGGCTAATACAACAGATTGGACATATTGCAATACTCAATATGGTCAGATTCCTGCAGGTCAGTTCTACAGAATCTATACTACGACATGGAGAGGTAGCAGCGGATGGGATAAAACAATGTCTATCCGAGCTGCCCATATCTATGCAATGAAGAGCCTTCCATCTTCATCCTTCTGTGATCCTTTGAATACGAATGAAAACTGTACATTTGAGGATCGTTGTGGCAATCCGTGTCCCGATGGTTGGAGGATTCCTACAGTAGAAGAGATTAAAAACCTCATGCCCTCTCAGGCTGTTTCAGGCTCCCATGCGGAGGTGAAGAACATCAATGGCGAAAATTATGCTATGAAGTGGGTTGTGACTACAAACGACGAAGGAGTAAAGTGTGTACGAATCACTTCCGTTAAGACCTCTAAGACTTCTGTCTCGGTAAATGATGCTGTTTTCAATTCTGATGATGCGTCCATGCTTGAAATCGGAGCTTATGGTATTCTCAGTAACACGGGTGAGTTGAACTATAAGAATCAGCGAGCTTATGTTTGGACAAATGCTTCTGCCACTGCTTCTAGTTTATCCGGTAATGCAGGAGCTGCTCTTCGCATTGTTTTCAATGGAACAACAGCAACTTTCGGAATCGCTGCCCAAGACAGAATAAATGGGTGCAACATTATTCCAGTAAGGGACAAGAATGCCAAGGCTTCTTCCATCAAGCCTTATTTCCCTTCTAAATGGCAACTATATATCTGAGTAATTAATAGTCCGGCGGGGGTGTGAACGCCCGCCGGATACCAAGAACAATTAAACATCAGAATTATGAAGCGGACAACAACACAGGCTTTGGCGGCGTTGCTCGCGGCTCCATTGGTGCTGGCGGGTTGCTCGCAGGAGGATCTCGGTTCAGCCGGGGAGTCCCGAAAGGTCAACATGACGGTCTCTGTAGCAAAGGAGGGACTTACACGTTCTTTCCTTGAGGAAAACTCTGACGGCAATCTGGATTGCCGTTGGCAGAAGAACGACAAACTGATTGTGGCAAAGACTGACGGCACGAAACTCGGGGTGCTTTCAATCGATCCCGCTGATGACGGCAAGACGTCGGCATCCTTCTCCGGCCAATTCGACATCGACGGCCCTGACCGACAGACCCTGAACTTCATCTATCTGGGCAATGCCACGAATGCCGAAACCGTAGAGTCACCCGTCCATTTCTATTACGCGAACCAGCGTGGAACCCTGCAGGGTCTTTCCGACTACGACTTTTTCTCCAGGACTGCGGAGGTTGCCATATCCGAAGGAACGGCAACGGCGGGTATTATTGACATGGAACGCCGTATAGCCTTCGGTCATTTCCAACTGAAGGACCTTCCGGCGTCAACTGCCGGCTATGACGTCACAGTCAGCGGTTCCGGTCTCGTCACAAACGCCACTATCAAGTTCGACGGCACAGCCCCGGTGTTTGACGGCGAGAACTCCACCATCACCACGAAGGCAGATGTCAACGGCGATGTTTTCCTGACTATCCTGCCTCCTGCTGACAATACCGACCTCACATTCACTGTAAGTGTGGCCGGAAAAACGTACACGGGACATCTGGACGAGCGTGCCAACGGCTGGCACGCCAACGACTATGTGGGAGCGACGCTTGCGGACGGCTCGTTTGCAGGGGTGCCTGTGGCCATGACGGAAAAGGATGATGATACGGACCGCAACGAATACGGCGAGCCCGTCAACAATCCTCTGGCCAAGTGGGCAAAGGGCAACCTCTATCGTAAGGATGGCCTCGCCAACGGCATCCTCGGCGAAGAAGGGACAGACGTCGCCGACAACGGCGCCCTCTACCAGTGGGGACGCAACTACGGATATATGGATACCAAGGGCATCTATACGAATTCCAACACAGGATTCGATCCGGGCGACGACTATACCAATTATGTCGATGCGATGGGACTGATGACTTACGATTGGGACAATTATGATTCCAGAGTGGATTACTATGTCTACGACCCGAGCGGCGAGGTGGTCAGCGGTACCGGATGCCACTTGAACAAGGGTTACGCCTGGGAAGACAAGCCCTATAACTATTCGTCGGTCAACGACATCAAGGCCCATCCTGACAGATATTTCATGGATGCAAGGACAACAGGCGGAAGAACCGAGGACTACTGGATCAGTTCGTTTGGCGACGGCGGCTCCACCTGGGAGCAGAGAGCGGCCAAGTGCGGCTATGAGAAAACAAATCCGTGTCCTGACGGCTGGCGCCTTCCCACCGAGGCTGAGTTCCGCTCGATCATGCCTCAGACAAATCTGGAGGGCTCACGGCAATCACTTACTGAAATACTGAATGCAGCCGGTGCGCAGCTTCGCCAATACAATGGCGTGAGATATGTGATTCGTTGGCTCAACTTCAGCGGCTACATCGAGATCCAGTCTCTGGTGGTAGATGAGAGTTTCAAGGAATCGCAGATCTCGACCATAACCTGGGAAAGTAATCCTGATGTGGTAAAGCGTCGGTTCCAATATACCGGCCATATAGATAATCTGTTTGGCTATCATTATTACACAAGTGTCTATTACGCCCGTCCTTATGGCCGTTACAGGACCGTAAATGCAGGTGTATGGACGGTAAACCAGGGACATGATGGTGTCATTTATGATTATGGCATGGATTATCTGATGATTGGCCCGGCAACTCCCAATTACGGTTCAAGTTATGGCGCATATTGGGTGAGCGACGGACAGAAGGCAATGAAATTCAGCAACAGGCAGTCCTTCGAGGCCTCTTCCTATATAGAAATCGGGACGTCAGGAGCAGCGATGGGCCTCGCCATCCGTCCTGTACGCGATGAAAACGCCAAGTAAATCCAAAAATGATAATTGAAAGCACTAAAATTAATTAGGTCAGTCCGGCGTGTGCGTGAGCATGCGCCGGATACAAAGAGAACAATTCAAACAGCAATATATGAGACATACGACATTACAGGCATTGGCAGTAACGCTTGCCACCTCGATGATATTGACGGGTTGCTCGCAGGAGGATCTGGGAACCGCCGGTCAGAGCCGCAAGGTCAGCATGACCGTCACCGCATCCAAGGGAGGCGGCACACGTACAGAACTGGTAGAGAACGCCGACGGCAATCTTGACTGCCATTGGAAGAGCACCGACAAACTGATAGTGGCTACACTGTCGGGCGAGAAATTAGGAGAACTTCCTTTGGTGCCTGACGCCGACAACGCCTCCGTGGCGACTTTTAAGGGTGACATAGAATATGCAGGGCAGGAAAGGCTGAACTTCATCTATCCCGCCAACAGCACGAGCGAGGCAGACGGCAGCTCGACGGTTTCTGTCGCCACTCAGACCGGCACTCTTGCAGGACTGACCGACCAGGATGTACTCACAGCCACTGCGGAAGTCAGTGCATTCGACGGAGGCGTCAAGGCAGACCTGGGCGTGATGGACCGCAAGATTGCCTTTGGCCGTTTCAGCCTTTCATTCCCTGAGGATGTGAATGCCGCCGAAGCAGCGACGATTACAGTCTCCGGCATCGGCGTGAAGACTTCCGCCACGCTCTCCTGGAGCGGTGACATGGACTTCGCACCCTCGGACGGCGAGGGTGTGGTAAGCATCAGCGTGGCGGATGCGTCCGCGGACTTCTTCATGGCGATGATTCCCGGGCAGGGGATAGAGCCTACTTTTTCAGTGACGCTTTCAGACGGAACTTCCTACACAGGCAGCTTGTCTCCTCGTGATTGTGAGAAAGGTGAATATGTGCTTAAAGGCAATGAAGACGGCTCTTTCTCTACCTTGGCGGTGGAAATGGCCAAGGTCGGAGGCGAGGTAGTCGAAGGACTTCCTCAGGGAGTTGGCCCGGTCGTGACCATCAACGGCAAGAAATGGCAGTTCGTTGACGGCAACCTGTGGTACAACGTCGATACAGAGCAGTACGGCATCTATGAAAAGCAGTCATATTATGTCTATCAGTTCGGAAAAGGCGTGATCAGCAAGCCCAACACCTACGGCTCGGCTTATCTCGGCTACGACACTATCGACCACTTCAGCTGGGGAGCAACCGGAATCGGAGACTATACCCAGGATCCCCAGACAATCTGCAAGACCGGCGGCACATCTACAGAAAAATATGAGGGGACAAATTATCCATTCGCAGACCAGTCAGTTACAAGCAACATGTATTTCACCAATCTGCTGAATACTGTCTCGATGGATCTTAAAGAGGCTGATTTCGGCTACGCATATATGATTACCGGACGTCATCCTTCCGATGACCGTGAGTATATAACGCCTCCGCAGGATGCCTTCATTCAGGCGTTCGGCAGTGCGCATGTTGTACAGGGCTGTACTCTGAAAGGGGCAGGAATCGACGGGTCGGACGTGACGGGACTTATCGTCATTCCCAATATGACCAAGTCAGAAGCAAAGGCTAAGATCACGGAAATCGGAGGAAAATATACGTCAAGCATTGACAATCTGAATCACAATAGTCAAGGCAATACTTTCAATGTTACAGCTATTACACTTAATAGTTGTGAAGATCTCAAGTTGTTAAACAATGCCTTGTTCTTTCCGTCGGCTGGACATGGGAATCCTAATGCAGAATTGGAACTCTCAGGGTACACTAGTTTCAACAAATATCCGGGTGCTTACTGGACCGCGGATGCAAACCAAGGTTCATCAACAAGCGCAAATGGAAGACGCCTTTATTTCATTCATAATGGCTCGATCCATGCATTCTTTTACAGCGGATCGAATACTTCCTCTTATTCACGTCATGGTAAGGAATCCGTACGTCTGCTGGTAGAGGTGAAAGAATAAAAATGACAAAATCCTGAATAGTTACATATAGTTACAAATTGACGCACATTTTTGAAAGCAGCCATAACGAATGCAACAGCTTGAGCGCTCCACGGCCAGAGACCGTGGAACGCTACAAGGAGGCGGTGGAACTGTACGGTTCCACCGCTCTGACAATTGTGGAGATCTGCAGACGATGCAGTGTGTCGGTTTCAGGGTTCTCCAGATATGTCGGGACGTACCGCCGCGACTTGCTGCTGAAACGTAACGGAATCAGGCATGAAGGCCTGGACCCGAACGGGATAAAGATCCCTCAGCGGCGCGGGCAGCGTCCTGAGACCCACTTCAGATACAGGGAGGCGATCCAGGCGTGCGGAAGCATGGAGTACATCGACCGCAACGTGTCGGAGATAGCCCGCGAGTTCGGGCTGGACGGCTCTAACCTGGCGCGTCAGCTGTATGCCCACTATCCGGACATCCTGAGATTCCGGGAAGAGGCGCGCCAAAAGATGGGTCTCGCCGACGGTCTGCCTCGCGGCTCGCGGCCGTGGTGCCGGGAACAGTATGCCGAGGCGTTGGAAATGCTGCGGAACGACCGGTACGTCACGGTGATGGAGGTGGCGGAGCGTTGCGAGGTGTCATATGCCGGACTGGAGCAGCATCTGCTGTTCTACCACAAGGAACTGGTAGACCGCCGCATCGACATTCGCTCGAAGGCTGTGAGGCGCAAGGACCGGGACATGATAACCGGCCACGGCACGCTCCATGCGCCCAGGAAGGAGACGGTGGAGCAGTATGCCGAGGCTCTTGAACTGTTCCGCACCACGTCCATGTCCGTGCGTAAGATTGCGGCGCAGACAGGTGTGCCGCTGAAGGGTTTTTATGAATATCTCCACACCTGGCACCTGGATCTGGTGTGTCGGCGGAAGGGGATAGCGTATGAGGAAGGGAAGCCTGCGGACCTGTCGAAGGCGAGGAAGTACAATCCCGCCACGCGGGATAAATATGCCGAGGCGATAGAAAAGCTGCGGACGGCAGACGGGGCAGTGACGGTGGCCTCGGTAGCCGCTCAGTTCGGACTGCATCCCGAGACTTTCCGGCAATATCTGAAAGAGCATGAGCCGCAACTGCATGCCGCAAGGGGTATGGTCAGGACAGACAACGGCAAGGTTATGGCGCCCGGCAGCAAGGGAAAATATGAGAAGGCGTTGCAGATATACGCCAGCACGACGGAAAGCATCAAGTCGCTGGCAAGGCGGTTCGGATTCAACGACTGCGCTTTCGGGCAGTTCATCCGCCGCCACTTCCCGGACCTCCACGTCCGCCACCAGCAACTGGTGCGGCAATCAAAATCCAAGGCGGCTAAATGATCCGGACGAGCTGCGCTCGTCCTGCCGACGAAACCGGCCAACGAACTCTCCTCAGCCAAGAGACTGTGCTCAGGGGACTTTCCTTAGCCAAATGGACTTACCATCAGCCGTCGTTTCTCTGAACAGGAACTTATGGCGCGTTGTATATAGCCATACCAATGACTGGCAAAGGGAATCAATGAGAATTGCGGCGACGGAGACGCCAGCCGGTCAGGAGGATCCAGACCGCCAGGATGCCGGAGAGGAAGACGAAGACATATGTGGCGGCAGGTCCCATGTAGAAACGTCCGTTGTGGACCTCCAGGGCTATGGCGTATAGCGACATCGGCAGTTCCTCCAGTTCCGAGGGTTGCGGAACGGCACAGGTGCCGTCGTAATGTTCCACTGTGAACGCATCACCGATAAAGTCCTGGCTGTATCCTGAAACAGCCCGTTTGCCGAAGGGTGGTCCGGCTTGCTCCGGTGCGGCCTCGCCGGTGAAATAGTCCGTTATACTGTCAAGACTCCTGTCCCATACAAACATCCCGCTGAAGGAACCGCACAGCCATCGGCCGGCATTGTCCTTCTGAAACACGTTCAGACCCATCACGCTGACCGGCGGGGTATGCGCAATCCTGACCGGGGTGGCATCCAAGGTCCTTAAAGAAAAGAATCCATCCGATGTAGACAATATCCAGTCATGGCGTTCTTCATCGTATCGGATCATGCGGAGCCTGTCGTTCCAAGGATTAGTGCTGTGCAGTTCAGTGCCCGGTATGGCGGGGACCTTGTTCAGCGCCAGCAGTATCAATACCGGAGGCCGCAGACACCATCCGGAAATGCATACAAACAGGGTAAGGATAATCGTGCAGCGTCCCAGTTTCTCGTGCCATATGAAAGACATGCGCGTAGCCTTGATGGCTGCATCGGCGTTTGACCCTTCCTTACGCCTGCGGCGTACATACTTGGGCAACAGCCAGTACAACAGTCCAGTGATGCATATAACCATAATGATCACCGCGACAATGTCCATAAGGATGCGTCCTGGCATCCCGAACAGTCCGCCTCCGTGCAGCAACCAGATGGTTCGAAACAGCGATACCTTATTATTATAGTCCCCGGGCTGTTTCAACTGAATCTTCTGAAACGAGGCATATGGAGGCGCCGACTGATACAGATACGAACGCCCTGCAACTATAAGCGTGTCATTGCGACATACCATATCGGTAAGCATCTCATCGGCTTCTTTGGGTAGCGTAACCGCTCTCCAGCCGTTCCCGGCACTTACGTATCTGAATAATCCGAATATCGAGACAGCGAACAGATTGCCGTCGGGCATCCGGACCACATTCTTGATCTGCCTAAGGTCGGAGCCTTTCGGCAAACCAGTGTTGAAGTCCGAGAAACGAGACGCCGTGCTGTCGGTTTTCCAGATACCGCCGGTTCCATATACCAATATGCAGGTATCGGCCCCTATAATATAAGGAGTGGTGCCCCTGAGCAGTCCACCGTTCCAGTTGGCGTACAGGTAACGGCCAGGAAGCCACTTGCGGCTGACTTCCATATCCGGAAACCAGGGACGGTGGTTCAGGACGATTCCGGACAGGCAGAACATAAGCATGAAGAATGAGAATATGATTCCCAGCCATTTATGTTGTTTCTTCCATTTTGATTTCTTCATACCTCGCTCCGTTGTCATGTTACGGCTGCAAAGTTACTCTTTTCCGCACACAGCCGCAATACCCAAAAATCATGGATTATGCGGCGTCTTTTATGGCGAGGTGGTTCAGTCGGTAGAGGGCGACGGTACCGATGACGGCGAACGGGACTCCGACCAGCGCCGGACTGGCGAGTCCGAATCCTGCGCGTATGGCAAGACCTCCGAGAGCCGCCGCCATGGCGTTCGACACATTGAACGCTATCTGGATTCCGGCTCCGCCAAGCATCTCGCCGCCTTTGGAGTAGCGTGTGATCAGGAACTGCAGCGGTCCCCCGATGCCGAACAGCAATCCCGCGGCAATGAAGGCCAACGCCAGCGAGGGCAGTCTGTACGGAGCCAAGAAATAAATGGCCGGCATCACAACCACAATCAGCGTGGCTATCACAGCCGGAACTAACGTCAGGGAATATCTGTCGGCCAGTTTCCCGGCAACGATGTTGCCGACTACCATTCCTGCTCCGACCAGTATCATGATCCAGCTCATGGACATCTCGGGAAAACCTGTGACCTTGATCATAATGGGGGAGATATAGCTGAGCCATGTGTATACGCCGGCCTGTCCGCAGAATACGCCGATGTAGATAAGCCACGGACGTATGTTGGCCAGGAACCTGAACTGTCCCTTCATGCCTGTGTCGGGAAGCGGAGCAAGGACCGGTATCCAGCAGCGCATGGCAATGAACGCCGCTAACCCTGCCAAAGCCACGATCGCGAATGGAACGCGCCATGAAAGCAGCTGGCATATGAATGTGAATCCGGGGACACCAACCAGATTAGCCACCGTCATGCCGCTGATAAGCACAGCCACGGCTGATGCGCCCCTGCCGGAGTCGGCCAATCGTGCGCATACTATCGCTCCGGCGCCGAAGTAGGCTCCGTGAGGCAGTCCGGATATGAAGCGGGCAATGAGCAGAAAGACGTAGCCCGGGGATACGGCGACCAGTGTGTTGCCGACGGTGATAATGGCGGCCAGCAGCAGCATGAGCCGCCGGAGTGGCAGCCTGCGGAGGAACAACAGGGCGGGGGCACCGACGGCTACGCCTGCGGAGTAGGCCGAGATCAGATGACCCGCCTTCTCGATGCTGATACTCAGGTCTGTCGCTATATCGTTCAGAATACCCATCATTCCGAATTCGGCGATGCCGAGCGCGAACGTACCGAATGCCAGCGATACCAATGACTTTTTCATTCTCAATTAACCTAATCTGAATTCAGAGTGCAAAATTAATGCATAATTCCGAAGTGTACAATTGCAAAATGTGGACGAATGTCAATAAATAGCTAAAAGTCCCTATTGAAGGTTGCAGTTATGATGAAAAGTTTCCCCTTCGAGGTGACGTTTTTTGCGAAAACTGTCACCTCGAAGGGGAAAGAAGATTCTTGCAAGTTTCAGCCTCGGAAAGTTGGCGCGTTCTTGGGCGCGGTGCCTTTGATGACGTTGTGGTAGTAAGCGTAAGTCATGGGGATGCCGGAACCCGGTACGGTATCCACAAGGCGCGCCACTACTATGTAGTGAGTCTCGCAATCCACAAACTTCTCGGCCTCCAGTATCAGACGCCCGGCAAACTTCCCCTTGACACAAGGGACCATGTCGACCACCTCCATGCCGAAAGGTTCGTACTTGTCGGTGTCGCGGCTGGTGGTGAAACCGAAACGTCCTATCAGCATCGGATCGGAATCCTCGGCCAGGATCGATAGGGAGAATCGCTTGTTCTGCCGCACAGCCTCCAACGTGTAGTTGTTCGTGTTCAGGCAGATGGCTACCAGAGGATTCTGGCTGGTGACCTGGAAACATGTGTTGATTGTGCATCCTACGGCGCGGCCATCCATGAATGCGCCGACGATATAGAGGCCGTAAGTAAGATTGTAAAGAACGGTCGTGTCCATAATCATAAAGTTGCTAAAAGTGTCCAAAAAAAGCTATTGACACTTGCGAGACCTTTCAATCGTTATCATCAAACGGAAGACATGGACCACTTGGTCGGTGACATTGGGAGTGAAGAGAACGCCGGAAAAATCCGCAAATGTCAATATCAGGGAAAGGACCGTAGGCCCTTCCGCTTCGCGACCAAGGCTTTCGTCCCGGTCACGTCTATTAAACATTCAAATGTGAAAATATGTTCAGTTCTCCTCAATTAATTTTCAGACAATTTTCATAAAAATGTTAATGCGGTTGTTATAAAAGTAAGGTTTGATAAAGGATTTTTTACTAACTTTGCACACGGATTAATCAAAAGACCCAGACATTATGGTAATACAGAGATGGCAGACGGTACTGCTGCTTGCGGCGGCCGCGTTGATGGCATGTTTCACGTTCTGTTCGCTTGGACAGATACAGTTGCCGGACTATACATGCAATTTCACCACCTTCGGGTTCGAAATCGAAGGAGAGGCCACTGATGGCGCCCGGACAGGTTTTGTGGTCAGGACATGGTCATTCTTCATCGTGTCGCTGATGAGTTTCGTAATCCCGTTCCTGGCTATATTCTGCTATAAGAACCTGAAGTTGCAGAAATCGCTGTGCTGGATCTCGATCCTGTTCACAGTGGCTGCCGCAGTGATAGGAGGGACGGTGGGATATACCACTTTCGAAGGCGCTGCGGTGAGCTGGTCATCGCTTGCATTGGCACCTCTGCTGGCGATTATCGCCGTCTACATGGCCTACCGCCGCATCCGGTCGGACGAGCGGAAACTGCGTACGGCAGACAGGCTGCGCTGACAGGCAAGAAAACAGACTTATGACAATCAATCAGGCACCGTAATAAAATTATGGTGCCTTTTTCATAATTTGTTGGAGAAATATTAGCAAAACAGAGTAAAATTTACTAATTTTGCTTATTATTTACGAACAAAACGGTTCATGTCTTGTTATGGAGTCGATTCAAGGTCTCCGACAAGATGTGACATTTGACGCAATATGGCAAAAGAACTAAAGAACTTCACGAAGAGATCGGAAAACTATTCGCAGTGGTACAATGAGTTGGTCACGAAGGCTGACCTGGCCGAGCAGTCGGCCGTGCGCGGCTGTATGGTGATCAAGCCTTACGGCTATGCCATCTGGGAGAAGATGCAGCGTCAGCTTGACGACATGTTCAAGGCCACGGGGCATCAGAACGCCTACTTCCCGCTGCTGATACCGAAATCGTTCCTGAGCCGCGAGGCCGACCATGTGGAAGGTTTCGCCAAGGAATGCGCTGTAGTGACACATTACCGTCTGAAGACCGACCCCGAGGGCAACGGCGTCGTCGTGGATCCCGAGGCAAAACTGGAGGAGGAACTCATAATCAGACCTACTTCCGAAACCATCATCTGGAACACATTCAAGAACTGGATACATTCATACCGTGACCTGCCGTTGCTGATCAACCAGTGGGCCAACGTGATGCGTTGGGAGATGCGTACCCGTATGTTCCTGCGCACGGCCGAGTTCCTGTGGCAGGAGGGCCATACCGCCCACGCCACCCGCGAGGAAGCCGAGGCCGAGGCCCAGCGCATGCTCGGTGTGTACGCAACATTCGCCAAGGACTTCATGGCGATTCCGGTGGTGCAGGGCGTCAAGTCGGAGACCGAGCGTTTCGCCGGCGCCATCGACACATATACCATCGAGGCCATGATGCAGGACGGCAAGGCACTGCAGTCCGGCACTTCCCACTTCCTGGGCCAGAACTTCGCCAAGGCGTTCGACGTGACGTTCATGAACAAGGAGAACCAGCCTGAATACGTCTGGGCCACCTCATGGGGTGTATCGACCCGTCTGATGGGCGCCCTGATCATGACCCACAGTGATGACAACGGCCTGGTGCTTCCTCCGCATCTGGCTCCAACCCAGGTGGTCATAGTCCCCATCTACAAGAACGACGAGGGGCTGAAAGCCATCTCCGAGAAGGTCAATCCTCTGGTCGACGCCCTCAGGGCACGCGGCATCAGCGTTAAGTACGATGACGCCGACAACCGCCGTCCCGGCTTCAAGTTCGCCGACTACGAGGTGAAGGGTGTGCCGATCCGTCTGGCCGTGGGTCAGCGTGACCTGGAGGAAGGCACAGTGGAACTGATGCGCCGCGACACTCTGGAGAAAGAGACTGTGCCCTTCGATGGCATCGAGGACCGTATAGCGAATGAACTGGAGGACATCCAGAAGGCACTGTACGACCGTGCCGCAGAGCGTCTGAAAGCGCGCACCATCGAGGTAGACACCTACGATGACTTCAAGAAGCGCATCGAGGAAGGCTATTTCATCCTGGCGCATTGGGACGGCACTCCCGAGACGGAAGCCCGCATCAAGGAGGAGACGAAAGCCACCATACGTTGCGTGCCCTTCGAGGGTGACAAGACTCCCGGCGTGGACATGGTGACGGGCCAACCGTCAAAATGCCGCGTGCTGTTCGCCCGCAGTTATTAACCATAGAATCTGCCTGACCATGAGCAATAAATCGCGAATATTCCTCCTGATTGGAGCCGTCGCCGCCGGAGCCATCGGCGGCAATGCCGCAGTGCTTACGCCCGAGGACTACTGCCAGCCGGACCTGACACGCCCTGCATCCGTCAAGACTCCGATACCCATGAGCGACGGTGTATCGTACACCGCCATCTCGGATGACGGACGAAGCATCGACATATTCAGCTACAAGACCGGCAAGAAGACAGGCACGCTGTTCTCCCTGGACAACCAGAAAGGGGAGATAAAGATCGATGAGTTCGAGGGATACACCGTTTCCGACAACGGCCGCAAGGTATTGCTCTGGAATGACGTGCAGAAGATCTACCGCCATTCGTTCACGGCCGAGTACTATGTGTACGACACATTCCGCGGTACCATCCAGCGGGTGTCCGCCGGAGGCCCGCAGCGCGGGGCCACGCTCTGTCACGACGGACGGCAGGTGGCGTATATGCGCGACAACAACATCTGGATATCCAATCTGGATTACGGCTCGGACAAGGCCATTACCAATGACGGAGCGGAGAGAAAGGTAATCAACGGCATTCCTGACTGGGCATACGAGGAGGAGTTCGGCATGCAGACGGCCATGCGCTGGAGCAAGGACGACAACACGCTTGCCTATATCCGTTTCGATGAAAGCGAGGTCCCTGTCTACAATTTCGATATATACAAGTCGTATTGCGAGGAAAAGCCGCTGTCCGACATATATCCCGAGGCTTATTCCTACAAGTATCCGTTGGCCGGCTCGCCAAACTCTACCGTCCAGGTGATGGCATACAATGTGGACAACCAGACCACCAAGGTAATGGACCTGGAGATAGGGAAGGACTATGTTCCTGCCATCGATTTCGACGGCACCGGCACCAACATCATGGTGATGGTGCTGAACCGCGACCAGAACGACCTGCGTCTCTACAGCGTTAATCCGGGAAGCACGGTAGCCCGCCTGGTCTACACCGACAAGAGCGACGCATGGCTGAGTCCATCGGCCTATCAGATGGTGGACTATGGCGAGAAGACCTTTGTGATCGGAAGCGAGCGCAGCGGTTACCGCCACCTGTATGAGTATGATTACAACGGCAACCTGCGCCGGACATTGACCAGCGGCGACTGGAACGTGACCGACTACTACGGCCGCGACCCGCAGACCGGCACGGCATATATCCGTACCACGAAGTTAGGGGCCATCAACCGCAACCTGGCTTCCGTCGACGTCAAGGGGAGAGTTACGCTCCTCAACAACCAGCCCGGCACCGAAAACGCCTGGTTCAGCAAGGGATGCAGATATTACCTCCGCTCGTACAGCAACTCCCTGACACCTACTGTCTACACCATATGCGACAACAAGGGAAAGACCCTTGTAGAGGTTGAGGACAACGGACAATATGCCGCGAAATATGCCTCGGCTCCCCGCAAGGAGTTCCTGAAAATCCCCAATGCCGCAGGTCAGGAGATGAACGCGTTCATGATAAAGCCTGCCGGATTCGACGCCGGTAAGAAGTACCCGGTGCTTATGTACCAATACAACGGACCGGATTCGCAGGAAGTCCTGAACGCCTGGAAGATGGAGGGTATCTACTATCTGGCGTCGCAGGGATATCTGGTGGTCGCAGTCGACGGCCGCGGAACCGGCAACCGAGACCGCGCCTGGGCCACATGCGTCTACAAGAGACTCGGCATCCTTGAGACCGAGGACCAGCTGGCCGCCGCGCGCTGGCTTGCGGGTCAGACATACGTGGACGCCGACCGCATGGCTTGCTTCGGCTGGAGTTATGGCGGATACATGACCCTGATGGAGTTGGGAGACAAGAATTGCCCGTTCAAGGCTGGCGTGGCAATGGCTCCTGTCACCGACTGGCGTTTCTATGATTCGATCTACACTGAAAGGTATATGTCCACGCCCGGACAGAATCCGGAGGGTTACGAGACCTCGTCGGCATTGAACCGTACAGGCGACCTCAAGGCCCGTCTGCTGATCATGTCCGGCACAAGCGACGACAACGTTCACTTCTACAATACATTGAAATACACATCAAAGCTGAATTCAGAAGGACAACTGTTCGACATGATGGCGTTGACAGGATTCGAGCATAGCCTGCCGATGTGCAACGCACGGACAATGCTGTTCCGCAAGATCGCGGATTTCCTGAAAGCAAGGCTCTGAATGGTATTAGAGGGGTGAGTTATATTAGACAACAATGCAGGATCTTGATAAGGTAAATAGTTCACGGCTGTTCAGTTTCTGGAAGAATCTGAGCATAGGACTGCTCATAGTGCTGGTGGCGTCGTTCCTGGCCTATGTGCTGCCGTACTATTTCTCTCCCATAATCACCCTGATAGGCGCTGCCGTCCTCTACACACTGCTCTACAACGACCGCCTCTCGCCCCATCCGTCGTGTATGCTGGTGGTGTACGCGCTGTTCTACAGCATGATCACCTACGCGTTCGTTACGATTGTGGTCAACATCCTGTATATATGGGGCATAGTGGAACTTCCGAAGGAACTTACCTTCTTCTACCCGCCTTACATTCCATCGCTGATGCTGGATCCGATCTGCTGCGTGGTGATCGGAATCGTACTGCTGCGTGGAAACTCCATGAGATTCTGCACCGACTGTAAATTCAAGAACGGACTGTCGGTGGACCGAGGACGGTTCGGACAACTGCTGCACCGTGAAAGCAAGGTGCAGTTGACCAACCTCTTCTTCCTGTTCCTGGCGCTGTCGGTCATAGTGTGGATCTACTATTTCACCTATTACGACAAGTCTGCCGACATCAACACACGCGACTCCTACATATTCTTCTGGCTGAACCTTCTCTTCATCATAATCGATGAGGTCTACTTCGCAGCCCGGTACTATGGCATATATCTTGACCTTAAGGAGCAGGGCAGCATCATCACCGAGGAGGAACTGAGCGACATGACCACCAAGACATACCTGCGCATATACGTGATATGCGGCAACAGCATCTACGTCAATACAAAAATCCTGGATCCCAAGATGCCATACCGCCAGATCATAGACACTCCGTTCGTCACCAAGCGTAACGTGAACGGTATCACCACCAGTGAGGTCAACGGTATTGTGTCGAAGATGGTGGACGTGCCGGGACAGCTGCGGTTCTTCTTCGGCCGCAAGAATCCGGATATGGAGAAGCACAGCCTGCTGCGTTATTTCTATTTCCTGGACGGCAAGCCTGAGGATTATCCCAAACTGAGGATCGACGGAGAGTGGATGGACTTCGACCGCATCAAGCATATCTACAACTCAAGCCCGACGCTGATGTCGGGAATATTCCTGGGAGACATGTCGCGGATGACCACAATCGTGCTGACGCAGAAGATATTCGATGACAGGGGTTTCAGGAAGATCAAAGCCAAGTCATATCAGCCTACGTACACTCTGGAGGAAGTACGCGACAACGACTATGACTTCCAGGATGACAAATGGGTCCGTGTGGCTATGTTCAACAGTGACGACAGAGGATTCCATATGCGTCGTTTCTTCCAGAAGTTCAGAAAACAAAAGAGGGAAACACCGTGGCGTCGTTGAGCCTTGCCCCATATACCGGTCCGGCAGTCGCCATCGTAGGCCCGACGGCGTGCGGCAAGACGCGCCGGGCAGTGGAAGTGGCAGGAATGGCAGGAGGAGAGATAATCTCCGCCGATTCGCGGCAGGTGTACCGCCACATGGATATCGGCACCGGCAAGGACCTGGAGGAATACGGAAAGATTGCATATCATCTTATCGATGTGCGCGAGGCGGGTGACAGATATAACCTTCATCAATATCTGCGGGATTTCAGAACAGCCTATGACCAGATACGCAGCCGTGGCAATGTGCCGGTGATATGCGGAGGAACAGGTATGTATGTCGAGAATGCGGTCAGGGGAATAGTGTTGCCTGAGGTGCCGGAGGACCCTGCGCTTCGGGAACGACTGAAGGCATATCAGCTTGATGAACTGGCGGAGATTCTGGCAGGGTACAAGGAACTGCATAACATCACCGACATCGACACAAAGGCGAGAGCGATCCGGGCCATCGAGATTCAGGAATATTACAGGCAGCATCCGGAGAAGGCTGTTGAGGCAAGTTACGCGGGCGCGAGACCCTTGGATTGTGTGGTGGTCGGTCTGGATATTCCACGCGAGTCCCGACGGTCCAGAATCACGGCACGACTGCGGCAACGCCTTGACGAGGGGATGGTAGACGAAATCAAGAATATCCTTGATTCCGGGGTTCCTGCCGATGACCTGATATATTATGGACTGGAATATAAATACGTGACACTGCATGTGATAGGCAAGCTAAGCTATCGGGAGATGTTCAGCCAGCTTGAAACCGCTATCCATCAGTTCGCCAAGCGTCAGATGACATGGTTCCGTGGAATGGTGAAACGAGGCACCACAATCCACTGGCTGCCGTATGATATGCCGACCGATCTGTTTTTAGAGGAAGTCGCTAAATTGATGAAATCATGATCTCTGTGACGTTTTTCAGTCATTATTCAGATATCAATCGAAAGGATTAAGGTTAATAATGGATAAAGCAATGGAAGTTTTGAGGAAGCGGTATCAGCGCAAGGAGCTTGTAAGGATGCTGTTTGTCTGCCTCGGGAACATATGCCGTTCTCCGGCCGCCGAGGAATTGATGCGCCAGGTGGTAACCATAAACGGCGACGCCGACAGGTTTGAGCTGGACTCCGCAGGGCTGTATGGCGGTCACGCCGGACAATTGCCTGACAACCGAATGCGGGTGCATGCCCGACAGCGTGGATACAGCCTGACGCATCGCGCACGTCAGGTGAAACCCAATGACTTCGGGGATTTCGACCTGATACTGGCAATGGACAGTTCCAATTACCAAAGGCTGCGCGACATGGCACATACTGTCCAGAATCGTGACAAGGTGGTGATGATGGCTGATTTCTTCACAGAGGCCCGCAACAAACGGTATGACTATGTGCCGGATCCATACTATGAGGGTGCGGAGGGGTTTGAATTGGTCCTGGATATGCTGGAGGATGCGACCCGCGGACTATACCGCGCCATAACCCTGAAGAAGGAGGCATAATGGAACCCAGGATATATCATTACGACCAACCGTTTCCATTGGAGATGGGCGGTGAACTGCCGGGACTGACCATAGCGTACCACACCTATGGGAACCTGAATGAGCGGGGAGACAACGCCGTGTGGGTATGCCATGCCTTGACGGCCAACAGCGAGGTGGATGACTGGTGGCCTCATACGGTAGAAACCGGATGTTTTCTGGATCCGGACAGATATTTCGTGGTCTGCGCCAATATCCTAGGGTCCTGTTACGGCACCACGGGCCCCGCATCCATCAATCCGGAAACCGGCTCGCCATATTATGGAAGTTTTCCGAGAGTGACTATCCGTGACATTGTGCGGGCTCATGTCATTCTGGCCGACGCATTGGGACTGGAACATATACATCGGATTGTAGGCAGCAGCGTCGGAGGGTTCCAGGCGATAGAATGGGCGGTGACACAGCCGGAGCGGTTCGATGAACTGGTTTTCATAGCCTCGGATGTCAAGGCATCTCCATGGCTTATCGCAGTGGACGAGACCCAGAGAATGGCCATCTTCGCCGACAGCACATATGGACAGCCCCGCAAGGACGCCGGAGCCAAAGGGCTTGGGGCCGCCCGGGCCTTAGGGCTGCTGACATACCGCGGCCCTTCGGGCTATAACGCCACCCAGCAAGACAAACCGGACTATCGGTTAGGACAACTGCACCGCGCCCAGACCTATCAGGAGCATCAAGGCAACAAACTGGTGAACCGGTTCGATGCCTATTCGTACGTCTCGATTCTTGATTCATTCGACACGCACGACATAGGCCGGGGCCGCGGGGGAGTGGAGAAAGTGCTTTCTGAGCTAAACCTCAACACAATCGTGATCGGTCTGACAACTGACCTGTGCTTTCCGCCTTCAGACATGCGCCATATAGCCGGAATGATTCCGGGAGCAAGGTATCATGAGATTGATTCACCCTTCGGTCACGATGGTTTCCTTGTTGAGCATGAGCAACTGAACAACCTTTTGCTTGAATCTGCAAAATTGGTATAAAGTCAGGTGATTTTGATAATCACATATAGAAATTATTAGTTAATTTTGCAATAATATTACAGAGAACATTTACTAAGCATGAACATCAAGCATTTGACATTGGCTTTGGCATTGGGAATGATGTCGGTGACGGCATGCCAGGCAAAAAACGCATATGAAGCCGGCAACGCGGCGAGCCAGACTCCAGCCAAGGCAAAGGTATACTTTACCAAGGATATATCGCCGGAAGGTCTTCTGAATGTCTACCACGCCCTCGGCGTCAAGCCCCAGGGACGTGTGGCCGTAAAGATCAGCACAGGCGAGTCGATGAAATCACATCAATTGAGTCCGGAACTCATCGCCCCGCTCGTCAGGGAGGTGAACGGCACGTTAGTGGAATGCAATACCGCTTATCCCGGCACCCGCAACACCACCGAAAAGCATCTCCAGACCATCAAGGAGCATGGCTACGACAAGATCGCCAAGGTTGACATCATGGATTCCGAGGGCTCGATCAGGATTCCCGTTCAGGACACTACCTGGATCAAGTGCGACATAGTGGGCAAGCATCTGGAGGATTATGACTTCATGATAAACCTGGCGCATTTCAAGGGACATGCCATGGGCGGTTTCGGAGGCGTGCTGAAGAATCAATCCATCGGTGTTGCAAGCTCGGACGGCAAGGCATACATCCACACCGCCGGCGCTCATGACACGGCCGCCGGAGGCAACGCTTTCAACAATCCTCACGGACAGGACGCATTCATCGAGTCAATGGCCGCCGCCGCACAGGGTGTGCACAACTATTTCGACGGCAAGGTACTGTACATCGATGTGATGAACAATCTGTCGGTAGACTGTGACTGCGACGGCAACGCGCACGCACCGCTGATGAAAGACATCGGCATCCTGGCCAGCATGGATCCTGTGGCTCTGGACCAGGCCTGCGTGGACATCGTGTTCAACCACAAGAGCAGTCAGGGTGACGACAGCGCACCGTTGGTGGAGCGTATCGAGACCCGCCATGGCACCCACATCCTGCCTTACGCAGAGAAAATCGGTCTGGGCAGCACCAAATACGAACTTGTAGATTTGGATAAATAACAGTTTCTCAGTAATGACGGTGCCGTGCAGAGGGAAATCCTGATGCACGGCATTATTTTATTCATTCTTCAATCATGATTTCGGTCATGAGAACGTTATTATATCAGAATAACCATATATAAAAAAGAAGGAATGAAAAGAACCTTATTGACAGTGGCGGCCGCCCTGATTGCGTGCGGCTCGGCAATGGCCGTCATCACGGTGAATCTCAGCCAGCTGCCGGCTGATGGAATCGTGGTGGAGCATCGCATTCCCATTGAGGCCATGGCCAAGTCCCGTGCCGAGAGACACGCGGCCACCATGACGGACACGCTTAAGGTGAGCGAGGGCAAGATCATCCTCGCTTCGCCGACCGAGCCGTCGCGCTGTACGCTGACACTGGCAGACCAAGCCAATGTCGATTTCTTTGCCGCACCGTACGAGGACATCGTGATCGACGTGAGGTCAATCCAACCGTTAGAGTATACCATGAAGGGAACGGAACTGGTGGAAGGCATGCAGTTGCTGAGCGACAGAACCAAGCCGATTGAGCAGAAATTAGAGAGTCTCCGCAATCAGGAAAATGTTGACAAAGCCGAGTCCGAGGCATTGATTAAGTCATACTATGATGTCTTTGCCGACTATATCGCCGCCAATCCCAACAGCAGCGCAACTCCGTACGCCGCCTTGAACCTGGAGGACGAAGCCCTGATAGCGGCCGTAGACAGTCTGACCGAACAGGCCCGGAAGTCCATAATCATGCCCTATGTAGCCGCACGGTATGACTATACTGTAAAGCAACAGGAAATAGTGAAGCGTCAGGCCGAGATGCAGAGCGGAAATGTCGACGCTCCCGCCTTCACCCTGAAGAATCTGGATGGAAAGGACGTAAGCCTCGCCGACTTCAAGGGTAAGTGGGTGATCCTGGACTTCTGGGGAACATGGTGTCCGTGGTGCATCAAGGGATTCCCCGCGCTGAAGGATGCCTACTCCAAATACGCGGGCAAACTGGAGATCGTCGGGGTGGACTGCGGCGATACCGAGGATGCCTGGCGTAAGGGCGTGAAGAAGTATTCCCTGCCGTGGGTACAGGTCTATAACCCTCAGGACAGCGGCGTGGCCGAGAAATATCTTGTGACCGGATTTCCCACCAAAGTCATAGTGAATCCGCAAGGCAAGATAGCGAACATCACCGTCGGCGAGGATCCTGACTTCTTCAATGTCCTGGCTCGTCTGATCGGAGAGTAAGACATCGTAAGGATCTAACCCTGAAGAAAGGTGTCCCGTCGATAATGGCAGGACACCTTTTCATTTTGATTTCAAACCGTTATGAAAAGAGGGAATAACCCCGGGAATCATATCTTTCCGAAGATGGACTTCAGACGGAGGGTGACGACACCGAAAATGGCCTCGCCGAAAATCGACGAGTTCATCTTGCTGGTCCCCAGGCGGCGGTTCACGAAGATGATAGGCACCTCGACAATCTTGAACTTACGGCGGTAGGCCTTGAATTTCATCTCAATCTGGAAGGCATAGCCCTTGAACTGGATCTTATCAAGATCCAGAGCCTCAAGGACCCCGCGTGTGTAGCATACGAAACCGGCTGTGGAATCGCGAAGCTTCATGCGTGTCACCAAGCGTACATACATCGAGGCGAAATAGGACATCAGCACGCGACCCATGGGCCAGTTCACCACGTTCACCCCCGAGACGTAACGTGAACCGATGCTCATGTCGGCGCCTCGGTCCTTGCACTCATGGTACAGACGGGGGAGATCATCGGGATTGTGCGAGAAATCGGCGTCCATCTCGATCACATATCCGTAACCACGAGCCAAGGCCCATTTGAATCCATGGATATAGGCTGTGCCGAGACCCAGCTTGCCTTTACGGGTCTCCATATGAACACGGCCGGGATACTGCCCGATCTTGGCACGAACGGCATCCTGGGTGCCGTCGGGCGACGCATCGTCGATCACCAACACCTCGAACTGGTCCGGCAGACGCATCACAGCGTCTATGATGTTCGATATGTTCTCGATTTCATTGTATGTCGGTATGATAACCAATGCGTCACTCATAGCGGTATTCATTTTGGTAATGCAAATTTAACGAATTTTTCGGAATCGCGTATCTTTATTCAAGAATTTCATGCAAAATCTTGACTTCACAATACTTTTTCAGCCAATATCATCATTTTTTTACTTCCGCAAAGTGAAGTGGCGTAAAGCGACAGGGCATCTCCTTCCCGCAACTTATACTTACGTCTCAATTCCTCGGCGGAAAGAGGATAGCGGCTTGAAACAATCCGTAGCCTCTCGCCTTGCAGTCGTTTTGCTTCCTTTCCACTAACAATATCCTTTATGACGTTTACGCGTCCGGGGAAATCAGTATGGAGCATATCGGAAACAAATAACTCGCCATCAGGGGATAAAGCCTTGATATCCGGATAGGATGCACATATAAGAGGCGCGCAGTTCAGTTTTCGCATGCCGGCTCCGGCCTCGTAAAGATACCGTCCGGGAACGACATCGTCAATGCAGGCAAGACGCACCGGTCCACCGGTCGCCACACCGGCCGCATATCTGTAATTCACGACTGCCTCTCCGTCGGGAAAATCCGGAGCATCTGCGATATCTGTCACACTGACTGTAACCTCCGCCTTGGAATCCTGCATCAGAACCAATACTTCCTTGACCTCGCCCCGGTATGAGACAGCCTCAATCTGAATGCCGCATTCAAGCATGCCCAGATCGCGTATGGTCTGCGTGATGTCCAGAAGGGGAGACCCCTTTACCAATATCTTCGGAGCATGCCGCAACAGCCAGGGCATGTTCTCAATCACATTCGGGAGAGAATCCTGCAACCGGAAGATCCGTCTGCCTTCGCTGTCGCGACGAGCAGGATCAATGAACAGGCAGTCAAACCGCAGACCGGGGTTATCCTTGAGATACTTTATGCTATCCGCGCAATGAATGCTGAAATTCTCTAATTTCAACTCATCGGCGTTCTGACGGAGTGCTTCCGCACGGTCGGCGTCCATCTCGAAGGCATCGATGCAATTGCCTGCCAATGCCAGAGTCATTGCGTCTATGCCAAGGCCCGCGGTGAGGTCGGCTAGATGCATGCCTTTTCCCATAATGGCGGAATGATATAAAGCCACTGCCTGGTTCGTGGCCTGTTCGGCAGCCTGCAGTGAAGGAAAACGGAATCGGTCATGTCCTGTGAACCAAGGTATCTTCCGCCTGGACTTACGGCGTGCCTCGATCTGCGTGACAGCATCCTCAAAGTCAAAGCACACACTCGACTTCCTGGCTCCATAAGCCAGGCGCAATGCCGATGTATCCACATCAGCACTGCCATGAACAAATTCCCAGTATTCCATGCGACAAAAATAGTCATTATCCGTCAAACTACAAAAATAAAAGCCCCTGTATCACGGGGGCTTTGAACACAAACATTTAAAACTTTTGGCTTATCTCAAGACGGATGCGTCAGTAAGTGGCGCCTCTTTGATGAGTGATGGGGATGCGTTGAAGTCAACGGTAATCCTTGAGTTGCTTGCGCAGGGTCTTGCGGGCGAAGAAGATGCGGCTCTTGACGGTACCCAGAGGCAGATTCATGGCCTCGGCTATCTCGTTGTACTTGTATCCGGCAACGAACATGTTGAACGGGATACGGTAGTCATCGCTGAATGAGTTGAGGGCGACGGATATCTCCTTGACGGCGTATGAGCCTTCCGGGGTGGAGAGACCGGAATCCTGACTGATGTTCAGGTGATAGAGATCCTCGGTCTGGTCAATCACAGTGGCCTTGCGGACATTCTGACGGTAATTGTTGATGAAGATATTACGCATGATCGTGAATATCCATCCCTTGAAGTTGACGTTGTCAACATACTTGTCCTCGTTGTCCAGGGCCTTCAGTGTGGTGTCCTGCAACAGATCCTGCGCCTGCTCGCGGTTTGAAGTCAGCTGATATGCGAAGTTCAGCAGATTGTTCTGTAGTCCAAGAAGTCTTGTCTGGAAAGAATCGTGAGATTTCATAAGCTTGTTGTTTTATAATGTTCATTAATTAAATAGGGTGTTCAGTTCTATGTTCTCATTTTTGAGACGAAATTTAAGTGCTACATGTCATAAGTTGCTGATACTCATCAAATGATTTATTGAATACTACGGCATTAAAAACTATGCTTTTTTTGATTCAAAAATCGGCTTACCTTATGATGGTATTGCTCTAATTTACAGAATATTGCAGATGATACCAGAGCTAAAAAGTTGGAACATCAAACTGAACACCCTATTAATTAAACAAAAGGTTGTCTAATTTTGTTCAAGGTTTTTGAAAAATTTTCAAAAATTCCTAACCTTGGATGTTTCGGTGCATCATAATGCCCTCAAATCGAGAATTGTTTGTCTAATATAGGAGTTTTTACTAATTTTGCAGATGTTATGAGATTTGATGAACTACTGACAAACGATTCCGTACTGGATGGCTTGTGGGACATGCACTTCGATGAGTGCACACCGATTCAGGAAAAGACCATACCTCCCGTTCTGGAGGGACGTGACGTGCTGGCATGCGCGCAGACCGGCACCGGCAAGACCGCCGCATATCTTCTGCCCGTGATCAATGAACTGGCCGAGGGAGGATTTCCCGAGAACGCCGTGAACTGCGTGGTCATGGCTCCGACCCGCGAGCTGGCCCAGCAGATCGACCGCCAGCTGCAGGGATTCGCCTATTTCATGCCTGTCAGCAGCATCGCGGTCTACGGCGGCACTGACGGATATACCTATGACCAACAGCGAAAGTCGCTCAAGATGGGCGCCGATGTGGTAATCGCCACGCCGGGACGACTACTGGCGCACCTCAGTATGGGATATGTGGATCTGTCCAAAGTCTCCTACTTCATACTCGACGAGGCAGACCGTATGCTCGACATGGGTTTCTATGATGACATAATGCAGATCTTCTCACATATGCCCAAGGAGACGCAGGTGCTGATGTTCTCGGCGACAATGCCGCCGAAGATCCAGCAGATGGCCAAGAAGATACTGAAGGATCCGGTGGAAATAAAGCTGGCGGTCTCGAAACCTGCGGAGAAGATACAGCAGTCTGCCTATATCTGTTATGAGCCACAGAAGATGCCGTTGCTGAAACGTCTGTTCAAGGAGCAGCCTCCTCAGCGAGTCATCGTGTTCTCCGGGTCGAAGATCAAGGTGAAGAATCTGGCGCGGGAGTTCCGCCGGATGCCGTTCAAGGTGGCGGAGATGCATTCCGACCTGGACCAGACAGCACGCGACAACGTGATGCTTGACTTCAAGGCGGGCAAGACACAGGTGATAATCGCCACCGACATACTGTCGCGAGGCATTGACATCGATGACATCGAGATGGTGGTGAATTACGATGTTCCACGCGATGCCGAAGACTATATCCACCGCATCGGCCGTACCGCACGCGCCAACCGCGACGGACGAGCCGTGACGTTTGTGGCTCCGGAGGAAGCGTTCAGACTGAAGCGCATAGAGAAACTGCTGGGCAAGGAAGTCCCCCGCGCCGACGTCCCCGCTGAATTCGGAGACGCTCCCAAGGCGGATCAGAACAACGACAGCAGGAAGAGCCGTGGGCGTGGACGAAAAGACCGCGGCCATAGGAATGACCGCGGCCGTTCACGCCGCAGGAACGGCAAGAAATCCGATCAGTCCGCCAATTCGTCAAGCAAGGCGAAATCCAAGACTTCCGAAGCCGAGACGACGTAATGGAATGTCATCCCTTCCAGATACTGCGAAGGGATTTCCTCTATATCCTTGCGGTTCTGGTCGCTCAGGACCACATCCTGAATCCCGGCTCGTTTCGCAGCCAGGATTTTTTCTTTTATTCCTCCTACAGGCAACACCTTGCCACGGAGCGTCAGTTCTCCGGTCATCGCCAGTCTGGCGCGCACCTTGCGGTTGGTCATAGCCGATGCTATTGACGTGAGCATCGTGATGCCGGCTGACGGCCCATCCTTAGGAACCGCGCCTTCCGGAACATGGATGTGCAGTTCATGGGTCTGGAACATCTCCGGACCGATCTTATACCTCGTGGCATGAGCCTTCAGGAATCCCAAAGCCAAAGCCGCTGACTCTTTCATGACATCGCCCAGGTTGCCGGTCAGCGTGAGCTTGAAATCCTTGCTGTCCGCCACTGAGGATTCTATGAACAGAATCTCACCTCCGGCCTGTGTCCATGCAAGGCCCGTGACTACTCCGGCCATGTCGTTGCCCTCATACCTGTCAGGGTAGTTGGACTGCTTGCCCAGCATATCGCGGACATCCTCCTTGCTGACAGTATGGCTGAACTCCTGCTCCGAGACCTTTTTGCGCGCCAGCTTGCGCAGCATCTCCGCTATGCGCTTCTCCAACTGACGCACGCCGCTCTCACGTGTGTAGAAGGTGATGATCTCATGCAGGGCATCGTCGCCGAATGTTATCTCATCCTTGTCGAAACCATGACGCTCCAGATTGCGGGGAACCAAGTGGCGTTTGGCGATCTCTACCTTCTCGTCTTCGACATAACCTCCGATCTCTATCACTTCCATGCGGTCCAGCAAGGGAGCCGATATGTTGTCCAGCGAGTTGGCGGTTGCGATGAATATTATCTTCGACAGGTCGTAGTCATGGTCGATGTAATTGTCGTGGAAACGGTTGTTCTGCTCAGGATCCAGAACCTCCAGCAAGGCAGTCTGCGGGTCGCCTTTATAATCCGCGCCAAGCTTGTCGATCTCATCCAGAACCATTACAGGATCCGACGATCCGCATTTTTCCAGGGCGGAGATGATTCGTCCTGGCATCGCTCCAAGGTATGTACGGCGGTGACCTCGAATCTCGGCCTCGTCATGCACGCCGCCTAATGCCACACGGACATATTTACGTCCCAACGCCTCGGCAACCGATTTTCCCAATGAAGTCTTGCCGACTCCAGGAGGACCCACCAGACAGAGGATCGGAGCCTTGGTGTCCTGCCGGAGCTTAAGCACGGCCATCTGTTCGACGATGCGGTCCTTGACTTTGTCGAGTGCGTAATGGTCACGGTTCAGTATGTCCTCTACATCGCTGAGTCTGAAGTCAGTCTCTGTGCAGACATCCCACGGGAGGTTGAGGAATGTATCGAGATACTGGTACTGCATCGCGTACTCCGGAGTGTTCGAGGCGTAGCGGAGCAGCTTACGCATCTCCTTGTCGAAAGCGGCTCTGGTCTCCTCGCTCCATTGCTTTGCATCGGCACGCTGGCGGAGCTCCTCATCATCGTTCTCGTCGATCTCGATGTTCATCTCCTGCTGCATGTTGCGGATCTGCGAGCGCAGGAATTCCGTCTTCTGCTTCTCGCTGAGCTGCTGCATGGTGCGGCGCTGGATATCCTCGCGCAGCTTCAGTTTCTGTATATGTTCCGACAGAATCGTCATCAGGCGCTCGCGACGTTCCTTCAGATCTGTTGTCCACAACAGTTCCTCGCGTTCCTTAGGGGTGGCGGGGGAATTGAGGGTTATAAAGGAAAGCCGCTCAATGGAATCGGCAGGAATCAACTTGAGGTTATCCTTCAATTCCTTCTGCGAGTCAGGCATCAGGAATCCCAAGACCGTGTCAAAAACATCATTAAGCATTCCCGATATTATTTCCTGGTCCGGAGTCTTGTCTATATGGATGTAGTCTGTTTCCTGAACGGACCCTACGGCAAATTCGCCTGACCATGTTCCGTTCAGCACAACGCCTTGGAAACCGCATTGCATATGGTACTCAGCCTCATTGTTGTCCGATCCGGCGCGTACCAGGATCGGTATCGCCACCACTCCGCGGCATCCTTTAAAACGGCTTGCGACGATGGTCTCAGGCATCGATTCAGCAAATTCCGACTCCGGAATCATGAACACCGGCTCGTGCGACTCCACTGCGGTCTTCATCACCTCACGCTGGTAATCTGAAACAGGTGAGAACGACATCAAGGCATAAGGTACGGGAATCTGGTCCTCAATCATGGGGAGAATCAGCATCGATGTGCATTTCAGGGGCACATTGTAGAATTTCTGGTCGGCAAAGATGGGATGTACGCCATTGATGTCGTCCAGGATCTGGGTTACAACTTTCTTATTCATTTGTCAGTAGCAGATGAAATGCAAAATTACGAATTTTTTCTTATTTGGGCAAATTGGCTGATTCTCAGAGGGGTTTGAGAGGGCGTG
>ERZ827108.1512-NODE-1512-length-30403-cov-7.090253_pt1 | contig 30403 bp, 26 predicted proteins | sample MGYA00519921_ERZ827108 | MGnify/ENA primary metagenome ERZ827108 (study PRJEB31778, sample SAMEA3449258) | human gut metagenome | biome: human gut; feature: human-associated habitat; material: faeces | place: United Kingdom | collected 2010/2012 ...
CACTGCTTATTGCTCCGCGCAATTGAAGCAGGGGACTTGCTTGACTCGGTTAAATAACTGACTCAATCACACAGAATGCAGATTTGATGAATTATTCTGCGGTAAAGCGGATATTCGCAACAGCTTTAACAAAATCAAGCAAGGGGAAAATCGGATCAGAACCATCCGTTTTGACCAGAAAGGATTATTATGAAACAGCTGATGACAGACGGCGAACTCTCCGTCTTTTCCGGACAGCTCGCCATGATTTTGCATTCCGGCATTTCGACACTGGAAGGCATTGAAATTTTAAAAGAAGATGCCGTCTCAAAGGAGGCCGGCGAAATTCTTGCCTCCATCAATGAAGCACTGGAGCAAACCGGTGATCTTGCTGAAGCATTTCGCACCAGCGGCGTCTTTCCGGAATATTTTATAAAAATGACAGAGATCGGTGAACGCTCCGGCACGCTGGAGGATGTCATGGATGGACTTAGCAGCTATTACAGCCGTCAGGACAGCCTCGCCCGCAGCATCCGTGATGCACTGACGTATCCGCTCATCCTGCTTGCCATGCTGTTTAGCGTTCTGCTTGTGCTCATGACACAGGTCATGCCGGTCTTCCGTGAAGTATTTGACCAGCTCGGTATCGAGCTGACAGGTGTCTCCGGCACAGTCTTTGCTGTCAGCTCCTTTTTGCAGCACGGTTCTGCCGTGCTTCTCGTTCTTGTTATCGGGCTTGCTGCCGTCTGCTTCTTTGCCCTGCGTACCGACAGGGGCCGCGCGTTTATCCAGAAACTCGCTGCTCATATCCCTCTCGTCGTGAAGATCCGCGGCCTGCTCTCCTGCTCCCGTTTTGCGGATACCCTTTCGCTCGCACTCCACAGCGGTCTGGATATGGGGGAAAGCTTTGAACTTGCCGCAGGTCTTGCCGACCAGCCGGAGTTTACCGACCGCCTTACACAGGCCAAAGCACAGATGGATGAAGGCATTGATATGGCACAGGCACTTCGCGACTGCGGGATCTTCACAGGTATGAACGCACGGATGGTATCCATCGGTTTTCGGACCGGCTCCGCCGAGGATGCCCTGAAAAAAATCGCCGTCGACAGCCAGGCCATGGCAGATGACCGCATACAGTCTGCCATCGGCGCACTTGAACCAACCCTGACTGCAATACTTTCTATCCTGACCGGGCTTATTCTGATCTCTGTTATGCTTCCGCTGCTCGGTGTAATGGCGAATATCGGGTAAAGGAGGCTCCTTATGAGGAATCGATTTCAAACAGATAATCCCAGACCGCATCTTTTGCGGCGCGCCCTTTCTTCCGTCGCCGTAACAGGCTGCGGGATCGCGCTTCTTCTGGCCGGTACACATTCCGTACTTACAACCTCCTCAAAAAGCCAGGCAGAAAGCCTCAAAAATGCAATCCTGCGCAGCGCCGTCAGCTGCTATGCCTTTGAAGGTACTTACCCGGAAAGCCTTTCTTATTTGAAAGAACATTATGGCGTGACCTGGAACGAAGACAAATATGTGGTTGACTACGAGATCATCGGTGCAAATCTGATGCCATCGGTGACGGTAATCCCTATAAACTGAACCTTCATAAAAAACAAGACAGTCAAGCGGATATTCGCAATCCGCTTCGCTACTTGCTCATAACCGAGTAGCTGCTTCGCAGCTTATCAGGAGTGGCTTGTACCACTCCTGATACAAGCAAGTCCCTACCCACTGCTTATTGCTCCACGCAATTGAAGCAGGGGACTTGCTTGACTCGGTTAAATAAATATAAGATGCTTCTCTGATTCGAGTTAAAGCAGATATGTGCAATCCGCTTCACTACCTGCCTGACTTGGGTCAAAACAGATATAAATAGATTAACGGGAGGGCTTCATGACACAGAAAAAATCATCTCATGTATTTGACACGCTCTTTGCATTTCTTCTGCTGATCGCATTTCTGCTGTTTTCCCTGCTGCTCTCCGGTGTCGGCTCTGTAATCTATCAGAAAGGCACCGACAGCCTCAATGAAAACTATACGACCAGAACCGCCCTTGCCTATCTTCAGGAAAAGCTCCGGCAGCATGACGAAACCGGCGCCTTTACCGAAACCACGGTTGGTGACCAGCCTGCGCTTGCACTTACTGAAACAAAAGACGACGGAACCTACATCACCTACATCTATTATTATGAGGGAGCCCTGCGTGAGCTTTTCACCTCTGTCTCTGTCACGCCGTCTCCGGATGCAGGAAGCAAGCTCACAGAGCTGTCCGCCTTTACCTTTGAGGAGCTTTCTTCACCATCCGAAGACAACGGACATCTGCTGCGTCTTTCAGCCACGGATCATGCAGGTGCCACGCAGTCCGTCATCGTACATACTTCGTGCGGGAGCTGACATTGTCTGCAATTTCTTTGTCTGCCTGACGAATTTCATGCGATACTGATATTATAAAGCATTCCTGCAATTACTTATAAATACCCGCATCGATCTATCTTCACAAGTGACTTGCTTTACTTATTTTCACCGCTCGCTTTCGAAAGGAGGATGCCGCGCGTCCTGCGCCCGGCCTGTAATTCTATGAAAAAAAATCCCCGGATGGGTTCGCGCCTGTTCTTCATCGAATTTCTGATTGTGATCTTCTTCTTTTTGATCATAAGCACTGTCTGCCTCCGTCTCTTTGCTGCAGCACACCTGACGACCCGGAAAGCCAGTGCGCTCTCGCATGCACAGCAGATGGCCTCCTCGATCGCAGAGCTGGTGGAGGGTGGTGTGACCCGTGCCGATGAACTACCGCAATATTTTCCGGATACTGTGTACGAGACCTCACCGGATTCTGTTCCTTCAGAAACTGCAGCCACATCTGCCGATTCTGAAAGCACTGCCGCCACCAGCGCAGATGCTTCTTCCACAACCTCTGTTGCATTTTACTACGATCGGGACTTTACCCCCTGCTCCGGCGGCAGCGCCTTCTACACTGTGACTGCTGTACTCACCATATCCGGCAGCCAGAAACAGGTATCGATCGTGACAACGGACAGAGACCATACCGTCATTTACGAGCTACCCGTGACCTTTCATATACCGGTAACCAAAACAACACTCTCATATGTTTATCATTTTTAACACTATTTCTCTATTTCATATTCATCTGATTTCTGTATTGTGAGGGCGTAATTCCTGTTACTTTCTTAAACACCTTGCTAAAATATAGCGGATCACTAAAACCTACCCTTTCAGCTATTTCGTTAATCGCCATATCTGTACTCTGCAAAAAAAGTTTTTTTGCATTCTCGATTCTCAAGTCCGTCAAGTATTCCGTCGGGGATTTCCCTTCAGCCTCCCGAAAAATCATGCTGAGATATGATGGGACAAAACCAAATTGACTGGATAATTCTTTCATAGATAGCTTCATTTTCATATTTTTTGTTATATATTTTTTCACCGCGACAATCAATTCCTTTTCTCCTTCTTGTTTGTCACCATGCAAAGCATTCAGCATATCAAACAAAGCTTCTTGAAGTTGCTCATACGTATCTGACCGTTCTAAATTATCATGCAGTTCTGTTTCAATAATCTCCAATGAAAATTTATTTTTTTGACTATTTTCATCAGCAATATCTAAAAATTCCTGTTTCAGTCTTTTCCCCAATACCATCTGTGTACATTTCATATCCCGACACCGCTGCAGTATTTTTACTATCCGTTCTCTTGGCATATCTCCCTTCTCTGCTACATTGTAATTGCATTCATTCTCAGACGGCTGCGCCTGCACTCTTTTACCATTTTTATTGTACTCACAAGTAAGAAACGATGAAAAACCAAAAATTAATTTTTCTTTCATTGTTATTCGTAACATTCGAAATACTTCATACAGCTGATTCATATCTGCAAATGTTTGACTTGCTATCATTGTTATTAAATATCTTTTCGTTAAATCCTCATAAATTTCTCTGAAAAATTGATGCATTTTATTTTCTTCTTTTTTTTCAATTTCTCCAATCAAAATATACTGTACAACATCATGGATTCTGAAATAAAACACTTTACCTGTTTCACATTTTATTATCTTTTTTTCTAAGTATTCTTCGATTTCCGCGTACTTTTCTCCTGCAATTGCCTCATCGTCCAGCTGCATTTTACATGATCCTATATTTAATAAACACAGCTGATAATCATACACTCCTTTTTCCGCTTTTCTTTCGTCTTTTTTTTCTGCAAAAAGTATTTTTCTTGCATACTTTTCCTTTTGTTGTTCTTCAATTATATGCAATTGTTTATGTATTTTATTCAAAATCTCTCTTATATCATTTATAGAAAATGGTTTCAACAAATAATCCAAGGCCTGATATTTCATTGCCTTCTGCGCATAATCGAAAATTTCATATCCGGAAATAACCACTGTAACAATATATGGATAATATTGATGGATATATTCTAACAACTGGATGCCATTTGTTCCCGGCATTCGTATATCTGTAAAAACTACATCAACTTTTTCTTTTGACAGTTTCTCTATCGCATCATCTCCGTCAAAAGCACAACAACAGGCACAATTTTCATTATCCAGTTTCTCTATCATCTTTTTAATACTTTCATTAATGACCGGTTCGTCTTCTACGATTAAGACTTTATACACGAAGATCCCCTCCTAGTTCCACTACACAGAATTTTTCATTCTCTCTCTGCGTATTATAAATCAAAAATGTGCCTTCTTTTCCATAAGTAATTTTCAACCTAATAATTACATTAACCAGTCCGTAACCACCAATACCAAGATTTCCAATATCATCATTAATATTATCCTGCCAATGATCTAATTTTTGTTCTAACATTTCCAAGGTACTTTTGCTAAAACCGCCTCCATTATCCATTACTCTGAGAAACCATCTGTTTTCTGAAATTCCTCCTTCGACATATACTTTCCATGGTGGTTTTGTTTCCGCAAAACCATGCTGAAAACAATTCTCCACAATCGGTTGCAAAATCAGTTTCGGCACAAGAACCCTTTTAACCTCTTCTTGCACTTGTATCTGATATTCAATATTTTCTTTAAAACGGCAATGCATTAGGTCAAGATAATTACACGTGTGCACTACCTCATCTTCAAGCGCTACTCTTTCATAAGTAAAAGAACCTGAATATCTCAGCATACTTGACAATGCTTTACAAATATCCATCACTTCATATGCTTGATAATCCAAACTAATTGCACTAATAATTGATAATGTATTATAAAGGAAATGAGGATTCATCTGCGCCTGCACCGCAAGCATCTGCATCTTGATTTCCTGTACCTTCATACAATTAAGCTCATTTTGAGATTCCAATAAATTCTGATGCAATGTATTAAATGCAGTATCTATCATCCATATCTCATCTTTTCTATCTTTTACATTTTCAGGGAAACTATCAACTTGCCCCTCGTCATTCATATCATGGATTTTTTGTTGTAATATATTTAACGGTTTCGTCAGATGTCTCGCTATTAATGCAGTAAAAATCAACATAACAGTCAATATCAGTAATGTGATTAAAAGCACTACTCCAATAATAGGATAAACGGCTCTATTTAATGTACTTTGAGATCGAAAGACAGCGAAATACCAATCTGCTTCTGCACTTTTCCGAAATGAAAGATATCCCTGTTCACCACTTACCCTGCAACAAATGCTATTCGTTCCTTTTTCATTATTGATATGTTTCAATATTTCTAATATAAAATCATTTTCATCTGTATCATCGTCTTTGCTATATATTACGTAACCATCTTCCGAAAATAAAAACTGTTTCTGATCAAATTTATTCGTAAAAATACGTTCCAATTTCTTTACTGGGTATTGCACTTCCACAAGGCCGAATGATGAATAAGAATTAATATCCACAATCTCTCTTATTACTGAAATCATCTGATCCGCTTCATCACCGGCCCAAAAATCCTCATGTGGAAGAAGCACCTTCCGTGTATTACGTTCTGGGCGCAAAAGCTCGTACCACGCTTTATATCCCTGCATTCCCATCTGTTTCTCAATTTTTTTTTGTTCCGTTGGAATCCCTATACTGGTATATGACCCCGACTGATTATAAAGACTGACTCGAAAAGCTCCTAAATTGACTGCACTAAGAGAAATCAAGGTATCATATGTCATATTTTGCAAATCATTATATTGCTCCATATTCCCTGTTTTTTTTTGCTCATACATATATTTCTGTACGATTGGATTAGCAACAATTTCTATGGCCATATGATCCATTTCTTTTAATATGCTGTCCATCTGTCCAGTCATTTCTTTTGATGAAAGCTCCATATTTTGTATTATTTCTGCTTCCAGACGCTTTACAATATAACCGTAAACCGCTCCAAATCCAATCATAATGATTAAAAGGACTATTAATGAATAATAAATAAACATTTTTGTTCGAAATCCGAGTTTTTTCATTATTTAAATTCTCCTATTCTTTTTTCATTATAATCCTTTTCCTCTATTTTTTCACCCCAGATCTATTGTTCCCTTTCTCCTGGTAATCCATTTCACTATGCTTATGCCCAGGAAAGTTCTACCATCTGATGTCCTCTGATTTCAGGAATTTTAAATTTTACATGCTCTCCCTCCTGCGAAAAATCCAATATTTTTCTTTCTGGCACCAGACATATCTGTTTTATTTTCTTGTTCGATCGTATTGAAACAGAAATCTGGTACAGTGGAATTACATCCTCTACTGTATCAATCAATTCACTTCTATGTTCCGGAATATAGTGCAGCATATGAAGCACTAAGCGCTTCTGTTCCTTCTGAATCGTAAGATCTGCTTCTACAGTTGTTGGTCCATCGTGTACTACAAGCGGATCAGGCATTAACATATGTATTGCATTTAAAAGCAATCTTCGATACCATTTAGGACGATACTGAAAATATGTAGTAAATACGGGATGCGAAAAATAAATTGAATTTTCTCCCGCTACAATTCCCGGATACACTGTTTCTCCGCAAGATGGTGCATGCATGTGGGAAGAAAAATGTTCCCATGTTCTATTAAAATACGGGCGATTTACCATGCACAATGCGTGTCCTTTATTCGTTATCCCAACCTCGCTTCCCCTCTGGTACATCACATGCTCTGTCAAAGGCAACCCCTCTCCAATTGTTCCTTCAGGTACAATAAAATCTGGTTCCCAAAACGCTTCTCCTTTGTAAGAAATTCCCCAACTCTGCAGAGCAAACTCTTGTTTTTTCGGATCCAATCCTGACTGATATGATAATAGTACTTTTCCTCCATTATCCATATAATTTTTCAATCGTTCGGCCAGTTTTTCATCTACCGGTATTACATCGGGTAAAATTAAAAGACGGAATTTTGAATAGTCCATGTTTGTATCTATAAATTCAAATTGATATCCCTGTTCCTGAAGTAATCTGCATCCTCCCTGAGAAGCTCTCGGTAAGTTTCCCGTTCCGGCTCCAAAAAATTCTTCCGGCACAAGCATTCCTATCTCTGAAACTGGTTCTGCATCTATACACCATGGTTCTTTTTTCTCAACTTGTTCATACACCTTTCCAATCATATCATATACCGGAGCAGAGAGAACACCCGAAGGTTCCATCTGATCTCCTATATTACATCCCGCTCCAAGAGCAAGCATATGAAAGCATTCATACTCAAGCGCTGTTTGCTCTCTGAAAGAATGAAAATCTCCCCATGAGGTATGAAACTTTCCCGTAAGTCCCAGGGTTGGCTTTCCCCAATTTCTTATATAACGCTGTGAATGCGGAAAATCCAAATAATCCCACGGTCCTCCCGGTAATGACTCCATAGCAAAATAAGTAAAACTGTCTTTTACCGGTCGATCTACTTCGCCGACATGACCTTTATTATAAAATATATCATAGTCTTTATACCGTGTATGAATAAACTCTGACATATCTTTTACAAACTCCTGATATGTCTCTACTGCAAATTTCTGTCGATCCGCTTTTTGACCTGGATCCATTCCTCTTTTCTTCATTTTTGCAATACATGTAGGACAACAGCATTCAACCACGAATGAAGCATCAAACCAAATGCCGTCTGCCGGTATATCCTCCATTACTTCCAAAAGATGCTCTTTCAAAAAATCGCGGTAGGGTGTATTCACACAAAGATTTTTATAAAATCCAGCTTCAAAATATCCTTTTCCCTCATAATCACTTAATGCTCCTTTTTCATCAATACAAACCCACTCCTGGTGATTCTTTACTGTATAAACATCCCAACGGACGCTCGTATAAAGATTTACTTTTATACCCTTTGCTCTGCAGGCTTCTGTCTGTAATTTCAATAAATCAGGTTCTTTTAAATGCGGATGGATTCTCTCCGGAAATAACTTAGAGTTATAATACATCATTCCATGATGGCATCTGGCAAATAAATTAACAGAATTTACATGAGCTTTTTTGAATGTCTCAGAAAAATCTTCTGCATTAAATTGCTTCGCTACTTCTGTTATTTTCTCACTGGTATGGAAGTCTAAATGAATTTGTCTCATTGCTGTCGTGTGTCCAATCATCTCATTTCCTCCTGCTGTTCATTTGGTACATATACTCCGAAATCTAAAAGATGTACCGTTCCTTCCGAAGCAAAGAATCCAAGCTTCCCATTTCTAATCCGATACATTCGAACTGACATTGTCTTTTTTCCATCCAAATATATTCCGCACATTGTATCATCTAAAATTATTGTTACTTTATGAATCTCTCGACTTTTCAGTTCACACGGTCGCTCTAATTCAACAAAAAATGCTTTGTCTCCATTTATTTCCCATGTGTCTTCTTCTGCCTTTTTTATTTTTCTCGGCCACATATCAAACACCATTCGGTTCATACAAGGTTCCAACCTAATATAATAAGAAACATCAAAATTCTCATCTGATTTCAGCATAATGCCAAAACCTTTCGTCCCCTCTTCAAATTGCATCTGACAGGTAATCTTGCAACGCAATGGTAAATCTCTTTCTGATAAGACTGCACCGAAAGCAGCAGGAACATTCATATAGGAAGAGGACTCACTAATAGTACATTCGCCAAAACTTCTGCTCAGATTCATAGCTATTTTTTTTCCGAAATATGATTCCACCGAATCTGGAATACATACCGATAATGTACCATCCTGATTTTGACGCAACTCATGAACAATCAGATTTCCGGCCCATTCATACTCAGCAAAATCATTCTTTCCCTGTTTTGTCGGAATCCATCCGAATATATATCTTTTTTCTCCATCACTGGCAGTTTTTCCCGCATAAAATCCCCGCCCGTCTATCGTATCATCTTCCGGCACTATCCAGGGACCATTCACAAACTTAGCCATACGATAATGAGTCGCAAAACGTTCCGAAAATGTAGAATAAATCAAATACCACCAATCCCCCATCTGAAAGACTTCCGGACATTCGTGCGTCATATAAAGACCCGGAGAAAAAAACGGAGACTCTATATTCCAATCCAGGAGATTCTCTGATGTACATAAGCCAATGCAGCCCCTTCTGCGCATAGGTCCTTTGTTTTCCCGTGCTGCTATCAGCATACAATATTTTCCTGTTGCCTCGTTTTTAAAAACAAATGGATCTCGCCAATCTGACATTTCATATATATCATCAGATGTATAAAAAGTATACTGTGGAAGTTTCTCCCATTTTATAAGGTCTTTACTGACTGCCAGCATAATAGCCTGAAGCGGCACGTCATGGGAACAGTACTGTTCATATGCGTTGTAGCCTGTATAGTACAAGTAATACGTATCCTTCTGTTTTATAATTGATCCTGTAAATGCGTTTAAATCCTGGTATTCTTTTGTTGCATGCGGCAGCACCTCGCCAAATTCCGTATAATGCACAAAATCTGATGTAGTAATTAAATACCACGATGTTCCTTCCCCATATTTTTCAGGATTTCTATGTGCATGTAAGTAATACAGATAAAATATGCCATTTTCATAATAGGGTATCACATCCCCAACATACCCATCTATTGGTCGGTAAAAAAAATCTCTCATTTTCTTAATCTCCTATCCTTTTACGGCACCTACTGTCAAACCGCTAATAATATATTTTTGTAAATAAAAATAAAGAAGAATCACTGGAACCGATGCAATGACAAGATCTGCAAATACTAAATTCCAATCTCTAAAATAACTTCCATAAAATTGATATACCGACAACGAAACAGGTGTCATTTCCGGTCTGGTTACAAGATAAAGAGGAATCATCATATCATTCCAAATATTCATACAAATAAATACTACATTTGTTGCTATAATTGGTTTCATAAGCGGTGCAACTACAACTGCAAAGACCTTCCACGGTTTGCAGCCATCTATGAATGCTGCCTCATCCAGTTCTTTCGGTACACTTTTTATAAATCCTGCAAATAAAAAAGTACTCCACGGAATGTACATTCCTGCAAACACAAGAATAACTCCTATCCTACTACCGTAAATATGCATTCCTTTTAAAAGTGTAATAGTCGGTATAATCATCAGCGGTGCAACCATACCTATATTAATATAAGTATAGACCATCTCTGTGATACGCGTATTTCTTCTTTCTATAATAAACGCACAGAGCATTGCACAGACACTACATATCCCAACCCCAAAAACTGTGTAAATCAAGCTATTGATGATTGCCCTCCCCAGTTTTCCTGCTTGAAAAACATAGCTATAGTTTTCAAACTGCCACTCATCTGGCGGTAAAAGATTAAATTTTGCTGCTTCAACAGGACTTTTTAAAGATCCGAAAATAAGCATTAACAATGGAATCAGTACAAATGCACTTAGCAGAAACATAACAATCTCAAAAACTACATTATTTATCTTTTTTCTATTTATAATATTCATGTGATACTTTTCTCCTTTCTATGGAGTATGGTAGAAACGGAAACTGAAATCACTGATATAAATAAAAATAATACAATTCCCATTGCCGAACTTTTTGCCAGCCTTCCTTCCGAAAAAGCCTGATAAATCATTGTATTCAATACCTGAGTTGCAAATCCAGGTCCTCCGTTTGTCATAACAAACACCTGATCAAATACTTTAAATCCTCCAATGATACACATGATAATATTAATCGTAAATGAAGGAAGTAAAAGCGGTAACGTAATACTCCTTAACGTCTGTAACTTTGTGGCTCCGTCAATTTCCGCAGATTCATAGTATTCTCTGGAAATCCCCTGCAGTCCAGCCAAAAAAACCGTCATTACATATCCAGACCATTTCCATATTTCAACCGCCATAACACACCCAAGTGCAGTTTTTCTATTCCCAAGCCAATCGTAGCTGATATTTCCACCTGTAAATATTCCTAAAATGCTGTTAAACATGCCATCCGTTCTCAAAATAGAAGAAAATAATACTCCAACAACGATATAACTCAGCACTGCCGGAATATAAAAAACTGTCCTCAGATATCTTTGCGTTTTCATCTTTCGATTTAATGCCAGTGCAAGAAGAAGTCCCATCAATATTTTTGCAATCGTTGTTACGCAGGCAAAGGTAATAGTATTTTTTAAAGCAGTAATGAAATGTCTATCTTTAAAAATCGCAGCATAGTTATACATTCCTGAAAACTTCAGACCTTTTATGCTCAAAAAAGCACCATGGAAAGATAAATTTTCAATATTCCAATTTGTAAATGAAAGTATAAATCCAATTAGCAATGGAACTATATAAAACACCGTATAAATTGTCAGTGCTGGTATCATAAGCCGATATGGATAACAAATAATTCCTTTTTTTTTCATTATATCCGCCTTCCTTACTGAAAAAATGAGAGTATCTTTTGCCACAAAATGTTACAAAAGACACTCTCACACACTATTGCTTGAATTCTATCCTTCGAAACCTGTCTGGCCCGTTTCTGTCATATATTCCGTATACTTATCCTGCCATTCTTCTACAACCTGTTCCGGGGTTGAGCCACCATTTACCATATCTACATAACTCTTCCATAATTCCGGAAGAATCGGTGACATTTCAGGAATTGCTCCATTCATTTCAATAAAATATTTATTTCCCTGGACGTATGTATCCACAATATCCTGAACGCACTGCGGAACTGTTCCTCCATTTATACCTTCAAAGGCCGGAAAACCAGGCAGCATCTCATAATACAAGTCCATATATTCAGGTCGTGAAAAACATTCCAGTACTTTTAATGCAGCGTCCGTATTCGGACCATTTTTACATACATAGATAGAACTTACATAAGCACCAATTGAAGTAGCATCCTGATCTGCAAATGGCACTGCGAAGGATCCCATCTCCAGATCCGGATATTTTGAAAGCATATCTGTAATTGTCCATTCACCAGTATACATCATGGCAGCTTCGCCTGTTGCCACTGCTTCTTTCCACATATCCTGAGTTGCCGAAGCATGATTTTCATTTACATAACCTTTATCATACAACTCTACCAATGTATTAAGTACCTCTTCATATTCCGGATAATCTGTCCACTTAGCCTCATTAACACGTATTTTTTCAAGTGCATCCGGATGATTTACAGAAAGCGCAATCGGAAGCGCCGAAGTAACCCAGCACTGCATGATAGAACTGTCTTTATCAGGAAAATAAACAGGTACAACGCCGGCATTTTTTATTTTCTCACACAAATCAAGAAATTCCTGATATGTTTTCGGATGCATTTCATCTGATAATCCCAGTTTTTCAATTAACGCTTTGTTATAGTACATTCCAAAATAGCACTCGGAAGACTCTGTAGGAAACGCCCATATTTTTCCATTTTTATCTTTTAATATATCTGGATTTACAAGACGGCTTACCCATTCCTGATCACTTAAATCCACACAATTTTCCTCAGCCTTAACTGTTGTATATTCCGTTGGCGCATTATGCTCAAAAATATCCGGAGCATCTCCTGTAGCTAATTTTGTCTTTAACATCGTATGATACTGATCATCTGCTACTTGCTGAAATTCAATTTCAATATTCTCTTCTTCCAAAAGTTTTTCCGCCAAGGTTTCATATGCTGTTTTATACTTTGTTGCGGATGTAAACCAGATTACTGTTTCCGTTTCACCTTTATCGTTTTCTTCTGCAAAAACATTTCCTGCTACACCCAACATCAACATACTAATTCCCATTGCTGCAACTGCTGGTTTTAAAATTTTTTTCACGCTTCTTTACCTCCTTATTTTTTTCTGCGTTTTTTATGTCCTGATTATATATTGCAAAGCAGGAACATGAAAATGGAAAATTTTAAACTATACATGTACTAAATTAAAAAACTGACTCTTCCCTTTCCATCATCGCTGACCAGACGTCCAATCCCCGATTTACAGAAAAATACTTTCGTGTTATCATGATAATAATATAAAAACAGGTACTGTAAAATTTTTTCACTGTACTCTATCAACAATTGAACCCAGGAGATGCCACCATGCGAAAAACCTCCGGATTGTCACTTCTGCTGCTGATCTTTTTATCCTTATGTCTCGTGACGTTTTCCCTTCTGTCTGTCTCAGAATCTTCGGCAGATCGAAAACTTAGTGAAAAAGCAGCGCAGCATACGACCGATTATTATCATGCCCTGTCAGAGGCAAATGAAATTCTGGCGAAAATCGACGATGTCCTGTCCGGATATCTGAAAGACACCGCCTCATCGGATACACCGGCGAAAACCTATCTGGAAGCCTGCGCTTCCATCACAGATCTGCTCCCTGATGTTTCGTGGAAACGCACCGATCCTGACACTGGGACGATTTCCTTTCAGACCACAATTACGGACAGACAAAGCCTGCAGTGCGAGCTGACCGTGCGCTGGCCGGACGCAGACGATGACTCGCTATATGAAATTACCAGGCAGCAGGCCGTCAACACTTCCACCTGGACGCCTGATACGAGCCAGAAGCTTTACCAGCCAAAATAGTATGTCTGTTAAAATACTCTTGAGAGAAGGAGACCCTCATGGAACCATCCACTGAAAAAGCTGTGGCAGTCCTCACCGCCGCCACCAATGCAAAGGCTTCTGATATTTTTATCGTTGCCGGACTTCCACTGACCTACAAAGTAAACGGAGTTCTCCACAGCGAGGGAGAACGTCTGATGCCTAATACAACAGAACTGCTGATTCGTGAAATCTATGCACTTACAGACGGTCGTCCGATCGAACCGTTCCTTGCAAGCGGAGACGACGATTTTTCTTTTGCTCTGCCCGGACTTTCCAGATACCGTGTCAGCACCTACAAGCAGCGTGGTTCTCTTGCCGCTGTCATCCGTATCATTGCCTTTGAGCTGCCGGATCCGAACCAGCTTGGCATTCCGCAGTCCGTTCTGAACCTGACCTCCTTTACCAAAGGAATGATCCTCGTCACGGGGCCTGCCGGAAGCGGAAAATCCACAACGCTCGCCTGTCTCGTTGAACGGATCAATTCCACACGTCAGGATCATATCATCACCCTGGAGGATCCTCTGGAATTTCTGCACCGTCACAAAAAAAGTATCGTAAGCCAGCGTGAGATCTCAACGGATACAAGTAATTATCTTACTGCACTGCGCGCCGCACTGCGCCAGAGCCCGGACGTGATCCTGCTTGGCGAAATGCGCGACCACGAGACGATCCAGACTGCGATGACCGCAGCTGAGACAGGACACCTTGTCCTGTCCAGCCTGCATACAATCGGCGCCGCCAACACGATCAGCCGTATCATCGATGCATTCGATCCTTCCCAGCAGCGCCAGATCGCAATTCAGCTTTCCATGATCCTGCGCGCCGTTGTCTCTCAGCAGCTCGTACCGACCACAGACGGAACCATGGTACCTGCGTTTGAAATCATGATCATGACGCCCGCGATCAGCAATCTGATCCGCGACAACAAGACACACCAGATCGAAGGAATGATCTATACCTCTGCAAAAGATGATATGCTCTCCATGGACAGCAGCCTGCTGCAGCTTTACAAAGCAAAGAAAATTACAGCAGATACTGCGCTTTGCTACTGTACCAATCCGGAGATGCTCAAAAAAAGGCTATAAGAAAGGAGAAATAACCATGAAACAGTATCTAAACATTCCATTCAAACACATAGCTGGCCACGACCTGTGCGCCGATTTTTATATCCCGGAGGATGTCATTAATCCACCTGTGATTCTGTGGATCCACGGCGGCGGCTGGAAGGATCTGAACCGCAAATGGTGCCTTGTAATGCCCCAGCTTGAACGCGGCTATGCAATCTGCAGCGTCGACTACCGTTACTCAGATGAGGATATTTTCCCGGCACAGATGCTCGATCTGAAGGATGCACTCCTCTTTGTAAAGGAAAACGGTGAAAAATACGGTTATGACGGAAGCAAGGTCATCCTCTCCGGCGACTCGGCAGGCGGCCATCTCTGCTCGCTGCTCGGTGTTTCCGCAGGCAACCGCGACTGGGAACAGCCGGGAAAGGATTACACAGTGCAGGCCGTTGTCGATTTCTGCGGTCCGTGCCAGCTTGGCGGACTTTCCGATGAGCGTAAGGACAACTTTGTTTTAGAACAGCTTCTCGGAACCGGAAGCGACAGCAAAGCATTCCGCGGCCGCGCCGCCTTTGCTTCCCCAACCACCTACATTAACGGAACGGAACCTCCGTTTCTGATCCTCCATGGCTCCGTCGATCCGACGGTAAGCCCTGATCAGTCCCGTGCACTGCGCAACGCGCTTGAGGCTGCCGGCGTACCGGTTCATATGTACCTGGTACCGGGCGGTGTCCACGGGCTCAGCGGTGCCCTGATCGACCAGATCGTTCAGGAATTCCTGGATTACTACGTCAAAGGAAAAACAACGGTGATCACTCCGCAGCTTACTTCTGAGCATGACCGCACCATTCCGGTAAACAAATGATGCAATTGCAAAAAAAGAAAAAAGAACGTTTTTTCATCGGGATCCGCGGCAAGCTGAGCATCTGCTTTATCCTTCTGTTGCTGATTGTGATGGCATTTATTGATGTTGCGGTTTATCAGATCTACCAAGGCGACATTGAGCAGAAGGAAATTGCATCCATGACTGATTCCGGTGCGATCCTCTCAGACAACATCCACAATCTGCTTGGAAATCTTGAGGAAGATTTAATGTACGATATCCAGCGCAGCAAACTGTTTGGCTATCTCACGGATGACTGGGAGCTGTCTGCGCCAAATGCGGAACGAAAAATGCACACCCTCGGCACTCTGCTGCATTTTCGTGGTCTGGAATGCACCGATATTTTTATTCTGGACCGAAATGACAGTACTTTTTTCTGCAACTATCTTAAAAACGGGTCCACCTTTGCCGATTTTGAAAAAAAAGAAATCTACCATCGTATTCTGGAAACACAGGAAGCGCTGTTTCCGACCAGAGGCTGCACGATCTGGCGCGGCTGTGAGAATTCACCGGATGAGCTCTATATGATCAAATCATACATCGATCCGGTTTCGCTTGACTACTACGGCATCGTCTGTATTACGATCAGCAACGCCGACTTCAAGGAGCTGCTCGGTGAATACAATTTTGACATCGCACTGTACGATGAGCAGCAGAGCTTTCTCTTCTGCAGTTCAAAATCTGCTACGCGCTCTCAGCTCGAAGATCAGAAAAATTATCTGTCCGTCTCAACCCCGATCCGGCGAAATCGCGGAGACTGGTCTATGGTCAGCTATATTTCCCGTGCCGTTGCATTTCGCGACCTGGATGCCCTGATGCATATGCTTTTTCTGACGGAGGTGCTGCTTGGCATTGTGGTCATTTTTATCGTCTACCGGATCACAAAGGGCTTCTTGTGGAACATTACCGCCCTTACGGAAAATTTCAAACGCATCCACAATCAGGAAATACCTCAGAAGATCGAACCACACTCTCATGATGAGACAACGTATCTCTGTGAGCAGTTTGAAACCATGTATCATCAGCTGCAGGAGAACGCTAAGCAGATGATTCTGACCAACACGCTGCTTAACAAAGCGGAATACAGCGCGCTGCTTGCCCAGATGAACCCGCATTTTCTCTACAATTCTCTGGAATCCATCAGTGCCATGGCAAGGCTGCGGGAACAAGAAGAGATCGTAAATGCCATCCGGCTGCTCAGTCAGCTGTTGCGCGGCTCTTTGAGCAGCGGCGTGCAGGAAATCCCTCTTTCCGGTGAGATTGAGTACGTTTCCTGCTATCTGGAAATGCAGCGCATCATTACCGGCGACCGACTCACCTGGGACATTGATGTCGATGACTCCCTGCAGGGTGCTCCGGTACCGCGGCTCATCCTGCAGCCAATCGTGGAAAATGCCATTCTTCATGGACTCGATGAAATGCTAAAGGACGCTGTTGTAATCATTACTGCAGATGTTCGGGACAAACAGCTTGTCCTGACCGTCAGCGATAATGGAAAAGGCGCTGATCAGGCAATGCTGGATGCCCTTTTATCATCAGAAGAAGAAATTGAAAACCCAAAAGAACGCCGTGCTCATATCGGTATCCAGAGCGTGCTCAAGCGTATTCACATCCTTTACGGAACGGATTACGGCATGACAATGGAAAGCGAACCGGGCAGCGGTATGACTGTGAGGATCTATTTACCCTATGACAAGAAAAAAAATACTGATCGCGGATGACAATCAGCTCACGCTGCAATCCATGCAGAATACGATTCCCTGGAACGAGTGGGGCTTTGAGCTGATCGGATTCGCAGAAAACGGAAACGAAGCATGGCAGAAAATACAGGAGCTCCATCCTGATATCGTCATTCTCGATATTCATATGCCCGGTCTGAACGGCCTTGAAGTAGCCGGGCTTGTTCAGAAACTGAAGCATCCTCCGCTGATTATCCTGCTCTCTGCCTATGACAAATTTACGTATGCAAAAACAGGACTGCGTCTTGGCGTCTTTGATTATCTGCTCAAGCCGCTTGATACCGATGAGCTGAAACTGATCCTTGGAAAAGCGGCGCAGCAGCTTGATCAGTCCCCAAAGGAGGCTGAAAGCTGGAAACGTGACTGGTGCGAAAAGCTTCTCATGGAAAGCATCAGCGGCTGTACCGATACTGCACAGACACTGAACCGTTATCTTTCGGAACAGTGGCATGCTTACGGCTACTCACTGCTTCTGATCCAGAAGTCAGAAGGTGCCGGAGAAGCCTTTGCCGCACTTCGTTCTGATATTCAGGATCTGCTTGACATGGAGCATGTTTTCTATCTCAATGCAGAGCAAAAGGATGCCCGGCTCGTACTGCTCGGCTTTCAGTCACTGCGCCTTACAAGAGATTATGACCTTGAAGCCCTCTATCTTGCCAACGCAATTGTCCAGAAGGCAAAAATGCGCCAACTTGATATCTTTATCGGAATCAGCAATTATGCGCAGGAACTCAGCAATCTGGAAAAAATGCATGAGGAAGCCGCTTTCGCAGCGGAGAGCCGTTTTTTTCTGGAAAACAAAAGTGTCATTCACTATCAGAGCGTTATGAGCAAAAGTGTACGCAATGAATATGTCCTCACCAAAAAAATGCAGGAGCTTTTCCAGCTGTTAAGCCGGCGGGAGACAGAGGACATCCTGGAATGCCTCGATGAATTTACAACGCTTCTGGAACAGGACAACCGCTATGACGTGGATTACGTCCGGACCATATTTCTCCAGATTGCCTTTTCCATTTCAAATACGCTTGACTGCCGCTCCGGTGAACGGCCGCTTAAAACAATGAATGTCATTCAGGAAGAAGTCCAGCAGATTTCCAGTCTGCATGATCTGATCCAGTGGCTGCACAAGTACGCACAAAGCTGTATTTCCCGCTCCCGTCCGGATTCCCCGCCGCTTTCTGCCCAGGCAAAGCGAGTGCTCGATTTTTTAAATATGAACTACATGAAGCCGATCTCCCTTGGCGACGCAGCGGCAGATGCCGGCATTTCTGAGAGTCACCTGTGCCGGCTGCTCAAAAATGAGACCGGGGAAACCTTCGTCAATATTTTAAATAAAATCCGAATCCAAAGGGCAGAGCATCTGATTGCCACAGGCACCTACAAGGTCTATGAGGTCGCTGAGCTCGTCGGTTTCAGCAATTATGCATATTTTTATCAGGTATTTCGAAAGCTCGCAGGTGTGACTCCGACGGAATATCAGAAAAACCGCCAAAAAGCAAAATAATTCATAAAAAAGCAGAATATTAAATACCCGCAGTAAACAAAGTGGTAAAAAAATGAATTTCCCCCTTCTGTCAATTGATGTATGATAACAGTATCTTAATCAGACATCTTTTAAGAGAAGGGGGATTCATTATTATGAAACGAAAACTTACAAGTTTACTGCTCTGCGGAGCACTGGCAGCAAGCATGATGGCTGTACCGGCAGCTGCTGAAAGCACATCTGATCTTTCCGGAGAACTGACGCTCCTGCATTACCTCACCGAGGATGCAAAGCTTCAGGCACTGGATGATCTGATCGCAGGCTTTGAGGCAGAAAATCCGAACGTAACGGTAAACGCTGAGGCAGTCAGCTATGACAATTATCTTGACGTCATCAAGCTTCGTCTTTCATCCGGCGACGCACCGGATATCATGTTCGGCGGCCCGGGCACTTATCCGGAGCTCGTAAACGCAGGCTATATCATGGACTTAAGCGACAAGGATTACATCAGCCGCGTATCCGAAGGTTCTCTGTCCCTGCAGAAGCTGGATGACAAGGTTTACGCTGTTCCGCTTGACCAGATGGCAAACGTTGTATTCTACAACAAAGACATTTTCAACGACCTCGGACTTACCGTTCCGACTACCTACACAGAATTCATTGATACCTGCAAGGCTTTAAAGGATGCCGGCTATGCAGCATGTGCAGCAGGCTACCAGGATCAGATCTCCATCGGAGCAAACTTCTACACTATGTTCTACGGTACTCCGTATCTTAGCTGCGAGAACTACGTAGACGAAACACAGAACCAGGGCAAGAGCTGGGGCGAGTATCCGACCTTTGCACAGGCACTGACACAGTTCCGTGAGATCATCGGATACCAGAATGAGGACTGCAGAACGATCACAACCGACCGTGCAGAGCAGCTCTTTGCAAACGGTGAATCCGGAATGATCATCATCGGTACCTGGGGACTTGGCGCAATCATGAACTACAATCCGGATCTCAACTGCGGCGGCTTTATGTATCCGTCAGAAGAAAAGGCAGAGGACAACGCAATTCCGCTGAATACAGATGACTGCTGGATGATCCTGAATGACTCTCCGAATGCTGACATCGCAGACGCTTTCTTTGAGTACATGACCAGAAAAGACGTCAATGCAAACTGGATCGGAACTGTTGGACAGTTAAGTGCACTGGACGGCATTGAGGCAACTCAGCTTCCGCAGGGTGCTGCTGATATTGCAGACCTGATCAACGGCGGATGCAAGGTATCCATGTGGACACAGCATGGTGCTCCGAGCGGACAGTACAGCACAGCTTACTACAACTGCCTGCAGGACTACGCAATTTCTGACACAATGACCGTCGATGAGTTTGTTGAAACCCTCGACAACGAATACGCAGCAGCCAGCAAATAACGTGTTTCAACTAACAGGGGGCATCCGGCTGGATGTCCCCTTCTCATTACCCACACTCTTCTCTGGAAAGGACTCCCTATGAAAAAAAAGATAAACTGGAAAAAAGAATTGATGGATTTCAGTTTTCTGGCACCTTCGCTGATCCTGTTTCTGTTTATTATCCTGGTTCCCCTCGTAAGAGGAGTCCAGTATACATTTACGAACTGGGACGGTCTGATGCCGAAGCTGAATTACGTCGGACTGAAAAACTATATCACTGTAATTCATGACAAGGATCTGATTCAGCCGATCTGTAATACCATTTTATTTACCCTTGTCACCGTCGTTGCAATCAACGTCATCGGCCTTGCTGTGGCGATGGCCGTAAACAAGGAATTCAAAGGCGTTAATATCATCAAAAGTATCATTTTCATCCCGCTCGTTGTCAGCCTTGTGCTTGTATCACAGATGTGGATGTACGTGTACAGCGATTTCTTCTCCCTGCTTGGCTGGAAGAGCCCGCTGATCGATAAAAAGACCTCTATGCTCGGCCTGTGCATCATGAGTATCTGGCGTGAAAGCGGACTTGCCATGATGATCTACCTGGCCGGACTGAAAAATATTCCGACTGAAATCAACGAAGCCGCAATCATCGACGGTGCGAATTTCTGGCAGCGCTTCCGCAATGTCACCGTACCGTTCCTCGCACCGGCATTTACCTATTGTATCCCTCTGTGGCTGGCAGCCGGACTGCGTATGTATGACTACTCCTTCGTAGCCACCTCCGGCGGACCGCAGCATTCCACCGAAACAATGGCCTACTACATTTACAGCTACCTGTTCCCGTACAATAAGGTTGGCTACGGACAGACTGTAGCCGTGCTTTACCTGATTGTATGTATCATCCTGTCCAACGTTGTGACAAGAACATTAAGAAAGAGGGAATTTGAACAATGATAAAAACACCGAAAGCTCGAATTTTAAATGCAGTCCGGGTTCTGGCATTGTCGTTCCTGGGTCTGATCTGTCTGGCACCATTTTACGTTGCCGTCTGCTACGCCTTCAAATCAAAGGTGGATCTCGCACAGACCAAGCTGGCTTTTCCAACTCATCTTTACCTTGGAAACTTTATTGATGCGTTAAATGTCCGGAACTTCTTTGATTCCGTCAAAAACAGTGCAATCGTTGCCGTCTGCATGGTGGTCATCATCATCCTGTTCTGTTCTTCCGGAGCCTATATCATCGCAAGAAAAAATAACAAATTTTACAACACCGTTTATTACATTTTTCAGCTCGTCATCCTGATCCCGTTCCAGACGGTCATGTTTCCGCTCTATAAGGAACTGAGCGCGATCGGCGCACTGAATACCCTGTGGGGTCTGTGCCTCGCGCAGGCCGGCGTCAACGTCGGATACTACGTCTTCCTCTACACCGGTTTCATCAAAAATGTACCGATCTCTCTGGAGGAGGCCGCCTCGATTGACGGCTGCAACCGCTATCAGACCTTCTTCTATGTCGTGTTCCCGCTGCTCAAGCCGATCACGATGACATCAATTGTCCTTGCCTTTCTGGCATCCTGGAATGATTTCATCATCTCCATGATCATCTGCCAGAAGCTTGACCGTCGTACACTTCCGCTGATGCAGTTCTACTTCTTCGGCGAATATTCCGCAAATGTCAATGTTGCATTCGCAGCATCGCTGATCGCAATGCTTCCGGCAGTTATCATCTATTTCTGCGCGCAGAAGTATATCGTAGCAGGTATGACAGCCGGTGCGGTGAAGTCGTGAGGATACCTCTGTTACCAAATACGGCATTCATTCATAATCCTGCTGCAATCCCTGGCAATAATTTATAAAAAGAACTTATACAGGCAAGTCTCACCTCGCCAAAGGGAAAGATGGGGCTTGCCTGTCTTAACATCGGATCTGACTGAAGGATTCGAATAAGCAAAATATTTTTCCAGTATTATTGTCACGAAAACAAATAAACGTTTTAATATAAGGAGGAATCTACCATGAAACGAAAATGGACCGAGGACGAGATCTGGGCGTGGTACAAAGAGCAGCCGTGGATCTCCGGCTTTAACTTCATCCCAAGCGGAGCTATGGACGGCGCCGTCTGGCTTCTGCAGGAATACGACCATGAAAACGCATTCCGCGATGCTGCAAAGGAAATTGCACTCGCCGCCAGCCTGGGACTCAACAGTGTCCGCTTCTTTGTGCCGTTCTATCTCTGGCGCGTACAGCATGACACATTTATGAAAAATTTTGAGCAGCTGCTTGCTCTGCTCGACCGTTACCACATGACCATGATGCCGACACTCTTTAACGACTGCTGCGTCGCAAAATCCAAATACACAGATCCGATTCTCGGTCCGCAGCCGGAGCCGGTACCAGGCTACTTCGGCGGCACCGCAGTGACTCCGTTTGACAGCGATACACAAAACGGTGATACCGTCGGCTACGACATCACCGATGAACCGGAAATGGAACCCGTCGTAGAAGCTTACGTAAGAGAGATGGCACGCACCTACGGTAATGACAAACGCATTCTGATCTGGAATGTATGGAACGAAGCAGGCAACTCCCAGCGGATGGAAAAATCGGTTCCGCTGATGAAAAAGGTCTTCGGATGGATGAGAGAAGAAGACGTCATGCAGCCGCTGACCGCTGATGTCTGGGGCGCAGGTGCAGATCACCCGTACGGCTGGCTGAAAAATCCAGGCATCTACGCAGAAGTGGAACGCGTGGCAATCGAGCTCTCTGACATTATTTCCTTCCACTTCTACGGCGATTACTCTCATGCAAGAATGTACATCGACTGCTTAAAGCAGTACGGCCGCCCGCTCATCAACACCGAGTGGATGCACCGCCCGTTCCGCAGCCTGATCCAGACTCATCTCCCACTATGGAAAAAGGAAAAGATCGGCAGCTACTTCTTCGGCTTCGTAAACGGCAAGGCACAGTTCAACTACGTATGGGAATTTATCAAAAACCTGCCGGACATCGACACCAGACTGTGGATGCACGACATTTTCCATTCCGACTTCACACCGTATGATGACGAGGAAATCGATGTCATCAAGGAATGCAACAAAGATAAAAAAATCTTTTAACCGAGTAGCGAAGCGGATTGCGAATATCCGCTTTGGCATAATTAAGCAGCCCGGAACCTCTCGTTGGTTCCGGGCTGTATTTCCCTGTATTTCATTCTCCTGTTTTTCACTGTCCGGTCTGTATTTCATTCCTCTGGTTTTCACTGCCCGGGCTGTATTTCATTCCTCTGATTTTTACTGCCCATTCTGCGGATTCCATGAGTTCTGCTCCAGCTTTTGCAGCATCTCATCCAAATCAACGGTATAGGCTACCTTTACCTCACTGTCTTTTTTGACAATGAATTCCGAGAGCCCATACTCTGCCCCATTGTCCGCCCAGTCGTATGTATAACCCAGCCTTGTCCATGGATATTTCCCATCAAAATAGCTCGATATAATATTCGAATCGAACCAGGCCTTATACTCCTCACTGACATCCTCAGAAAAACAGTCTGTCATTTCCGTCGTTTCAATGTCGGTCGTATAAGCCGGACGGAAAATATCTTCCGGCTCTGCCCACATCGCAGTAAAGTAATCGGCCTCATTATCCGGACGCAGTCCGATCAGCTCTTTCATTCTCATGTGCCAGTCCGTCACATCCGTTTTGTTTTCCTGATACCACGTTTCCAGCTCACCGCCGGTAAAGGTCCATACATTTCCCCATTCCAGCTTTACATCCGCACCGTCCGGATAGCTGTCCGGATACTTATGAAACGTATAAAGAAGGATTCTTCCCTCCTCATCATAGACTGCATATGGCTGTCCCTTGGCAAGACTTGCCACCGGAAGGACTTCATCTGCATCAATAATCATCGCATCCTTTACCGCCTCATCAAAAAGCATCTGAAAATCCGTTTCGTTTTCCGCCAACGTGGCTGTCTCTTCTTCGGCCTGAATCCTTACCGCTGTTTTAGCCGGCACTACCATTGCAGAAATCACCAGACTGCCCATGAACACCTTTTTCCATACTTTGTTTCTCATATCATTATTTCTCCATGCTCTTATTCTTCTCTTTACACTGCCTTTTCACCAGGCATCTTTTTTTGAAAAACGCAATCCCATAGCAAAGCACCTCATCATACTCCGCTTCCAGCTCCTTCGCATACATCCGCGCATCGATCTGTGCAAGTGCCCGCTCGCCATCCCGTTCCATTTCTTCCTGACACTTCGAATACTTTGCCTCAAATACTGCCGCTTTTCCGCTCACACTATCATATACGACCACATCGCTCCGACCCTCACCGTGCTCCTTGTTGGATTCAACTATATAGCCTGCTCCGGTAAAAATTCCGGCGAGAAATGCATGATAAAAATCTTCCCTATAATCATGATAGCTGATCGTCCTGCGCAGCAGCTTACTCATTTCCTTCGTAATATCCGCCTCGTCTCCGCTCCACACTGCGTCAAACAGTCTTTGACGATTCCAGGTTTTGGCACTGTCATCAAACCACTTTTTTACCGTCAGCTCAAAAATTTCGCAAATTTCCGCATTTGGGATTTTCAGCGCTGAAAATCCATCCGGCAATTCAGCCCGCAGCTTCTCCGCCGGTACCCGTGTCAGATAACCGGTCAGGTAAAGAATACTCCACAGATTTTCCTCTGAAGAATGCAGATAATCATACGTCAGATCTTCATCTATCCGCTGCACGATGTACCCTCCGTCAAGTAGTGTCTCCATTTTTCTGGTAATACTGTTACCTGCATAATCAAGAAATGAGCGTATAATTGCATTATCACTTGTATTTTTCCAGTAGCTCACCGGTCTTGCATCCGGATTTCGCTGAAGATCAACCAGATAATTCATGACATCCCACGGACAATATACATCGAACCGGCCAAAATGGTATCCGTCATACCACTCCCGTATCTTTTCCGCATGCTTCACCGCATCCGCATCTTTTAAAATGAGATCGACATCCGACTGTGTAAATCCGAAATATTCATTTAGTCTGGAATCTGTGATTGTATCGGAAACAAAATTATTGGTTCCCGTAAAAATGCTTTCTTTCGCAATTTTCAGGCAGCCCGTCACAACCGCAAAGCAAAGCGCCGGATTATCTTTTAATGCCTGGAGCAGACCCTTCATCACATCCAGCATTTCATGATAGTACCCATGACTGTTTGCCTTTGCCACAGGTACATCGTACTCATCAATTAACAGAATCACCGGTTTTCCAAAGTATTCCTTCATCGCACCGGTAAGAAGCAGCAGGCTGTCCTTGATCTCCTCTACAGACGCCGTCCCCTCCATAATCCGCGTGATAATCTTTTTATCATAATCATTCACCCTGTCACTATCAAGCAGATACAGATGCTGTTTGTACACCCCGGCAATCACCTGCATCAGCATCCCGTATGCTCCGTCAAAATCAAGTCCATCGACTCGCTTCAGAGACAGGAACACCGTCGGCCACTGATTCATCCATTTTGCGCAAAGCGTTTTCTCCTGCATAATTGCAAGTCCGTCAAACAGCTCGCCGCTGTCTTTTTCCATTGAAAAAAAGCTGTTGAGCATGCTCATTCCAAGCGTCTTTCCAAAACGCCGCGGGCGTGTGATAAGTGTCACTTCCGTTGATTCTTCCCGCAAAAGTTCCGCAATCAATCCGCTCTTGTCCACATAATAATATCCGTTTTTCCGTATCTTCTCAAAATCTGAGATGCCCACCGGAATATTCATTTTTTTCACGACTGCAGCTCCTTTCCCATATGCCAGACGCTCATTTTCTATACTGTTATCATACCATGACAGCTTCCTTTTTACCACTGAAAAGCGCTCATAAAAGAAGCGTTTGTTAACGCACTCCTGTACTTAATCCACCAGTATCCGAAATACGATGGGTGCACTGTATACACTCCAGGGAATGTAAATGTAAAGCAGACATTCCAGGTCCTTTGCCATATCATACATTTGCGTTATCCCCATTTGCTCCGTACAATTTCTTATTTTATCTGTATTTTCTCATTTCCATTTTCTTTCATCAAGCAAAGAAGACAGAAAGCGAGCCTGCAACGCTTCCCATGCAGGCTCTCCATTTGGGTTCCTGAAGTGTAACTGTTCAAAACCAGTTACACTGATTTTTTATTTCTGGATAAATCAGTGATTCGCAACTGCTTCTCCTCTACAGCGACAGCAGGTAGACCAGATAGATTGCATAACCGACCAGCATAACAATCCCGCAGGGCTTTCTCAGTTCCTTATGTTTCACCGTTCCAAACCACAGCAGCACACCGCAAAATGCAGCGATAGCAGTATCGATCAAAAACTTGCTTTCAAAAGGAACCACACAGATCAGCGCCGTCATACCGACTATAAACAAAATATTGAAAATATTACTGCCGACAATATTTCCGATCGCAATACCTGCGTTACCTTTCCTTGCTGCTGTGACAGACGTCACAAGCTCCGGAAGCGAGGTTCCGAATGCAACGATCGTAAGTCCGATCAGACGCTCACTCATTCCAAGAAATCTGGCAATCTCCGATGCTCCGCTGACGGTGAAATCGCTTCCCTTTACAACCAGAAGGCCGCCGATCACGATAAAAATGATTCCCTTCCACACCGGAATATCCTTTTCTTCCTCTTCCTCCTCTATTGCTCCTTTCTTTGACATTACGAAAAGATACGCAAGAAACAATAAAAACAAAACGAGGAATATCACGCCTTCCGCAAATGTAATGGCAGAATCGGTCACACCAAAAAACAGAAGCAGCAAGGTGATGCCTGTCATAAACGGGATTTCATAATACAGCGTCGATTTCTGAATTGCAACATTCGTAATTACCGCCGTAATTCCAAGAATAATCAAAATGTTCAGAATATTACTGCCGACAATATTTCCAATCGTAATTCCTGCGTTTCCATTCAATGCAGCTGTGATACTGACAGCGGCCTCCGGCATGCTCGTTCCCATTGCTACAATTGTAAGTCCGATCACAAGCTGCGGGATTCCCAGCTTTTTTGCGATCCCCGCCGCACCTTCCACAAACCAGTCTGCGCCCTTTACAAGCATCGCAAAACCTGCCAGCAAAATAATCACCTGTAAGATCATACCCTTTACCTCACTTTTCTTTTATTTACAGCAGGGCTGATCTCCGGTGAAATAAAAAAGAGACCCCTACTGCATACATTACAGTAAAAGTCTCGCTGTTTCATCACTTTCCGAGCCACCATTCCCAGGCAGCTGTACTGACGAAAAAGTGAACCATTTCTGGCCAGTTACTCCCTTTTCTCGCTTCTCGATTTTAACAAAAGAAGAAAATACTGTCAATCCACTTTGTGTAAAGCTTGCATCATCCGGCTTTTCCCGGCAGCTCCAAACAGATTCTCTCCGGCATCAGGCATTTCCCAGCAGCTCCAGGCGGATCTCCTCCGGCATCAGACTTCCCCCGGTCGCCCACAGAATATGTGTCGCTCCTTCTGCTTTTTTCATAATCTCATCATATCGGGCAGTACTTTCCGGGCTGTGCAGCATTGCCGTATAGCCTTCGAATGCAGCACAGGAAGAGGGTTCGATACAGATCTGCTCTGTGTCATTCAGCAGCCGCATATATCCGGGCAGCTTTTTGTCTTCTACCGTAAATGCCCCGTCCAGCACATGACGCATCATTTCATAAACCAGCTGCGATGCACGGCCGACCGCCAGTCCGTCTGCTTCTGTCTTTCCGGTCAGTCCAAGATCCTGTACACAGATACCGCTGCCTTTATCCGATGCCAACGCGGCTGTCATGCACGGCGCCTGTACCGGCTCGACAAAAAAGCAATGCACCGCATCTCCCCAGATCTGCTTCAGCCCAAACGTAATGCCGCCCGGTGCTCCGCCCACTCCGCACGGGAGGTACACAAACAGCGGATGTGTCGCATCCACGGTAATCTGCTGCTCCTCCATCTGCTTTTTGAGCCGTTCCCCGGCCACCGCATACCCAAGAAACAGATCATTCGAGTGCTCATCATCCACAAAATAGCTTTTCGGATCCGCATCAGAAAACTTCCGCCCCTCGATCACGGCTCTTCCGTAGTCGTCTGCATATTCCTTAACGGTAACTCCTCTGGCGCGCAGCAGCTTCTTCTTCCACTCCTTTGCATCTGCAGACATGTGCACAATGGCCTGATAGCCAAGTGCGGCACTCATAATGCCGATGCTCATTCCAAGATTCCCCGTGGATCCGACCTGTACCTTATATTCAGCAAAAAAATCGCGGTATTCCAGAAGCTTCTCATAGGAATCTCCTTCTTTTAAAATACCATATGCAAGTGCAAGCTCTTCTGTGTGCTTCAGTACCTCATAAATACCGCCGCGTGCTTTTACGCTTCCGGCGATCGCAAGATGACTGTCGCACTTGAGCAACAGTCGGCCCTTTGGCAGTTCACCGCACTTTTTTCCAAGCTCCTCCTTTGCCGCTGCGATCTCCCGAAGCGGCGATTCGATCATCCCATGGTCTTTCGCCGTTTCCGGAAACAGCTTCGCGATCAGCGGTGCAAAACGTGCAAGCCGCTTTGACGCATTCTCGATATCCTCCCTTTTCAGCAAAAGCCGTTCCTTTTCCTCTGAAAACGGATACATCTGCTCATTGATCCAGCACGTTTCCCGCGCCGCTTTCAGGTCTTCTTGAATACCATCATTCATATTCGATCCTCCATGCTCTCATCCTCATAATAATATCCATTCTTTCATATCTTCTCAAGATCCGGGATTCCAACAGGGATATTCGTTTTTTCATGACTGCCTCCCCATTCCGACACCCTCCAGATACTCGTTCTTTACTATTTTTTATGATGCCATCATACCATGAAAACTGCCTTTTTACTATTTTTTCTTCTGCGTTACTTCACAAATTCCATTGCTCTTTTTCCCCTTTACTTTGCTTATCAAACAGACCTTCAGGATCTGCCTGATAAAATCAAGCGGATATTTGCAATCCGCTTCGCTACTTGCTTGATTCGGTTAAATTATACTTCTACAATATCGTCCACACTATATTCCAAATTTACAAAAGTTATCCACATCCTCACCTGCTCTTCCACATATCAGTTCTTTATTTGTTCGAAGCGCGCAGCATTTTAGAAGTGTACTCTGAACAGCATCTTTCTGCCCGCAACATCCGTATCCCTTACTCACAGCTTGCCATTTCACGCCCTCATTGCTATAATACTTCTCAAATATCTGACTGAATGTAAAGGAGGAGCCCCTATGGAATTTCAGACCTTACTTGAAACACGCCGCAGTGTCCGCAGTTATCTGCCGGGCGGCAAACCAGATGCAGAAACGATCAAAAAGCTCATCGCAGCCGCGCAGGAAGCGCCGTCCTGGAAAAATACGGAGACCGGCCGTTATCACTGTGTCCTCTCCGATGAGATGACTGCAAAATTTCAGGAGACATGCCTGCCGCCGTTCAACGCCACACGCAGCACGAACGCCGCTTACCTCGTCGCAACATACGTCCGCGATGTCTCAGGCTACAACGTACACGAAAAGACACCGGAAAATGAAGCCGGAAACGGCTGGGGCTGCTACGACCTCGGACTGCAGACCGAAAACCTGCTCTTAAAGGCGACTGAGCTTGGCTATTCGACCCTCATCATGGGCATCCGCGATGCCGACGCCATCCGCAAACTCCTCTCCATCCCGGAAGAAGAGAACATCATGGCTGTCATCGCTGTCGGCAAAGCCGCGGAAGCGCCGTTCCGCCCGAAGCGTAAGGCAGTGGAGGATGTGCTGACGATCTGCTGATCGTCTATCCACTGCGGATAAGGATAATTTTTTATGCATTTGTAACTGTTCAGAGCCAAGCAAAATTTCATAAAACAGGCGGAAAATGCTT
>ERZ827108.1518-NODE-1518-length-30340-cov-6.942282_pt1 | contig 30340 bp, 24 predicted proteins | sample MGYA00519921_ERZ827108 | MGnify/ENA primary metagenome ERZ827108 (study PRJEB31778, sample SAMEA3449258) | human gut metagenome | biome: human gut; feature: human-associated habitat; material: faeces | place: United Kingdom | collected 2010/2012 ...
CACTGTGAAAACTAATTGCGGCAAGGCAATTGCTATAGTTTCTTCATGGCAGAACTCGCAATATAGTGGCTGCAAAATATAATTAAACCATCGACATAGTAAGCAATATGTGACTAGATGGCAACTTCGGATGTGCGAAGTTTGAAATATTACTTTTTCTCTCGGTAGAAAATAATAGAAAGAAGGTGACAGGAGATGGTGATCTTAAAGAATTCTACACGCGAAAGCGCTAAAATAGGACAAGCGATAGATACGCAGTTTCAAACGGGAGGAGATCCATGGCTGGCAGTAGACATTGGAACGACAACGGTGGTGGTTGATCTATATACTTCTTATGGTGAGCTGGTAGCAACGTTAGCAGAAGACAATGCACAGGGAACCTATGGCAGTGATGTTATGATGCGGCTTATGCATGTCAAAGAGGGAAGAGGCGACCTTTTGGTACAGCGTATACGCGAGCAGATCTTCCAAATGGGCAGCAAACTGATCTGTAAATGGAAGTCACTTTTTGCGCAGACTGTACCGGTTCAAATGGCGGTGGTAGGAAACACGGTCATGTGTCATCTCTTTTTGCAAAAAGACGTTACCGGTCTGATGGGAGCTCCATTTTCGGCAGCTTATGAAGGCTGCTATACGTTATTGGGGAAAGATGTTGGCTGGAAGGACTGGAATACGTTAGTCATTACAGTATTGCCTGGTATAGCGGCACATGTTGGCGCAGATGCTGCGGCAATGCTTGGAAATTTGCGGATGTGGGATGCGGATAAAATCCAATTAGCGGTTGATCTGGGAACGAACGCAGAGATTCTGTTAAATAACAGAGGAACACTGTATGCGTGTTCTACTGCCGCAGGTCCGGCATTTGAGGGAAGAGGGATCTCGCATGGCAGGAGAGCGAGAGCAGGGGTTATTAATGCGGTGAAACTGTTTCGTGGTGCGGGCAATATCGAGCTTACCTTGGTGTCTGCTCGAGAACAAAATGATCAGAAGCCGATAGGGATCTGTGGTTCCGGATTGGTAGATCTTCTTGCGGCTTTGCGTCGCCATCAAGTGATGACATCGGATGGTTGCCTGCTTTCTGGTGAAGAAGCGATGCAGATAAACAGTGCCAGACCATTTGCGGACTGTCTGACTACGGATGTTAAGGGAGAAAGACAATTTGTTCTGTATGACGATATTGTATTGACGCAGCAGGATATTCGTTCTGTGCAGTTAGCGAAAGCAGCGATACAGAGCGGCATGATGTTGTTATTAGAACAGGCAGTGGTGTCAGTGGAGGACATACAGGAGCTGTACGTTGCTGGTGTCTTTGGAGGATTTGTCAATCCGGGCAGTGCAAAACAGATGGGACTCTTACCTTCTATTGATGATAAGAAAATCATTTTTGTTGGGAACGCAGCGGGAAAAGGAGCAGGCGAAGCGTTATGTGACCCGAAATTTATAGATATGCTGCAGGAGCATATCGCAGACATACATCATATTGAACTGGCAGAGCAGGCAAAATTTACACAGGTATATATGGATTCTATGGAAATTGCGCCATGGCATTGATACTGCGATTGCGCCATGGCGTTGATATTGCAGCTGCACTGTGGCATAAATATAGCGATTGCGCCAAGGCATTGATACTGCGGCTGCACTGTGGCATAAATATAGCGATTGCACCAAGGCATTGATACTGCGGCTGCACTGTGGCATAAATATAGCGATTGCGCCATGGCATTGATATTGCAGCTGCACTGTGGGATGCTTGCCTGTCATAGGGGATTTGTGCTACTATGTAGTGAGCCTTATAGAGGTTTTAGATGCACGAAAATGGCTTGGACAGAAAGAAGGAATGAGACATGAAATTAGCATTTATCGGAGCTGGAAATATGGCACAGGCGATGATCGGTGGTGTGCTGCGCAAAGGTTTATTGCCTAAGAATGAAATCATTGCAACGGCAGCGACACAAAAGACGATTGACACGGTAGCAGCACAGTATGGAGTGAATGTCACTTTAGATAACAAAGAGGCTGCAAAAGCAGATATTATCGTGCTTGCAGTGAAACCGGTTTATTATGCGGAGGTAATTGCAGAGATCAAAGATGTTGTGTCTTCGGAACAGATTATTGTTACGATTGCAGCAGGCAAATCCGTTGCCTGGGTAGAAGAGGCATTTGGTGGATCTCATAAGATTGTTAGGACGATGCCAAATACACCGGCGTTAGTTGGTGAAGGAATTACGGCGGTATGTCCAAATGCAAATGTTGGAGAAGAGGATTTAAAACAGGTATGCGATATTTTGGAGAGCTTTGGAAAGGCAGAAGTGATCAGCGAAAAGATTATGGATGCTGTTATTGCGGTTAGTGGAAGTTCTCCTGCATATGTTTTCTTATTCATTGAAGCCATGGCAGATGCTGCTGTAGCGGAGGGAATGCCTCGTGCGCAGGCTTATCAGTTCGCTGCACAGTCTGTACTTGGCAGTGCTAAAATGGTATTAGAAACTGGAAAGCATCCGGGTGAGCTTAAGGATATGGTATGTTCACCGGCGGGAACAACCATTGATGCGGTACGTGTGTTAGAGGAAGGCGGGCTTCGTGGAATCGTCATGGACGCAATGCATGCTTGCGCTGAGAAGAACCGCAATATGTAAGGAATCATTTGAATAATCGTGTAGCCGGAAAGCATATGCGGACATAGAAAGCATATAATTTCCTATGAACAAAAATAAGATCCGTATACGAAAGATATGGCTTGTTTTTGCAGTGTATGTTTTATTGATCGGCTATATGGGGCTGTATATTGCGACTTGGCAAAGCAGGCAGAACAACTTGCTGAAGTATCAGACGTTAATGCAGCATAACCATATATCTTCGCATAGCAGAGCGTTGCTTCGTGATATGGAATGCTTTCCGGTGCGAAAGGATCGCCGAGGTAAAGTATCTTGGGACTTTGAGGATGGCTATGGAGCACCGAGAACGTTTGGTGGCAAAAGAAGTCACGAGGGTGTAGATATCATGGCTTCCAAAGATCAGCCGGGGTGCTTACAGATTCAATCTGTGTGTGATGGTGTGATCGAACAAATTGGCTGGCTGAAATTGGGAGGATACCGTATAGGTATTCGTTCCAAACAGGGATATTATGTGTATTATGCGCATTTACAGCAATATGCACCTGATCTGCGCAAAGGCAGCAAAGTAAAGGCGGGCGATTATTTGGGGTTAATGGGTAATACCGGGTATGGACCGGAAGGGACCAGTGGTCAATTCGCGGTACATCTGCACTTTGGAATCTATATTGCAAAGGATGGCAGAGAGCAAAGTATGGATCCATATCCTATACTATGGTATTTGGCACAGTGAATATTTACAATGCTGTTATAAGAGATTGCAGTGTTGCTGGAAAGGAAAATCCAGCTTGTAATGCCTGATAGTCAGGTGTTGTTATGAGGGGATTGCAGTATCGGTAGAAAGGAAGGATACGGTTACAATGACGTTACCAAAGAAATATCAACAAGCCATGCAGGACTTGCTTGGAGAGGAATATTCCGCATATATAGAAAGTATGCAGCAGAGATCACAGACTGCCATACGAATCAATACGGCTAAGATTTCTTTGGAACAATGGGCAGAAATCTGTCCATTTAAGACAAAGCCGGTACCGTGGACGGAGAAAGGCTTTTTGACAACCGATGAGCAATGTAATCCTGCCAAACATCCTTATTATTATGCGGGCTTGTATTATATTCAAGAACCCAGTGCGATGATACCGGCATCAATCCTGCCTGTGCATGAAGGAGATCGAATCTTAGATGTTTGTGCAGCACCGGGGGGCAAGGCGACAGAGCTGGCTGCAAAGCTGCGGGGAACCGGTCAATTGGTTGCAAATGATATTAGTGTTTCCAGGGCGATGGCACTTGCGAAGAATTTGCAGATTGCCGGTGCGGTCAATGCAGTCGTTACAGCGGAAAAGCCGGAACGATTGCAAGAGTCCTTTTTACAGTATTTTGATGGTATTTTGATCGATGCACCATGCTCCGGAGAGGGGATGTTTCGCAGAGATCCCCATATGGTACAGGATTGGGAAGAAAAAGGACCGCAATATTATGCTCCGATTCAACGGGATATTTTGAAGGCGGCTTATCAAATGCTTCGGGAAGGTGGATATTTGGTCTACTCCACATGTACTTTTTCGCCGGAAGAAGATGAAAAAAATATATTGTGGTTTTTGCGGCAATTTCCGGATATGCACGTTTGTGAAGTCCCACGTAAAGAGGGCTTTTGCAGCGGAATCACGGATGCTGCATTGACAGAAACGGAACGGCAGCAGTTATCCCGCTGTGTTCGAATTTTTCCGCATAAAGCAGTAGGAGAGGGACATTTCGCTGTTCTTTTGCAGAAAGGGGATCCGTCGGCTGCAGAGCAGACAGATTCTTTTGTAGAGCAGGAAAACACCCTTGCCGAGCGAGCACATGACCATAGCTTTCGTATGGCAGAGAAAAAGCATCAAAGTTTCGGAGCAGAACGAAAATCAAAATATGCCGGTACGAGACAACAACGTCTCTTTGGAAAAAAAGACTGCGGAATGAAGGATGGAGATAACAATCTTATGGCTAAGGCGGCTTGGTGGACAGGATGTCTTTCGGCTCCCGGGGCAGAGAGGTATCGTTTGGTTTCCGGCAAGAAACAGTTTACGTTAGAAATGGAAGGATCCGTATCGTGGAAAGGGCTTCGCTGTATTCAGACAGGATTGATCGTAGGTAGCGCCGAGAAACGATTTGAGCCGTCCATACAGCTTGCACTTTCTATTTGCGATAAGGACAAGCTTCCGTATGTGAATTTATCTTCCGAAGAACAGGATGTGATCCGTTACCTGAAAGGAGAGACACTGCAGGATGTGACTGTTTTGAATGAGGGGATGTTAAAGCAGACGGAAAATTATGTGTTAGTATGTGTAGATGGTTTTGCATTAGGCTGGGGAAAATATATGCAGAATGGAATGCTAAAAAACAAATATTACGCAGGATGGCGCATGCAGTAATTACAAGATATGATTGGAGGAACGGATGAAAGCGAAACGTGGAGATTTCGGTTATATAAACAATAGAAAGAAAAGAACCCTTACGATAGCAATTATTTATAGTGCTATTTCTATTGGAATTTATGTATTGGGATTGGTGCTGAATCATATGTCCAGACAGAATTTATTTACGGTGATCGCAGTGTTAGGGGTACTGCCGATCGTGAAACAGATTGTTGGTTTTGTTGTGGTATTTCCGTATCATTCTGTAACCGAGGAACAATACCAAAAGGTGCAAAAAGCTTTGCCGGAGAGGATGGAACTGATGACAGATCTGGTGATCACTTCTTCCGAAAAGATTATGCATTTAGATTTTTTGGCAGTAGGTAATGGACGAGTGATTGGCGTATTGGGCAATGGAAAACAGGAATTATCCTATGTTAGAGAGTATTTGTCCAAGGGCGTTGCTAACTGGGGAACGCAGTATAAAGTGCAGATCGTGGAGAAGCAGGCGATGTTTTTACAGGAGTTAGCAAGAATTGATTCCATTCCGGAATGTACGGAGGATCAGGAAGAAGAGTTAGAACATGTGAAATCTTACCTGCGATCTTTGATCGTATAACCGAGAGAAAGGGCAGAGAGCTATTATGCGAGAAGTAATAATTTCTGAACGCGAGGAAGGACAGCGTTTGGATCGCTATTTGGAAAAATATATGCCGGATGCTCCGAAAAGCTTTTTTTATAAGATGATGCGCAAGAAAAACATTGTGTTAAACGGGAAAAAAGTGTCTGGGTCGGAGCGGATTCAGACTGGCGATCAGATAAAATTGTTTCTTGCGGATGAAACAATTGAGGGTTTTCGGTCAGGGAAGAAAGCTCGAGAAGTTGATTTGGGCGCACAACACCTGTCACAGGCAAAGAGGCCGACTAATGGCGCACAACACCTGTCACAGGCAAAGAGGCCGACTAATGGTGCACGACAGATGCCACAGGCAAAGAGGCTGGAAAAGGGTGCACGTCAAGGAAAAATAGAGTTGCAGCAGGGGCACTATGACAGAAACTTGCCGCCGTTGCAAATTGTCTATGAGGATGCTCAGTTTTTGGTGGTTAATAAGCCGGTTGGAGTGCTGTCCCAAAAAGCGGACAGAAATGACAGGTCGATCGTTGAACAGATTACAGATTATTTGGCAGATAATGCTGCTGATGACACGTTTCGTCCGGGAATCTGCAATCGTTTGGACCGAAATACTTCCGGCCTGATCGTAGCAGGAAAGACGGTACGTGCGCTACAGGACATGAATAAGCGGTTCAAGGAACGTACAATCTGCAAATATTATTTATGTGTTGTTCATGGAAGTGTGTCAAAAAAGCAGTATTTGAAAGGCTACCTAGAGAAAGATAGTCGAACCAATAAAGTGACAGTAAGGCAACAGCCCGGCCCTAACAGTGTACCGATTGCAACGGAGTACCTGCCGCTTCAACAGGGGATGTATCAAAGGGAATCTTTTACCCTGCTGCAGGTGCATCTGATCACAGGTAAATCTCATCAAATTCGTGCTCATTTGGCAAGCATTGGTCATCCATTGGTGGGGGATGTTAAATACAGTACGAAACGAGCGTCTGCCTTCGACCGAGAGCAGTTACATCAGCGAGTGCAATTGCTGCATGCTTGGCAGCTTATATTTACGGCACATGGAAAAGAATATGTTTGGAAAGCGGAACTCCCAGACAATTTTGCGCAGGTATTGCGCAGACTAGGGATAGAAACTAAACAGAACAGTATTTAGCTGAGATAGTGCGCAGACTAGGGATGGAGATTAAATGATCATATTGCACTATTCATAAGGAGTTGAGAGAATTATGCCATCTTGGAATTCAAGAGGACTTCGAGGCTCTATGTTAGAGGAAGCCCTTAATATGACAAATGAACAATATCGCAAAGAGCATTTGGCATTAGTACAAAAAATACCGACGCCCATTACGCCGATCAATATCGACAAAGAGCATCGGCATATCACCTTAGCATATTTTGAACAAAAAAGTACCGTAGATTATATCGGGAATGTGCAGGGGGTGCCAATTTGTTTTGATGCCAAAGAATGCGCCGGAGAGCGTTTTGCCCTGCAAAATATCCATGAGCATCAGATGGAGTATATGCAGGACTTTGAGCGGCAAGATGGCATTGCGTTTTTGATCGTCTATTTTAAGGAAGCCGGTGCCTATTATTATGTACCGTTTCGCGATGTAAAACGCTTTTGGGATCGTGCAGCAGAAGGGGGACGCAAAAGCTTTTTGCGTCACGAACTGGATCAGGATTACCAGATACGCACATCAAACCAAATATTCATTCATTATTTGGATGCTTTAAGCCGCGATCTGGAGTCCCGCCCGGAATCTTAAATATTATAAATGCAGCACGCGTTCTTTGATCTCCTGGGTACGTCCCTGATTCCAAAATTGCGTCCCAATATATCCACAGGTACGTCTTGCAACGTTCATTTTGTTCTGGTCGGTGTTGCCGCAATTTGGGCATTCCCAGATCAGCTTACCATGTTCGTCAGTGACGATCTGAATCTGACCGGTATAACCGCAGCATTGACAATAATCACTCTTGGTATTTAATTCTGCATACATAATATTATCATAAATATATTTCATAACATTTAATACGGCTTCGATATTATTTTCCATATTCGGTACTTCCACATAACTGATCGCACCACCAGGAGATAATTCTTGAAATTGCGCCTCAAATTTCAATTTATCAAAGGCATTGATCTTCTCAGTTACATGTACGTGATAACTGTTGGTGATATAGCCACGGTCGGTCACACCTTCGATAATGCCAAAGCGTTTTTGCAGACATTTGGCAAATTTGTAGGTGGTGGACTCTAGCGGAGTACCATATAAGCTAAAGTCGATGTTGGTTTCTTCGCGCCATTTTGCACAGGCATCGTTCATATGCTGCATGACTTGCAATGCAAATGGAGTGGATTCCGGATCAGTATGACTGTGTCCGGTCATATATCTGGTGCATTCGCATAATCCGGCGTATCCCAAAGAAATCGTAGAATATCCGTTATATAGCAGTTTATTGATCGTCTCACCTTTCTTCAGACGAGCGAGAGCACCGTACTGCCAAAGGATTGGAGCAACGTCGGAAGGCGTATCTAATAAACGCTTGTGGCGGCACATCAGTGCACGATAACACAAGTCCAGACGTTCATCAAAAATCTGCCAGAATTTATCCATATCCTTGCCGGAAGAGCAGGCAACATCCACTAAGTTGATCGTGACAACGCCCTGATTAAAGCGGCCGTAAAACTTTGGCTTATCGTTTTCGTCATGATAAACAGTCAGGAAGGAACGGCAGCCCATGCAAGGATAGCAGTTGCCATCTTTTAATTTACGCATGATCTTTTCAGAAATATAGTCAGGAACCATTCGTTTTGCCGTACATTTTGCTGCCAGTTTAGTTAGTTCCCAATATTTACTGCCTTCGGTAATATTATCTTCTTCCAATACATAGATCAGCTTTGGAAAAGCAGGAGTAATATATACACCTTTTTCATTCTTAACGCCCTGAATACGCTGGCGAAGGATCTCTTCCGTTACGAGTGCAAGATCATCACGCAGACGTCCTTCCGGAACTTCGTCCAAATACATAAATACCGTAACAAATGGTGCTTGTCCATTAGTTGTCATCAAGGTGATCACCTGATACTGGATCATCTGTACGCCACGCTTGATCTCGTCGCGCACACGCTGTTCCGCCACATCATTGATCTGTTCTTCAGAAGCAGCGATATTCGCTTTTTCGAACTCATCACGCACCTGCAGTCGGAATTTTTGTCTGCTGACATCCACAAATGGGGCGAGGTGTGCCAAAGAAATGCTCTGTCCGCCGTACTGGGAACTGGCAATCTGTGCAATGCTCTGCGTTGCTATATTGCAGGCAGTTGAAAAACTCTTTGGCCGTTCGATCATGGTTTCGCTGATCACAGTACCGTTTTGCAGCATATCCTCCAAATTGACAAGACAGCAGTTGTGCATATGCTGTGCAAAATAATCGGAATCGTGAAAATGTATAATTCCTTGTTCGTGTGCAGCTACGATATCCTCTGGGAGCAAAAAACGCTTAGTAATGTCTTTGCTGACTTCACCGGCCATATAATCGCGTTGTACACTATTTACGGTAGGATTCTTATTGGAATTTTCCTGCTTTGCCTCTTCATTATTACATTCCAACAGGCTTAAGATCTGCTTATCGGTTGAGTTGGATTTGCGGATTAAGGCGCGAGTATAACGGTAAGTAATGTATTTGCGTGCCAATACAAATGCACGTTTGTTCATAATCTGATCCTCGACAAGATCCTGAATTTCTTCGACGCCGAGAGTTCGACCGATGTCAGAACAAATCTTCTCTACATTAGTAGAAATCTCCTCAATCTGTTCTTCTGATAATTGATCAACAGCGGCAACCTCGCAGTTTGCTTTTTTGATCGCTGCTGATATTTTTGTGACATCAAAATCGGCTTCAATGCCACTTCTTTTCATGATTTTCATGAATGCAACCTCCTCCATTCAGACTTGCTTCCTAATCGAGGAAAGCATACAGACTGCGTGGATATGCATACTTTCTCGGATTTTTAGAAGTACTATATAATGTTCAAAAAATGTCATAGTGACACTATATATTGTGTTTTGCTCGACGGGATTTATACTAGCACATTTCTATTTACAACACAATCCCCATAATCCACATTATGCCAATACCAAAAATACGCTATGTTATCAAAAATGCAGTCTGGGAGTTTCTTTGAAAACTGCCCTTAAAAAATTCCATACTTGGAAGATATAATGATAAAAATTGGGGGTTTTCAAATTAGAATGTATGTGGTATGATGTTTGATGAAATGCGAAGAAGAGAAGTAGTAACCATAGAATGGAATGCAGAAAGCTGTTGGTTGATGCGAAGCAGTGGAAGTGATATGGCGAACTCGTCTCGGAGCAGCCGGTTGAACTTTAGTAGATCAGGACGGATTCCCACCGTTAGAGGGGAAAGGTATTGACAAGTTGTTGATGTACCTGTGAGCGCATGATTTTCATGAATAAGAGTGGTAACGCGGATGATCCGTCTCTATATTATATAGAGACGTTTTTTACATTACGAAAGAATTTCACGTTGATCCTTATACAAACTCTGACAGAATGCACACAGATGCGCAACGCATTACAAGGACTCAAAGGGGAGTCTGGAAAGTGAGGTTATTTATGAAAGGATTTGAAAAGTATCAGAAGAGTTATTTTATGCCACCGGAGGATTGCTATGAATGGGTAAAGAAAGATGCAATTGATAAACCGCCGGTTTGGTGCAGTGTTGATTTACGTGATGGCAATCAGGCTTTGATCGAGCCAATGAGCCTGGACGAGAAAATAGAGTTTTTTAAGATGCTGGTTAAGATTGGATTTAAGGAGATCGAGGTCGGTTTTCCGGCAGCATCCGAGACAGAGTTTACTTTTTTGAGAGCACTGATCGATCAGCATCTCATTCCGGATGATGTAACGGTTCAGGTACTTACACAGGCAAGAGAACATATTATCCGCAAGACATTTGAAGCAGTGGATGGTGCACCAAATGCAATCGTTCATGTATATAATTCTACATCTGTAGCACAAAGAGAGCAGGTGTTCCGTAAATCCAAGGAAGAGATCAAGGAGATTGCAGTAAACGGAGCAAAACTGTTAAAAGAGCTTGCTGCAGAGGCACATGGTAACTTCCGCTTTGAATACAGCCCGGAGAGTTTCCATGGAACAGAAGTAGATTATGCAGTAGAAGTATGTAATGCCGTTTTGGATGTATGGCAGCCACAGGCAGATGCACCGGCGATCATTAATATCCCTGCCACTGTCGAGAATGCAATGCCGCATGTTTTTGCAAGCCAGATTGAATATGTCAGTAAACATCTGAAATACCGTGATAATGTTGTTCTTTCTCTGCATCCACACAATGACCGTGGTACCGGCGTGGCAACTGCGGAGCTTGGTGTATTGGCAGGAGCAGACCGTTTGGAAGGTACTTTATTTGGTAACGGTGAACGTACCGGTAATTTAGACTTAGTAACTGTTGCTATGAATCTGCATTCTCATGGTGTGGATTCCAAGTTAGATTTCCACAATATGCAGGAGATCGCAGATACGTATGAGCGTTTGACAGCAATGCAGGTATCCAAGCGTCAGCCATATGCAGGTGAGCTTGTATTTACCGCATTTTCCGGTTCTCATCAGGATGCTATCTCCAAAGGTATGGCATTTCGCGAGGAGCGTAACGAAAATCTTTGGACGGTTCCATATCTGCCGATCGATCCGAAAGATGTTGGAAGAACATATGATTCGGATGTTATCCGTATCAACAGCCAGTCCGGTAAGGGCGGTGTAGCGTATGTATTAAAACAGAATTACGGATTAGAGATTCCAGACCGTATGCGTGAGGAAGTCGGTTACCTGATGAAGGGTGTTTCCGATCATGCACATGCAGAGCTCAGTCCGGAAGATATGCTGCGCGTATTCGAAGAGACATACAGCCAGCCAAAGCGCAGTTTTGCTATTACAGAAGTACACTTCCAGCAGAAAGATGGTATTACAACGCAGGTTACTTTTGAGCAGGATGGCAAAAAAGAAGTTGTCGAGGCAAAGGGCAATGGACGTTTGAATGCAGTCAACAATGCGATCAAGGATTTCTTAGGTATCAGCTATGTATTGGATGTATATGAGGAGCACGCATTGTCGAAGACATCTTCTTCTAAGGCGATGGCTTATGTTGGAATTACGCAGGATGAGAAGCAGTTATATTGGGGCGTAAGCAGTGATGAAGATATTATTCGTGCTTCCATTGATGCGTTAGAGCATGCAGTAAATCACATGATCGAGATTAAGGGCGAAAAAGTACACTAAGCCTATCAAAGATTTCATATTATTTATTAGGAGGGGTCTTAGCGGGCCCCTCAACTACATATAGAAAGGTACGGTAATAACATGGCAGATAACAGTGTGTTGATTGATGAGTTGGTTCGTTATGGGGAGAAAAATGGTTTGGTCGCAGCGGAAGATCGTGTGTATGTGATCAATCGTTTGTTGGAGATTTTGCAGTTGGATGAATATCAGACACCAGAGCAGGAGACGCCGGTACGGCCGGTTCATGAGATTTTAGCGGACCTTATGGAAAATGCGTATTCCCGCGGTGTTATGACAGAGAACAGCGTTGTTTATCAGGATTTATTTGATACGAAACTGATGGGAGCACTTGTTCCGGCGCCAAGTACCGTGATCCGCAAGTTTCGCGAGTTGTATGAAGAATCACCCAAAGCGGCAACAAACTATTATTATAAATTAAGTTGTGATACCAATTATATCCGCCGTGATCGAATCAAGCGTGATGTAAAGTGGACCGCAGATACAGAGTATGGGACATTAGACATTACGATCAATTTATCTAAGCCGGAGAAAGATCCTAAGGCGATCGCCGCTGCCAAAAATGCACCACAGAGTGCTTATCCGAAATGTTTGCTGTGTAAAGAAAACGAGGGGTATGCAGGTAGAGTGAATCATCCGGCAAGACAGAATCACCGTGTTATTCCGGTAACCATTGATGGCGGTCAGTGGGGATTGCAGTATTCTCCTTACGTATATTACAATGAGCACTGTATCCTATTTAATAGTGATCATACACCGATGAAGATTGATGAATCTGCCTTTCGTAAACTGTTGGATTTTGTGCGTCAGTTCCCACATTATTTTGTAGGTTCAAATGCCGATCTGCCAATTGTAGGCGGCTCAATATTGGCACATGAGCATTTCCAGGGTGGTCATTATGAATTTGCGATGGAAAGAGCGGACATCAAGCAAACGTTGACGATTCCGGGCTTTGAGGATGTACAGGCTGGGATCGTAAATTGGCCAATGTCGGTTGTACGTATTCGTCATAAAGAGGCTGAGCGCCTGGTAAAGCTTGCTGCACATATTTTGACGGCATGGAGAGCATATACGGATGAAGATGCTTTTATCTATGCGCAGACGGATGGAGAACCACACAATACGATCACACCGATCGCGCGAATGCGGGACGGGGAGTTTGAACTGGATCTGGTACTTCGCAATAACATTACAACGCCGGAGTATCCGTTAGGTGTGTACCATCCACATCAGGAACTGCACCATATTAAGAAAGAAAATATCGGCTTGATCGAAGTTATGGGTCTGGCAGTCCTTCCGGCAAGATTAAAGGGAGAAATGCAGCGTTTGGGCGAATACATTATATCAGGAAAAGATATTCGAGCCGATGAGGAACTTGCAAAACATGCAGACTGGGTGGACGAGTTTTTACCAAAATACGATGCAATCACAGAAGATAATGTAGATGAAATTCTTCAGACGGAGATTGGTATTGTTTTTAAGAAAGTATTAGAACATGCCGGTGTTTATAAAAACACAGACGAAGGTATGAATGCATTCATGCGGTTTATCCTATCACTTTAGAATTAGAGTTTGCAATAATGAGGTATGTTCTTTCACATTAGGTTGAAAGCACATATAAGAGTATCAAAATTGAAAGCCACCAAGATTTGATATGTCCTGTCGTGACAGGGTACTCATCAAGTCTTGGTGGCTTTTTTTCTTTATAGGAAACTGCTGTTGTGTAGCGTGACAAAAGCAAGCGCTGGCTTTGCTTTTGTTTATATCTTTTATTGTTTTATTCAGATGTGACGGTTAGTCCTCCTTGCAAAATACACGCTTAAGAAGTTCCATATCCAATGTCTGCTCAGGTGCGAAAGCATCCGAGGTCACATAATCCAGTATTGATCTTGCAAAGCATTTGATCTCAGGATATTCGGCAACCTCACTTAAACGGCTGGTACATACCATCAAGGTACCCTCGCCAACTTTACCTTCAAACAAAATACCCAGTTTGTGGTTACGTTCAAAGTTGTCGACCATCTGCACGATCGGGCGGTAGCTCTTATCGGTCACGTCATCTAAGATAGCACAGTCACAGTGCGATACGATCTTATACCACTGTGGTGTGGAATATTTGTGAGCCGGGAAAGAAGCTAAGGCCGGATGATCCTTTTGGATCAACAGCCCCATTGTACCGACAGCAACCGGCTTCTTCATCCATTCGCAAATATCGCGGAACATTGGATAACACCAAAAATCCGTACAATAAAAGCCTTCGATCTTGTCGGCAAGTTCGGTTGGCAGATACAATACTTTTTGACCATTTTGAAGCAATGCGCAGGCTTCTGCGTAATCAGCCGTCACATGGACTTCATTGGCACCTTCACCGATCGTCATGCCGGAGGCCGGAATTTCCGTTGACAGTGTTGGAAAGCAGTATAGCTCATAGGTGTTTGCCATATTGGTTTCCGGTACACTAAGATCCAAATGATAAGTAGCAGCTTCCGTGATCTCCGGAAAATCAAAGGTTATCTCGTCTAATTCTACCAGGTCAAAAGCACCATCCGGAATCACAACGGATCCCTCTCGAATGATCTTTTTCTGCTGTTTTAATTCCCAGTGAAGAATTTTATTCTCCAACTTCTCCGGATTGTAGTAGCGGATCGCCATCTTAGCACGGAAGGTTTCTCTTGCCTGATAGACATATTTTGGAAACTGTGCTAACAGAATGTGATCGGAACAGTATCCTGCCCATTCCTCCGGTGTAACATGTCCTTTGCTGTCCATAAAGGCATCCAAAATACCAACGAGAGCGGTACCCTGACCGGAAAAGTCTTGAATATCCAATATTTGATATCCGGCGAGCAGTTTCGTACGAGCAGCAGCCTCCAGTTCTTCCTTGTAGCATTGAACAGACAGCTTACCACTGGTGTAGAAAAAGTCATCGGCTTGATCTAACATGCCCTTTTCTTTCAAACGGTCTCTGAATACTTCGAAGTTTCTTGCTTTGAGAACGCCGGTATATTTATCAATCTCACGGAAGTTTGGATAAACCGCAAATTGTCCGATCTCATGGGAGACAACCGGAATATGTGGGATCAAAACACCCCCATTATCGGCAGCTTTTACTTTCTTAACACCGGTTCCATATTGGATTTCAATCTCTTCCGCATCGTTGCCGGCATCGGCGGCTGCATTTGTAGGATGGATCACTTCGTCGTAGTTATGATCAGCAGAAGGTTCATCCCACTGAATATGTCCCAAAGGAGCATCACACATACCATAGGAACCACGGAATAAACGGTTTTTACTAAAACGGACTCCGACAAAGAAATCGTCTTCCGGTAATAGTACCGGGGTGTGCTGGAAGTTGTTGGAACCCTGTGTATACAGATGACGATCATCCACATTGCGATAATTTGTAATGATCTCTGCCATGCGCTCTTTGCTGCCCCAAAGCTCATTTCCAAGAGACATCATACAATAAGAAGCATGGTTACCAAATTCAGCCATCATGCGATAACCTTCTTCGATCAGATAATCCTGCTCTTCGGCATTGTGCCCTTCATCACCCGGTGCGGTCAAGGTTCCCCAGAAAGGAAGCTGAGGTTCCATGTAAATACCCAACAGATCAGCCGCTACAAATGCAGCGTCCGGAGGGCAGCAGGTGTGATAACGGTAATGATTGATACCGTAAGATTTGGAAATGCTCATAACGCGGATCCATTCTTCTACGGAAGTAGGAACCGCTCCGGTCATTGGAAAGATCAAACCATCGTGTTTGCCACGCAGGAATGTCGGTGTTCCATTGATCAAAAATTCAGTCTCTGATGTGGAAAAGTCGCGCAGACCGAATGTTGTCACGCTCTCCTCGTCGGTACCCGGAATTGTCAAGTGCAGTTCGTAGATGACCGGACTGTATTCGCTCCAAAGTACAGCATCTTCTCCCAGTTCATAAGTAAATTCGGCCGTTCCTTTGCCGACCGGGAAGAAAATGTCCTGAAAATATGCAGCAGGTACTTGTACGCCTGTCTTGCCGGAAATGTCCATTAATTCAGCTTTGGCACAGACAGACAGATTGCGTTGCGTCTGCGTTGTATTGTTGGTGGTAATCTCTACACGGACAGATTTGTGCTCTGTATCCGGGTAGGTTTTGATATGTTCGATCATGATCTCATCACATATGTGAAGCGATATCTCGCCGATAATGCCATTCCAATTCGTCTGGGTATCCGGAGAGGTCAGATGACCACCTTTGGTCGGGTAATCCACATTAGAAACTAAAATAGTCAGACGAAACGTGTTGTCCTTAATATAAGGAGTCAGATCGTAATGATGTGGAGTAGTAAGGCTGTCTCTGCATCCGACCTCTACATCATTAACCCAAACACGAGTCAGGCGTGTACGTTCCAAATGTAAATAAATATTTTTGTTTTTGGAATCTTTGTCCAAGGTAATTTCTTTTGCATACCATGCGTAACCTTCAAACAAGTATGGATCAGTCAGAAAACCGATTTCTTTCTTGTCAGAAGGAGTTCCCTTTTTGGCGATCGAAGTCGTACCGGGAAGTGTAATCGTATCTGTAGGCAGACTACGGAAAATTCCCTGCTCGATCCCTGTTTTGTCCGCATCCAAGGCAAATGCCCAATCGCCGGATAAATCCATTCTCTTGATCATACTTAAACTCCATTCTATCAATTTTGTACTACAAGATCTGACATTTACTCATCCCTCATCAGATCCACATTTATAACTCGCTCAAACTTCCCACACTTCAAATCCTCCACAACCACATATTACTTATTATGTCAGACATAAGTAACGACGAGCGCAAAGTCCCTTTCAAAAATGATGATTACCTTGCTTCCGGGACTTCGAGTTTCCGAAAGGCATGTAAATCAATCATCAGAGATAACAAAATCTAGAAATCACGAAAAAAGAGCAAAACCAGCGTTTTGCTCTACAAGAATTGCTAAAGCAATTCTTGGCGATATCACGCTACATAACAGCAATTTTCTATCAACCAAAAACGTAAATGCGGCAAGGCAATTACTATAGTTCTCTGATGGCAGAAATCGCTCTTTGGTGGCTGCAAAATGCTATATAGTCATTGACATAATAAGTAATATGTGGTTGAGCAATAACTTCCAGTATGGGAAGTTTGAGCAACTCATTTTATTATAACGAAATGTAGGATAAATTACAATCATTGCTTACACGTCAATGCACATTGCAATAGAGAACGATTTCTTATATAATGGGGCACAGAGAATAGCATATTTGAGGATATGTTTAGAACAGACACAAGATAATATTTGTGGCAGGATACAGACGGAGAGCAACGTTAGATTCGAGGTGGACATGGAGATAAAGCAATGGAGAATGCTAACAGGACAAAGCATATGTGTGCTATTGCTGCTGCTTGTCTTTTGTGTGATCTTTTCGAAGGAAATGCCGATAGATTCCATTTCCAAAGTGCAGGCGCAGGAGGCAAAAGAGTCTGTGCTATCAGAAAGTACACGGACGAGAGCACAGAAGTTGTCCGATTCGAAACAGGACGATGCATCAAAGAAATCACAGTATGTGATCGTCTTGGATGCGGGACATGGAGGCAAAGATGAGGGTGCTGTCAGCGATGATGGAAAACTGGAGGAAAAAGAGTATAATCTGGCGGTGGTAAAGGAAATTGCCAGGCTGCTTGAACAAAGTGGTGTTAAGGTATATTGTACGCGAACAACGGATCGTACAGTTTCCAAAAAGGCGAGGGTACGGCTTGCCAATAAACGGCAGGCAGACATGTTAGTGAGCGTACATTGCAACGCATCGGATGCAAGAAAGCATTTTGTGCGTGGCATAGAAGTGCTGTATTCCAAGCGGGATAATGGAGCCGGATATACCAATAAACAACTTGCGGCGAAGCTGCTCAAAAAGACTGTCGCAGCGACCGGGTTGCCTGCACGTGGTGTGATCCGCAGAGAAGATCTGTATTTGATGCATCATGCAAAAGTCCCGGCAGTTATTGTAGAAACAGGGTATCTGACCAACCCTTCCGACTGTTTATATATGCGGCAGGAAAAAGGAATAAGGCAGACCGCCTGGGGAATCTATCAGGCAGTGATGGAGACATTAGAGAAATATTAGAAAGATTAAGCAGAAATGGGACGTTTGTGTCCTTAATCTTAGAAAGGAATCAATAGATCATGAAAAAAATAATAGTAGCAACAGGAAATGAAGGCAAGATGGATGAGATCCGCCAGATCTTACAAGGAGAGAATATCCAATTTGTTTCCTTAAAAGACGAAAATTTGCAGGATGTAGAGATTATTGAGAATGGAAGCACCTTTGAGGAAAATGCGATCATCAAGGCGAGAACTATCTCAGACTTGACGGGACAGATGGTACTGGCAGATGATTCCGGACTGGAAGTAGATTATCTGCATGGAGAGCCGGGAATATATTCTGCACGTTATTTAGGAGAGGATACTTCCTATGATATTAAAAATAATCATATTATTGATCTGTTAGCCGGCGTACCGGATGATCAGCGTACAGCTCGATTTGTCTGCGTCATTGCCTGTGCTTTCCCGGATGGGCGGACGATTACTGTTCGTGGTGTGATCGAGGGACGTATTGGCTATGAGCAAAAGGGTGAAAATGGCTTTGGTTATGATCCAATCTTTTATGTGCCGGAATTTGGATGCACAACTGCTGAGTTGTCTTCAGAAGACAAAAATAAAGTGAGCCATAGAGGAAAAGCATTGACGGCAATGTATGAAGAATTAAAACGTGAAAACTGTTTGTAGAAGAAAGGAATAGTAGAATATTATGAAACGTTTTCTGATCTTTAGTGACAACCATGGAATTAATATATATCTAAAAGAAGTGCTTGATCAGATCGGCACCGATTTTGACGGTGTTGTTCAATTGGGTGACTGTCAGAATGCCGAGACAGAACAAGAGATCCGTAACATCTTTACCTGCCCGGTTTATATGGTGCGTGGTAATTGTGATGGTATGAGTAAGCTTCCGGCAGCAGCTCTGATCGCACTGGGCGGCCATAAAGTATTTATAACGCATGGACACATTTACGGAGCAAGACCTTCCGTGCCGCTTATGACAGACATCGCCAAGGAAAATGGAGCAGACATTGTAATGTATGGCCACACCCATGTGCCATATCTGAAAAAGGTTTTTGGAGTTACAGTATTAAATCCGGGCAGCATTTCACTTCCGAGACAGGAGGATGGCAAAAAATCGTATGCGATCATGACGGTGGCGGATGATGAAAGTGTGGATTTCGAGATATGCTACCACAAAGAATAGCAGGGGATTTTTGACTTTTTGGTGCGGTTACGGTATATTAATGACTTGGCATTGTTAATGAAGGTTTGAAGGAGAGGAAACAGAATATGAGTATGGAAAAAGAAACTGTTAATGACGGATTAGAGCAAAAGACAGATGATGTGACCGTTGAAACAGCGACAGAGCAGAAAGATGCGGCTGCAGCAGCGTCAGCAGAGCAGGGGGCAGTAGAAACACCGGTCAAAAAGAGCAAGAAAAAGTATATTATTGCTGCAGTGATCGCAGTATTATTGGTTGCAGTAGGAGCAGCTGCTGCAAACTACGATACATTGTCCAATTTTATTCGAAGCAAAGGCAGTCCGGAAAGTTACTATCGCTATATTGCCAAGAAAGATCGTGATAAAGCAGTAGATAAGGTAGTAAAGTCTTACAATGCAATGACAAAGTCGATCAAGTTAAATGATCAGCAGAAGAAATCAACGATCAAAGTAGAGGCTGGTGATGCGTTAAAGCCAATGCTTTCTTCGGTTGGGCTGGAGTCTATGGAAATAGAGACGAATGCAAAAGTAAAGGATAAAGTTGCAACGTCGAAGTCTGTTCTCAAGGTAAATGGAAAAGATGCGATGAGCTACAATCTTTATGCAGACTACAAAGATGGCAAAGTGTATATGCAGATACCGGAGCTATCGGATGCTTATTTGGATTACAGCAACTTGGGAGATGTAGACGGACAGGTTAATTATGTCAAAGCAGCCGGCGCTGTCATGGACAAAGTACCGGATGGAGATACATTAGAAAATGTATTAACAACATATTCCGATATTGTTTATGATAATCTTACCGGTGTGACTAAGAAGAATCAGACCGTCAAGGTAGAAGGGATCAGTAAAGAGTGTACTGTACTGACTGCCAAAGCCGACAGCAAAAAGGTATGTGATATTGCTGCGAAGATGGCAAAACAGTTAAAGAAAGATAAAGATATCAAGGCAATCATTGAAAAAGCGGACAAATCTGCCTATACACAGTTTAAGGACGGTGTAAGCGAGTTTGAAAAAGAGCTGGCTGCGGAAGATGCTTCCAAGGAAAACATTAATTTAGAAGCTGCTTTGTATGTGGACAAGAGTGGTGAAGTTGTCGGAAGAACGTATTCTGCCAAGACAGAAGATGGAAATACGATTGAGATCAGAAGCTTTTTGCCGAAGAAAGGCAACAAGTTCGGTTATGAGTTGAGTTTCATTGTTGATAAGACAGAATATGCTAAATTATCCGGCAAGGGTGAGATGAAGTCCGGCAAAGTCAATGCAAAATTATATGCGAGCGTGGATGCCTCTTTGCTTGAGGATGTCAGCAAGGAATATATTACAGACGGTGAGAAATTCCTTTCTATCGAAGTAAAGAATATGGATGTTCAGGCGTTGGAAAAAGGCAGTTGCAAAGGTGAGATCATCATCAAAGCCGATGAAAACAAAATGCCGGCATTTGCGCTGTATTCCATAGACTGGACGTTTGAAGGCGATACGAAGAAAGCGAGATCAGAGATCAAAGTACTTAGCGGCAGCAGTGCAATGGTTACGTTAAACATTGCTTCGGAGGATGGTGAAGATCCGAAGGTCAGCGCACCGGCAGCCGATGCTAAAATATATGATTTTGCAGATGAGAATGCGATCAATGAGTATGCCGAGAATATTGATCTGATTACATTCCTTACAACCTTAAAGCAGAATTGCGGGTTGGATCTTACCAGTTTACTGCTGGGCACGATGCAGTGATCAAGGGATGGTCTTGTCAGAAAAAGAGATGATGCAGGATTTTGATGATAGTATCTGCAAAAGAATTGCAGAAAACATCCATTAGAAATAAGACCTTCAAATTTTGTCGATCAAGATTTGAGGGTCTTTTCAAATAAAAAACGGGAATAGTTTTCGAAGAGAATCTGTGAAAGATGCATTGACAGAAAGGAGCAGTTCATGGAAATGCGATTACCACGGTCTGTTGTCGAGATCATCGACCGATTGGAAAGTCTGGGATATGAAGCGTATGCAGTGGGCGGATGTGTTCGTGACACATTGTTGGGAAGAGAGCCGGAGGATTGGGATATCACGACTTCGGCAAAACCGGAAGCCGTCAAAAAAGCGTTTGACAGGACGATTGATACGGGCATCGAGCACGGTACCGTTACTGTTATGAAAAATCATGTTGGCTACGAGGTGACGACATACCGTATTGATGGAGAATATGAAGATAATAGACATCCAAAGCAGGTTTCTTTTACCGGTAATCTCGTGGATGATCTGGAGCGGCGGGATTTTACGATCAATGCGATGGCATACAATCCGAAGACCGGACTGGTCGATGCGTTTGATGGTACCAGCGACCTAAAACGAAGAATCATTCGCTGTGTGGGAGATCCCGATAAGCGTTTTGATGAGGATGCACTGCGTATGCTGCGTGCTGTACGATTTTCGGGACAGCTTCAGTTTACGATCGAGGAAAAAACAAGACAGGCGATCGTAGAGCGGGCAGAGCATTTGCAAAATATCAGCGCGGAGCGTATACGTGTGGAAATGACGAAGTTATTGATCTCAAAAGACTCCGGACAGCTTCGGGAAGCAGTTGATACAGGAATGACGGCATATTTTTTGCCGGAATTAGACCGCATGATGACCTTTGAACAGAAAAATCCGCACCATATTTATACCGTGGGTGAGCATAGTATAGTTAGTGTAGAGATCATGAATGATTTTCTGCGTCAGAAAAACGCCGAAGCGGTGGAAAGTCTGACTGAAACGACAGACAGAGTAGGGCATGATTCATTGCAGGAACGCTTAGGGATCATAGATGATCAGATTGATGACGGCACTTGGAATGACATGGAACAGGTGATTCGTGAGATCGTTCCGGCGTGTGACAAAAAGACACATCAGGTGCTTTGTCTCACAATGCTTCTGCATGATGTAGCCAAGCCGGACTGCGCCACGGAAGATGAGCAGGGAATACGACATTTCCATGGACATCCGGACAGTGGAGCGAAGTTGGCAGGACAGATCTTGCGTAGACTGACGTTTGATAATGATACGGTGAATCGGGTCAAGACGCTGATCAAGCATCATGATGAGCGTGTGCAGCCGCAAAAACGGCAGATCCGACGTGCGGCGGCACGGATTGGCAGAGAATTCGTGCCACTTGTAACGTTAGTACAGTATGCGGATATTTTGGCGCAAAATCCAGACAAAGCGGGAGAAAAACTGCAGCGGGTGACAGCGGTATATCGACTATTTATGGAGATGGAACAGTTCCATCCGGCGCTTACCATCAAAGAGCTTGCCGTCACGGGGCGTGATATTATGACGGAATTGGGGGTTAAACCGGGCCCGCAGATCGGAGAGCTGTTACAGTATTTGCTGGAACAGGTGCTTGACCAGCCGGAACAAAATGACCGCGAGACACTTTTATCATTGGCAAAAGCGGCATATTCTGATAAAATAGAGTGAAGTGTGTAAATTGATGTAATAGAAAAGGGGAGCATTTATGGATATCAATATTCCATTTTATAAAATGTCTAAGGCGCAGAAAACGCAGCTATACATGGATAACCTGACGGTGATCTTTAACCCACAGGCATTATTCAGCGATGGAACTGCGTTTTACCGTAATCCGTCTGAGCCGGATTGCTTCGAAGAGGTACATCTCCGTTTTCGGACAGGGCGGGAAAACGTTGACGAGGTCATTTTAGTATTTGACGAGCAGCGCTACACGATGCAGAAAGTAGCCAACGACAAAATGTTTGACTATTACGAATATACGGTAAAACTTGGAGACAGCAGAGTAGAATACTACTTCGAAGTACATAGTGGACATATGGTATGTTATTTCAACAGCGTTGGTGTGTGCAGCAGCGTAGAAAATTATTATAACTTTTCCATTACACCATCGTTTCAGACCCCTGATTGGGCGAAAGGCGCCATTATTTATCAGATATTTGTCGATCGTTTTTACAATGGAGATCGCAGTAACGACGTGGAGACGGACGAATATTTTTACATCGGAGAGGGAACGCACAAAAATTCGGATTGGATGAAATATCCTCGTGAGATTGATGTGCGTGAATTTTACGGTGGTGATATCGCCGGCGTTATGCAGAAATTAGATTATTTACAGGATCTTGGTGTTGAGGCGATCTACCTCAATCCGATCTTTGTCTCTCCATCAAATCATAAATATGATATTCAGGACTATGATTATATCGACCCGCATTTTGGACGTATTGTCAAAAATGACGGCGAAAATCTACAGCGTGACGAAAATGGCAATCTGATCATTCACGATCCGGAGCATCCGAATAAAGATGCTACACGCTATATTTGCCGAGTGACGGATAAAGAAAATCTGGAAGCAAGTAATCAGCTTTTTATTGAATTTGTAGAGGAAGTACATCGCCGCGGAATGAAGGTCATACTCGATGGCGTATTTAACCATTGTGGATCCTTTAATAAATGGCTCGACCGTGAATGTATTTACGAAGATGCACCTGGTTACGAAAAAGGTGCTTTCGTATCAAAAGACAGCCCATACCGCACATTCTTTAAGTTCCGCGAGGATACGTGGCCGTACAATGTTAATTATGACGGCTGGTGGGGACACGATACACTGCCAAAGCTCAATTATGAGGAATCCCCAAAGTTGTACGAATATATTATGCGGATCGCACGCAAATGGGTTTCACCACCTTATAATGTTGATGGATGGCGTTTGGACGTGGCAGCAGATTTGGGGCAGACCGCAGAGTACAACCATCATTTCTGGCACGAATTCCGCCGTAATGTAAAAGAAGCCAATCCGAATGCGATCGTGCTGGCAGAGCACTATGGTGATCCGACAGAATGGTTAAAAGGTGATCAGTGGGATACCGTGATGAACTACGATGCATTTATGGAACCACTCACCTGGTTTTTGACCGGTGTGGAGAAACACAGCGATGAATACCGAGGAGATCTTATCGGGAATGCAGATGCTTTCTTTGGCTCCATGCGGCATTATATGACGAGATTTAATACGCAGTCTTTGCAGGTGGCGATGAATGAATTGTCCAATCATGACCACTCCCGTTTCCTGACACGAACCAACCATCAAGTTGGCCGTATCTCTTCGCGTGGAGCAGATGCTGCGAATGAAGGCGTTAATAAGAACCTGTTTCGAATGGCCGTATTAATGCAGATGACATGGCCGGGTGCGCCGACCATTTATTATGGCGATGAGGCAGGACTTTGCGGATGGACAGATCCGGACAGCCGACGTGCGTATCCTTGGGGACACGAAGACGAAGAGCTGATCCAGTATCACAAAGAATTGATCCGTATCCACAAAGAACACCAGGTACTGCGAACCGGCTCTATTCTATTTTTGTTTGGGGAATATCAGTGCATTAGTTATGGTCGTTTTGACGACAATGAGCATATTGTGGTAGCAATTAATATCAGCCAGGATACAAGACATATGGAGATCCCGGTATGGCGCTTGGGTGTGACACAGCCAACCAGAATGGCACGTGTGATCCTTACCGATGCCGGCGGATTTTCCATAGAGACAAAGGTGTACCAGGTACAGTCCGGCAAATTGATCTTAGACTGCCCACCAGAGACGGCAGTGTTAGTCAAAGATATTGGAAACCTGTCGTGATCAGGTGAAACAACGGAAAGGAACATGAGATATCGTGAAACATAAATTGAGTGAGACGTGGCATCAGTTTCGTGACTGGATGCATGGCAGAGGACGTAACATCATCATACTGGCAGTAATTGTCGGGGCAGTATGCATGATCGGAAATTACTGCTTCGTATGGCATGGCGGCGATCCGTTCTATCAACAGTCCGATGCGGCGCCAACAATGACACCGACTCCGGAGCCACTGGATCAGACGATCGTGGGCGGGGATTCCCTGCAGGCGGCGCCGAGTGCGACACCGACCGCAAGTGCTGAGAGTGGGAAGTAAAGAAAAGTAAATAATAGTTGATCAGATTAGGATGTCAGAGGAATTCAGACCTTTTGACACCCTAATCTTATAAAAGCAATGCGCTGGTTTTGTTTTGCTGTGAAAATTTTTAAGAAACGAAGTGAACATACGGTGCTAAAATATTTATAGCTAAAAAAACGGAAAGACTAATGACATGTATTTTTAGAGGAATACATATACAAAGGAAATCTAAGAATGGAGGCGGAAAGTGACATGGTTAACAGCTCGGAAAGGCTCTTCTGGAATGAAAAAATGTGCTTTTTGTAAACACTATTTTGATCCAACCTTCGAGGTGATCGCCCCAAAAAGAGGGATGAAGGACGTGTGGGAGTATGAAAGAGGTGTTAAAAAACCGTGCTTGCTGAGAAACAATCGGGAAATGCAGTCGCAGATGACTTGCCCGAAGTTCGAGGTAAGAATTTAGAGTATAGATTTACAGTGGCAAATAATTACATACTAAGGGGAATGAATTGTGGCATTATTAATAGATCCGATTATTATAATTTTGCTGGTAGTTATTACACAATCTGGACATATACCCATTGCACTTAAAGTGATATTGTGCATTGTTCTGGCATGTGTTGGAACTATTATGGGTATTTGCATGTTTCGGGGTGGCGGGGAATAGCAATTATTAACGGCAAACAGGAGATGGAACATGTGGTACGTAGTTCATACAATGGCAGGGTTGGAGCAGAAATGTATGCAGCAATGTCAACAATATGTCGATCAAGCTGATTACAGTGAAATGTTTATTCCATTATACATGGCAAAAAAACACTTTAGAAAAGAATGGCATGATGTTGAAAAACCTTTATTTCCTGGATGTTTTTTCGTTGATACAGAAGATATTCAACCGATACAGTTAGCGTAATTGTTTTTGAAAAACTTATGCAGAAGCATATATTATTTCCCATAGTTGCATGCTATATGGTCAACAATGGAAAGATTTATCGTAATGTTTCAATTTACATTATTACGATTGATCAAAAGGTATAAAGGAGAAAAAATTATGGAAAACACAAAAATTACAATTTTAGGAATGTCGGGAACGGGTAAAACATGCTACCTATTAGGGCTTTATTACAGAATGGGAGCTGGATTAAACGGCTTTTCACTTGCTGCGGATGATGATACGGATGTTCAGCTTAGAGATCGATATGCAAGATTGTGTGATGCTACTTTAGAACCTGCGCAGAGATTTCCAGCAGGGACAGATAATACTTCAAAATATACATTTGATTTGCAATATGGATATAATACAATTATGTCTTTTGATTGGATTGATTATCCTGGCGGATCACTAGATAAAAAAAATAAGGGAAATCTTGAAGAATATGAAGATATAAAAAACACAATAAACAAATCTAGTAGCTTGTTTATTTGCGTAGATGGTTCGTTGCTGTGTGGAGATGACTTTGAGGAAAAAGTTGATAATGTTAAAGATAATTGTAGCAATGTAATCAATACTTTTGTCAAGGACTATAAACAAGAAAACAAGGTGCTTCCACCAACAGCAATAATTGTAACGAAATATGATCTTTGTATGGCTGATACGGATGCTGAGCAATTAAAAGATATAATTAAAGAAGCATTTAGTCCTTTTTTTGTTGAGGATAATAGTGAAAAAGTGGTGGCGAATATTCCAGTTTCGATAGGCGCGAATATTATGGATAATAAATGTCCAGGAAAATTAAAACCACTTAATATTCATCTGCCAATTTTTATGGGAGTTTGGTTTGCATTGGTTAAAAAAATGAAAATGTGTGAAATGCTTAATAAACACAAGCGGAAAAAGGTAGATGCAGAAATCGATAAATTAAGAAATCAAAAAGCCCGACAAGAGAATAGATGGATTTTTAAGAAAAAGAAAAAAATAAAAAAGCTTGCAGAGGAAATTCAGGAAGAAGAAAAGGCTGGAAGAGCGTTGGATCAAAGTACAAACACACAGCTTAAAACGATGCAATATAATTGTGATAAGCTTGTGGAAGAATTGAAAAGCATACCTTATGTATATCTTGATGGCAAAAAAAGTTCTTTTGATGAAATTACAGGATAGGAGGAATGAGAATGAGAGTAGCGCCAATTATACATACGAGAACTTACGCTTGTGATTTTAATTCCGAATTTGCAGTGAGACCAGAATGTTTTATGGATTCGGATGTAAAATGGGCAAGAGGAAATGTTCTAGGAGCAACGGGAGAGATAGATGAACTAAGAGGTGTCCGTTGGCTTGTATCTGATAATGGAAAATACCGCATGGCTGGTGTGGTGGGATTTTTGAAGGATATATGTTCAAAATGTCAATTGAATGATGCAGATAGAACCAAATCGCAAGAGTTATTTTACGACAATAATGGTAGATTGGTCTATGCGTTCATAGGTGTTGTTATGGATAAACAACATAATGATTTTAGAGAACTTACTTTTGATTATTTATGGGGGATATATCTTGATAAAATATATCCAATTTGGAAAAGAACATATCAAGAAGTTATACTAGAGGATTTTGTGGAAATTGACACAAAACAAATAACAAGATCAGATGTAGAGGAGCCATCTGTGGTGGGAGAAAGTTTCTTTTATGAAACGAATTCCGCTAGGGACTATAAGCTGTTTTTAAATTTTTTGTGCGATGAAAGGGAGACAGGATTTTCTTTTTGTAGCAATATTTTGAGTTATAATATGGTGAAAAACAGTAATTTTACTTATATCACTACATCGCAAAATATCATAAAACGAATGACTAAAGGATGCGATGCTACTAGGAAGACTCAAGAGGAGCAAGTGAAAGCAACATCTGTATATAGTAATGTAGCGTCCACACAAAAAAAAACGGTATGATAGTGTTGATAGTTGGCTTAGTGCTACTTTTGATAATAATCTGCATTTTGATACTAGTGTAGGAGATGGATACGCTTCTTGGTCGGTAGAAATAAAAAAAGCGAAAAGCAGTGGCAGTAATCGAGGTAGTGTATCTAACATAGATACGGAGTGCCGGAGATATGTAATGGTTATACGAAAGGAGGAAAAATGTGAAAGAGGAAGAAAGAAAAATAAGAAATTGTTTTGATGTGTTTGAGGATGTTTCGCCAAAAAGAAAAGATCCAACAATTCAGGTGCTATATGATTATGAAAAACATTATATGGAACTGATAAGAAGATATGAGCCCGAAATAAAAACGATAGCAGATATGCTACACGAGTTGAGAGAGGAAGAACAGCAGTTTTATACAGAAAAGCTTCCACAAATAGAAGAAAAGCTTAAGCAGGATGCTGGTATCGGCAACGAAATGAGAGAGGAGTGGTTAAAAAGATTAACGACTAACACAGACAGAAGTTTTAAATTGAGTGAGACACTAATAAATGATTTTGCTATAAAAAAATTAGATGAATTTAAAACTGCTGTAAAGGAAAAGTTGAAAAATTTATCGTAAGGAGGTTTTGGGTGATGAACAGTGATTATGCATGCATGGAATTTATAAAAATTGCTAAAGAATGCAGAGACACTTTGGTTAAAGATACCCTTTGTGAGTCGCCGGATTTGTATGATGCATTATTTAGTGATTTTCAAGACGAAATATACAAGATAAAAATAGAATTATATGAAATTAAATGGCTTGAATTGCACTGGAAAAAAATAAGCAGCACATTAGAAAGAAACGAGACTTCCTTACAGGAAAGAAAAGAGGATATCTCTGCATTTGCAAAATGGTATAAAGATTTTGTAAGTGAATGGAATTATACAGAATTTGACACCGTTATATTTGAGGAGAGAATAAATATATTAAAGGCGCTTATTACTGTAAATAATAAATGGGAAACCAATTTGAAAAACATGACGGTTTCTTTTAAAAGAAGTAAAAAAATATTAACTGAAAAAATAGATAAATTAACTAAAAAAGGAGAAAATGCATTATGAGTAAGGGAAAGACAGCTTTAAAATTTTTTGGAATGTTTGATAAGGTTGATGATATTGTATATGAACCAATGAAATTGGTGTGTGATACATTAAGGCAACATATAAAACAGTTAGATATTTACAATGATAAAAAGAAAAGTGAACATGCTCAGGAACTTGAAATGCAGCTAAAACAATTCGAGGCTGATTTAGAGTATGAAAGACAGAGAAGAGAGATGAAACTTGCTCAAGAAAAGCGTGGGATGGAAGAAGAAATCAATCAAATGATATGTGACAATGATTTAAGACGAAGAGAGGAAATGGTACAGCTAGAGGAAAAATATAGAAAAGAAATGGCAGAAGCTGCGGCGCAGCTTGCACAAATATTGGCGAATATACAAGTGGAGACTAGAAGTAAGATACTAGAGTTGTACACAGAGAAGGAAAAGGAATATTTGGATTTACAGGATAAGTATAAAAAGCAAATGTTTGACACTGTATACAACTTAAGAGACGCATTTCCAGATGGTACAGGTGAGGAAATTATACGCGATGAGGTTAAGACACAGTTGAAAAATATATCTGAACGATCAGTTGCATTTTCACAGTTGATGAATTCAGATATGCAAAAGGTTTTTGGTATTATTGATAATGGAATGCAAGAGATTACAGGGCTTGCTACAAAGTATTTCCAGCCTGCACAACCAAATCAACCGGCTATTACTCAAAATATTGTGGATGCCAATGACCAAAATGCGTTAGAAATGAAATAGTTAGATTTTTGATAAATGACTAATACTAATTATGTGTAAATTTTATTGAACCTATAAATGGATTATGGGGCTGTCGCTTTAACGATTGAAAATCGTTGAGGTACCAGCCTCTTTTTCCTATAAAAACACGATTTTTAAGTTACTATTTATTAAAATGAATGGGATGTTCCAAAAATTGGCGTACTTTAATAAACCTTAGATTTTTTGATATGTTTCCCGTTACAAGCGCCCCCATAAAGTAAACGCCTCATAGTCAGTATATAGAATACTTTATGATTTTTTGAGAAAATAACCTTAACATTTTATACCAGTCCAAAAAGTTTAGCCTAAACTTTTTGGACTGTGATAGTGTCAAGTAAGCTATGAAAAACGAGCCGAAGAAAAATAGGCTCAAATGA
>ERZ827108.1524-NODE-1524-length-30289-cov-4.354105_pt1 | contig 30289 bp, 14 predicted proteins | sample MGYA00519921_ERZ827108 | MGnify/ENA primary metagenome ERZ827108 (study PRJEB31778, sample SAMEA3449258) | human gut metagenome | biome: human gut; feature: human-associated habitat; material: faeces | place: United Kingdom | collected 2010/2012 ...
ATGGAAAGCCGTGTGATGGGAAACTGTCACGCACGGTTTGGAGCGGGGGAAAATCTGGAGGAACGAATATGCAGCCTGCGGTTGCATATCCCGCCCAAAGGATTACCTATCGCTATCTTATCCCGAAGGTGAGTTTTTCGCGGGTCATGAGTTTATATACGATGCCGTGCACAAGCTCATGGAGCACAAGATATACAAACATCGACAGAAGGAGTCCGAGCGTAAACAGCAGATAAGCGCCGAAATTAATCTCGTCTACGGTAAAAGTGAAGCGGCGGAATCTCAGAAAATACAGTAAGGTTCCGGAAAGCGCCGATATAAGAAGTGCGGCTGCATTCAGTCCTACGGCAACGCGCTTATTTCCCACCGCGTCGATCTCGCGTACGGCTTCGTATCCTTCGGGCAGATTTTTATATGAATTCACAGTGTTTCCTTTCACAGTCCGATCTTTTCGCATCTTCCTGAAAAGTGTCTGTCGGTCACGCAGCAAACCGCATAAAACAGCGCTTATCGGATGCACGCTTTCCTTTTTCGTCGGGAAGATATTTCTATATTAATTATAATACCACCGCGTGCCGTCCGTGTCAATATTGCCCGTATTTCATGCGTTGCAGGCGCGATTCGGCTTTAGGGCATGCCGCACGGAATACAAAAGTCCCGCTCTGCCGAATGGCAGAGCGGGAACGATGTCCGTTATTTTCAGGCAAGCGCCCGTACGGTCGAAAAAAATCAAACCTCGGGAATTTCGATATCGATCTCCTTGCCGATCTTTGCGGAACGGCAGATACCGTCGATGATCGCCTGGTTGATGATGATCTGCGAAGTCGGGACGGGGGATTCGGTGTGATTTACGGAAGCGTCGAGGAAGGATCTCACCTTCTGCTCAAAGAGGTCGCCGGAGCCGAAGATCGGTATCTTGGTCTCGGTGCGTGCGCCGCACACGTCATGATACAGAGTCATGGGACCGCCGACAGAGCCGTTCCAGCAATCCGTAGAAGGAATGCGGAGTGCGCCTTCCTTACCGAAGATTATGGTGTCACCGGGGGTGTCGGGATGCATTGCCCACGAAATACGGAAGTCGAGGATTATTCCGCCCTCAAGACGAACGAATGCTGCAGCGAAATCGTCAACGCTGAATCTCTCTGCATCCGGAAGAGGAGTATACTTGGGGTTCTTCCCAAAGAAATCGGAGGTGTAGCCGGATACGGTAAGCGGCTTCGGATATCCGATGGCGTTGAGCACCATATCGAGAGAATAGCATCCGATATCACCGAGTGCGCCGATACCTGCGGTCTTATCCTCGATAAAAGTACGTCCCGGAATACCGCGGCGGCGGCCTCCTCCGGTCTGGATATAGTAGATCTCACCGAGAGTACCGGACTCACAGATGCTCTTGATCATTCTCATGTTTGCGTCAAAGCGGGGCTGGAAGCCGACGGAAATGAATTTCCCGGTGCGCTTCTCGGCGCGTCTCATCTCGACAGCCTCATCAAGCGTTACGCTCATCGGCTTCTCGAGAAGAACGTCGCATCCGTGCTCAAGCGCGTCGATCGTGCAGCGGCAATGCTCGCGGTTGTAGGTGCAGACGCTTACAACATCGAGGTCTTCCTTCTCGAGCATTTCGAGATGGTTCGTATAAGTTCTTGCATGGATCTGCTCGTGAGGTGCGAAGAAATCGTCCGCTTTTCCGGGGATTATGTCGGCGCCTGCGACGATCTCCACATCGTCAAACTTAAGGTACTGACCGAGATGCGCCCCCGCGATCGATCCGGTACCGATTATTCCTACTCTGATCTTCTTATCGGACATTTTATTTTCCTCCTCAATCCATAACGGATTTAAGATACTTCACGCTCTCGGCAATGCTGTCCATGATATCGACGCCGGGAGTGGGGTTATCCTGCTCTACGATTATATAACGGGTTCCCGCCTTCTCGGCAGCCTCGAGGATTCTCTTCACGGGAAGAAGTCCCTTGCCGACCGATCTGAACTCGAACTCCGAGCTCTCGTCGCTGTCCTTGTACTCGATTCCGACAGCACGGCAAACCTTTTCCGGAACCTTTCCGGCGTATCCGAAATCCTTCATATGGACGCAGGGAACGCGGCCGGAATACTTGTTGATATACTCTACGGGATCGACGCCGCCGTTTGAAAGCCAGCCGAGGTCAAACTCCGCCTGGAATTTCTTCGCGTCGTGGAGGCTGTAAAGCTTATCGAGGATCATCTGACCGTCGTCGCAGAATTCGAGTTCGCTCTCATGGTTGTGATAGAGAAGCGGCATACCGTACTTCATGCAGGCGTCGGCAACATTCTCGATGCTCTTGAATCCCTCGTCCGCCTTGGGACCGTTGGGATATGTATCGCCGAAAATATACGGAAGCGCAACATAGTCGCAGCCGATCTTCGCATATTTCTCGGCAACCGCGTCGATTCCGCCGTTGTCGGGATTCTCAAACTCCTGGACGGGGGCATGAGTAGACATTGCCTTCAGTCCGAATTCATCGAGAATCGCCTTGAACTCCTCGGGAGTATAATTGTAAAGAGTATATGGCTCAACGCCGTCGTATCCCATCTCCGCGATTTTCTTCAAAGTTCCGCGAAGGTCCGCTGCGCAGTTGTCACGCACCGAAAAGAGCTGCACTCCTACCGGAAATTTCATGATTTTTACCTACCTTACTTGATTGTTTTGTTCGTCCGCAGTATACACGGATCGATCCGATTTTGTCTGCCGTCATGCGATAGCGCGATGACAGCTTTTTGCAAACTAAGTCGCATCCGAATTCATTATATCTCAATGAAATCTCAAAATCAATACTTTAATCAACTTTTTGAAAATATAATTTCAAAAACAAAGCCGCCGTCATCTTTACGATGCGGGCAGCTCTGCTTTAACGCCTTTGTAATAACGGGACGCGGGGGGCTTCCGGTGCGCATCGCGGCACACCGATCTTTCCTGCCGCCGTTATTTCTGCGGATCAATACTTGTCGTATACGTCGTGTTCCGTGTTTTCGTCGGGCTTTTCTTCCTTGGGGTGCTTATGTCTGTAAACTCTGTACGCGATGTATCCGCCGAGTGCGACAAGCGATGCAACCATATATCCGACACAGCGGGAGAGCGGCTGCTCCATGGTCCACTCAACTCCGAAAAGTCTCATGAAGAAGAACGCAATGCAAAATACCGCAAATGCTCCGAGCGTTACGATTATCTGAATCATTTATGTAAATCCGCCTTTCAGTTTATATTGGGAAGGCTTGCCGCGGCAACGGACTGTCCTACGCGGCGACTCTTCTCGTCGGGAAGCGAGACGCTGATCTTCTCGGCAAGCTCGGGAAATTCGGCTTTGAGCGTCTTATTAGCAAAATCAAGGATGATATTTCCGCCTTCACCGGAGGAAACACGTCCGAGAAGAAGGACATGCTTGATATCGTAGAACATCGCATAGTATGCGACTGCGTATCCGAAGTAAACGCCTATCGTTTCGTATATCCTGCGCGCGCCCTCATGACCCTCTGCCATAAGAGCCTGTACAGCCTTCAGCTTTTCTGCGGGACTTGCTTCGGGATCAAGCTCTATTCCTGCCGCGGGAGCAAGCTTTATAACGCTGTCCTGCGAGAAATACTTGACGCCGCATCCGTAATCGCCGGACCACTCATCAACCATTGCTTCCTTATTGAAGTCCACGGGAACGAAAGCAAGCTCGTTGATCCAGCCCGTGATATTTCCGGCGGTATCAACGTATCCGCCCGCCTCGCTCGTACCCATGGCGATGCCGAGCACTCCGGTATCCTCGAGGCTCATTGCACCCGCAAGCGCGGTGACGTCGCCGTCGTTTGCGACCTCAACGGGAATCTTGCATCCGAGCTCGCGTCCGAGCTCCTCGGCGACATCGGTATACATATGCTTGACGTGCTTCTCGAAATCCTCGTCAGACACCTTGAGGAAGAGCGACGCTATCATGATCTTGTTGTCAACGTAAACTCCGGCGGAGGATACGCCGATGCCGTCAACGCGCGGCATATGTGATGCGGCGGTCTTCATTGCGTCGAGGATGCCCTGATAATGATACGAAGGATCGGAATTCGTCTTGGGGAACCATACGACCTCTTCGGAATATACGGGCTCGCCGTCGATCACGGCGCTGACCTTGCGGTCGCTTCCGCCTGCATCGAATCCGATGCGGCAGCCCTCGAGATGGCGTCCGACGGGCTCGGCAGCCTCATGATCCTTCGGAGCCTTATCAAGCGGAACGGATTCCACCTCGAAGGGGCGCTCGTAAACACGCGCCATAAATCCTCGGTCGAAATCGCGCAGTCCGCCGAAATCGTAAGCCTCCTTGATCTTTCCGCCGATCACGTCGGAGCCGGCGATTATGATCTTGTATCCGCCGCGCGCCCAAAGCAGAGTTTTCACTATACGCTCCGCCATTGCAAAGTTATCGTCGTCATGTCCGCAGCCGTCCTCGAACACGGTCATCTCATATGTCGAGATATATCCCTTGTTGCGTTCGATTCCGATTACGATCTTCTTGCCGCCGCTCTTTTCGGCAGCCTCCTCGAATGCCCGAAATTCCATGACCATGGGGGCAAACCCGGGGTCAAGCGGTGCGTTTACCTTAAGCATCATAAATGGTGTTACCTTTCTTGATAGTTCTCTTTATATTGAATTTTTCATCAGCTATTACAATGTCCGCGTCGCATCCGACCTTGAGCGAGCCTTTGTTGTATGCCTTTATCGCGTGTGCGGGCGTCAGGCTTGCCGCGGCTACGACCTCGGGAACGCTGAGGTTGGTGTGCTCAAGCACATTGCGTACCGCGATGTTCATTTTGAGCACCGAGCCTGCGATAGTTCCGTCGGCAAGACGGCATTCGATTCCTTTGAGGTATATGGGCTGTCCGCCGAGGGAATACTCGCCGTCGGGCATGCCTCCCGCGCGCGTGCAGTCGGTGATGAGGCAGAGTTTGCCCGGCTTCAGCTTTGCTACCGTTCCGAACACGCCGGGGTGAATATGGAATGTATCGCAGATAAGTTCGACCGTAACGTCGGTTGCGAAAGCCGCGCCGACCACGCCGGGATCGCGGTGCGCAAGAGGCGTCATCGCATTGAAGAGATGTGTTGCGTGGCTTACGCCGTCGGCGACCGCCGAAACCGCCTCTTCGTATCCGGCTGCGGTATGTCCCATGGAAATGAGAATATCGGAATTGCGTGCGACTTCCTTTATCGCCTCATGTCCCTCATCCATTTCCGGAGCGAGAGTCACATGACGGATTATGTCCGCATTGTCGAGAAGGAATTTCGCATTCGGCTTTTGGATGCACTCTTCCTTCTGTGCGCCCTTCTTCGACGGATTGATAAACGGACCCTCGGCATGTACGCCGAGAATTTCCGCACCGCCCCATGTCTCGGATTCCTTCTTCAGGCTGCGCACCGCGTTGAGAGCGGCGACAATCTCCTCCTCGGATACCGTCATTGTCGTGGGAAGAAATGACGTAACTCCGTTTTCGGCAATGCCGTATGCCATCTTACGGATTCCCTCGGGATTTCCGTCGGACGTGTCTTCGTTGAGATATCCGTGAATATGGATATCCACAAATCCGGGACAAACGTAATTTCCCTGTGCGTCTATGACCTCCGCCCCCTCCGGGATATCTCCGGCGTTGATATATCCGGAAATCTGCCCGTCGTAAGCGAGCACCTTGCCGTCGATTATCCTGTCGGGCATCACGATACGGCCGTTCTTTATGTATTTCATTGCATATTCCCCCTTTTAAAGCATGCAATTTTTTACGTTTTTTCACGGATTTTTCCGAAAATGCCTTCCGAAACCGCCGGAAAGTCCGTTCATCATTCAATTATAGCAAACAAATCAAAAAAATACAAGATTTTTTGTGAAACCTCTTTATTTATATCGGCATTTGTGTTAAAATACATAAAGCCAAGTTACCGTGAAAGAAAGGTGATTTTATGAATTCCATAGGAATCGAAATTTCAAAAAACGGCATTACCATAGGTGCAGTCCGTTACGATCGGCGCGCAGAGCTTCTCGGGAAGACTTTTTCTCCGATCCTCGACAGTGCCGAAAACACCCTCCGCACTGCTGCCGAAGCGGCAGTCTCGCTTCTCAATGAAGTATCTCTTACCGCAGATGATATCGACTATGTCGGAGTCACCGTTGATTCCGCGGTCAAAGACAATATCGCATACGATTCGGTTCTCGGGAAGAAAACCGATCTCTCGGCAATCCTCAAGTACCTTCCCGTAAAGAAGCTTGTTTCCGTAAAAAGAGCGAATGCTCTTGCGATCTGCGAGCAGATTCAGACATACGGCGCCCTCTATTCGATCGCTTATGTGGAGCTTGACGAAAAGGTCGGCTTCGGTCTTCTTATCGGCGGCAAGCCGTACATCGGCGCGAACGGTCTCGCAGCGGACATTGCCCACACCACCGTACAGCGCGGCGGCAAAAAATGCGCCTGCGGAAACTGCGGATGCTTTGAAGCATATGTTTCGCTTGACGAATACCTCAACAAAAGCAAGGATCACGCGCAGTATGTTTCCTACCTCGCGTGCGGCATCACCAATGTAATGAATCTGTTCCAGCCCAATGTTATCGTGGTCGGCGGACGCGTTGCCGAGCTCGGCGGCGACGAGCTTCTGAAGGAATTTTCCGAGCTCGTGCACAAGGAACAGTATGCGCGCAATTCGGTCAACAAAACACTGATTGCGCTTCCCACGGCAGGTCCCGATGCCGCAGTAATAGGCGCCGCGCTTGCGGGAATCTGAACGGTCTCCGAAAAAGTATATCCCCGCTCGGGAGCGAGCGGAAAAATATAAACAAAGAAGGTTTGCAAAATGATAGTCAAAGTATTTGAAAACGAAGAATTCGCAGGCCGCGCAGCAGCCGATGCGATCATTGCGCAGATCAGCGCAAAGCCGAACAGCGTTCTCGGACTTCCCACCGGAAGCACCCCCGTTCCCACCTACCGCGCACTTTCCGCAGCATGCGCGGAAGGACGTGTTTCCTTCAAGGATGTAAAGACGTTCAACCTTGATGAGTATGTAGGTCTCAATCCCGCTCATGAGCAGTCCTACCGTTACTTCATGAACGACAATCTTTTCAACCATGTTGACATCGATATTGCCAACACCAATCTCCCCTGCGACGGAAGCGACCTCGATGAGGCTACCGCAGCAAAGTACGATGAGAAGATCATCGCAGCAGGCGGAATCGACTTCCAGCTTCTCGGAATCGGCGGAAACGGCCACATCGGCTTCAACGAGCCCGGCGGAGCCATCGATTCTCTCACCCACAAGCAGAAGATCACCATGGCTACCCGCGAGGCGAACGCACGCTTCTTCGGCGGAGACCCCATGGCTGTTCCGGAATATGCGGTCACCCTCGGCATGAAGGGAATCATGAACGCACGCAAGATCGTGCTCATCGCTTACGGTGCAAACAAGGCTCAGGCGATCCACGACACCGTTTACGGCAGAGTCACCGCAGATGTTCCCGCATCCATTCTTCAGCTTCATCCGAACTGCTCTATCTACGTTGATAAGGCAGCAGCTGCAATGCTCTGAGCGCTTTTCGGAAAATCACAATTTTCTCCCCCGCTTCGGCGGGGGAGTTTTCTTTTCCCCTTCTCTGTCCGGTCTGCGTTCTGCGTGCAGGTCTTTTTTGATCGTTCCTCGCACGGTATTCTCGGGGGCGGCAATTCATTGCGGGCATGCACCCGAGCGCGCCGACCGGATTTTTGCATCCGTAACGTGCGATGAAGCATCGCGGTCGGCGTTTTTTCCGCAAATTCTTCCACGTCGCAAAAGCAAAGCGGCTCCCGTTTTCGGGAGCCGCTTTGCTTCATTATATTCGGTTATTTATCTTTCCGAGTGCTTTTTCTTTTTGCCCGAGAATACCGATGCCGCAGCCGCCATAGCGCTCATCAGAAGCGCTGTAGCCATTACGGCGGAAGTTGTATCTCCCGTTCCGGGTGCTTTCACGTCGGACGCATCCTTTGCGGGGGTGATATCCGCAGTCTTCGGAGTCAGCTTTTTCGTTACGGTATCCGCCTCTGCTATCTCCTGCGATGCTTCGGCATCGGCGTAATATTTGCCGCAGACTTCGCAGTGCCAATATTCGATGTTGCCCTCGCTGTCCTCGGTCGCCGCCTTGGCGGGGATATGCTTTAAGCCTGTGTGGTTATTCGGGTCAAGCTCGCCGTAGTCCTTTCCGCAGACCTCGCATACCGCATTTTCGGTGCAGGTGGCTTTTCCGCCCGTGTGACCGTCCGCCTCGATCACGTTTCCGCGTTCAAGAAACTCATCGCATCCGGCGCAGTAAATGTCTCCGGTGTATCCGTTTTCGGTGCAGGTCACCGTGACGGCATCGCGGATAACCGTTCCGCCGTCGTGGTTTGTTTCGTCAAATTCGCCGTACCCGTTACGGCAAATCTCGCAGATCGCCTTGGTATGGCATGTCGCCGTGCCGCCGATGTGATTGGAGATCACCTTATCACAGAAGTCACAGACGTGGTCTTTATCCGCATCTTCGTGATTGGAGATTATCTTTTCGCAATAGTCGCAAATGTGGTTTTTGTCTGCGTCATCGTGGTTAGAGATAATTTTTTTGCAATAGTCGCAGACGTGATCTTTATCTGCGTCCTCATGATTGGAGATCGCCTTATCGCAGTAGTCGCAGACATGATCTTTATCTGCGTCCTCATGATTGGAGATCGCCTTATCGCAGTAGTCGCAGACATGGTTATTGTCCGCGTCTTCGTGATTTGAGATTATCTTTTCGCAGAAATCGCACACGTGGTTTTTGTCTGCATCCTCATGGTTGGAGATCACTTTGCTGCAAATATCGCAGATATGGTTTTTGTCCGCATCGTCGTGCAGGCACGCATATCCGCACTCGCTGCACACGCCGTTCGACCACTCATGATCTTCACTCGCCACGATCACAGCGCCGCAGCAGCTCCATTTTTGCTCGTGAACGTAAGCGGTCCTTGTCGTCCACTCCTGCGTACCGCCCTCATGGTTGGCGGAGTCCTTTTCGCCGTAGGACTGATGACAGTACTCGCATATTGCCTCGGCGGTGCAGGCAGCCGTACCGCCGGTGTGCGCACCGTATCCGTCCTTTGCGGAATCATTATTCTTCACATCACAATCGGCGTTGATGCACTCATGCCAATGATGCGTTGCATCGTACTGCCATGCCTGATCCCAACTGTGACCGCTCGCCTGAATCGGCTCGTTTTTTTCAAAGCCGCATTCGTCGCAGGTAAATACTCTGTTGCCCTCCGTCAGGCAGGTAGACGGTACGGTCACCTTTCCATTGTCCCAAACATGAGGGTTCTCCTCGTTCCTTGCATCACAGCGGGAGCATTTCTTCCAATGAGTGTCCCCGTCATGATGCCATACGGATGCGGAGAAATCGTGCCCCAAAGCCGCGATTGTGCCGCCGCAGACCGAGCAGGCAACGGGATCCGTGCAGGAGAGCTGCGCGGTGTTGCCGGAGTGGTCGCACTCCGTCCATATCGCCGTCGCCTTGGCATTCTCAAGCATCGGCTTCGTATAATCAAACCCTGTCCAGCTGCTGAAAATATATCCTGTTTTGACGGGGTTTTCGGTCGGAAGCGTCGCCTTCTGTCCGCGCAAAATTCTCTGCGCATCCATCGCGCTGCCGCCGTCGGTGTCGAAGGTCAGATAACGGCATGCGCTGTCATGGATAACCGCTCCGCCGTATGTCACCCTTCCGTAATAAATGCCGCCGATCACATTGCCTCTTTTCAGATTGACCCTGCCGTTAAAGGTTCCGCCTTTTATGGTTCCGCCGTCATTGATCACAGCGCCGTCAAATATGCCGCCGAAAATGAAGCCTTGATTCGTCACCTCGGCGCCGATACCGACTCTGTCCGCCGCGGTAAAACCGCCGGTTTCTCCGATGATAAGCTCCCGGACAAATTTGCCGCCGTACACAAGCAGCTCACCGGACGACATCTTGATATCCCCGATGGCTCCCCGTGTGTCGCAGTCGGTTACGGTCAGCGTGCCAGAGTTTGCATAAAGTTTCGGTTTGTTCGTTCCGCCCACGCCGCGGATGGCGTATCCGTTCAGGCAGATCTGCACCCCGTCGGGCATAAAATAATCGGAGTTGGATTTCAGAAGCACATTGCCCGTCAGATAGTAGTTTCCTGCCGCAGTCGGAAGCGAATCCGTCATTGTCCAAGGTGTCCACATGAGCGGAGAATGCACCGTATGCCCCTCCGCCGCATTTTCTCCGCCGCAGACGCAGTGAGAGTGGATCTGACTTTCGATCACGACCTTGCGTGAATCGGTGCTGAGTGTGCTGAGATCGTCGCCGGGCCTATATGTGGCGACATTGCCGTTCTTGTCGGTGGCGGTGATTTTCGTAAAGCCGCTTATGGTTCCGAAGGTGGGACCGCGCATCACGATATCCTTGGACTCAAGCTCCACCAGACTGTTTTCGAAAGTCGGTTTTGCGTAATTGTAGCCGGAGAATGCGTATTGGTTACTTTTTGCCTTGAATATGCTGTTTTTAACGGAAAAAGTCGTGTCTCCGCCGTCTAAGCATATGGTTCTTCCCGCTTGCAAAACATCCGACTCTGCATAAACCACGCTGTCTGTGCAGGTGATTCCGCCGCAGCCCTGCAAAGCTGCGTAATAGTAGGCATGTTGAGCATCTAAAGACGAATAGATTCCCGCATTAACATACGAGTTTTCGATTGAGATCCTACCGGTGGCAAACACACACGCGCCCTGCTTCGCTTTCTGCACATTTCCTTGTCGGTCTTTGCCGACGATAAGATCCAGCGCCGCGTTTTTTACCTTTAAGTCGGACACACGGATCACAACGCTGTCGCCGAAATTTTGCATGCCTCCGATCACCGTGATATCTACCGAGCAGTTACGGATTTCACATTTTCCCATTGAAATGGCATAAGCGTACTTATACCCGCCCGTCGTTCCGGGAAGCGTGACCGTCAGGCTGTCCTCACGGCTGTTTCCCTTGATGAGAAAGGAACTGCTTGAGGCGGAGATCGCATAAATGTTCGTCTTCTTATCGCTTTCGTCCGCCCATTTGATCTCGTTTTTTCCTTTAAGGATCAGCGTGTCAATGCCGCTGCGGATTTCTATGGCTATGTTTTCGGTCGTCACGCTGATTGTGGCGTTTTCGAGCGTCAGCGTTTTGGCGGACGCGTCAAAAACAACGCTGCCCGAAATGCCCTCGCCCGTGATGCTTCCGCCCGCCGCAGGCACGGCAATTCCGTTGACCTTTGCGGAGACCTCATCCGCCGCCAGCACTGCCGTCGGCACAAGGCATATCAGGGTACAAAGAGTGAGAAAAATGCTTACGATCCGTTTTTTCATAATTTCTCCTATCGTTTCAAGAGGATTTCTTTCGTTTCGGAAGAAGCGCTATGATCGTTCCCGTGCTCACGGTCATCAGTGCAATGCAGATCATGAGAACACATCCGTCTCCCGTTCCGGGCGCTTTCGTATCGGACGCATCCTTTACGGGGGTAGTGTCAGCAGTCTTCGGCGGCAGCTTTTTCGTTACGGTATCCGCATCGGTGATTTCCTTAGTTGCTTCGGCGTCTGCGTAATATTTGCCGCAGACTTTGCAGTGCCAATATTCGATGTTGCCCTCGCTGTCCTCGGTCGCCGCCTTGGCGTCGATGTGTTCGAGATCGGAGTGTCCGTCGGAGTCGGTTTCGCCGTAGTTCTCGCCGCAGAGATCGCACACTGCCTTTTCGGTGCAGGTCGCTTTGCCGCCGGAGCAGTCGTTGGTTTCGGAGCCGTTGCAGCCGTCCACCGTGCATTGGCGGGTGTGCGTGCCGTCGCCGTTTGATGTCCATTCGCCGAAGGTATGCCCGTCGTTTACCGTCACGGTCATTTCGGCGGTGTTGCCCGCCTTGTCGGTGACAACGATCTTCTGCGCGCCGTCTGCAGGAGCAAGGGTAAAGCTGCCGTTTTCGTCAAGCGTGACCTCTGTGCCGTTTACGGTGACGGTGTCCACATACTTCTCGTCAACGGTGACCGTCTGCGCCTCGCAGTAGGTCTTGCCGTCCTCAATGCCGCCGATGACCGGCTGAATATTGTCAAGCGTTACGCGGTCGGAGCGAAGGTATGTTATGTTCAGGCTCTCATCAACGAGCATTGCATAAACGATATATTCCCCGTTTGGATCTATGCAAAACGGCTCCTCATACCCGCCGAATACGAGAGATTGAAGCTCCGCCTCGGAAAGATCCCGATCGGTCACCAAATAAGAGACAAACACGGTTCCGCTGTTATCGGCTGCGTTTATCGTCACCTCCTGCGTATCCTTAAAGAACAGACCGAAGGTGAGATTGTTCACGAAATCCTGCCATTTATTTGTGCCTATGATAATTTCGCCCGTCGGCTTTTCGCTGTCTTTCCACTGTGCGGTGACTGTCATATTTTCGGCAGGCATAGTCGTGGGAATTTCCCTATCCCAACCGATAAAGGTGTAACCTTCTCTTGTCGGGGCTTCGGGAGTAGTGATCTGCGTGCCGTAGTCCTGCGTAATCGAAGCAATGTCACTGCCGCCTGCGGTGTCAAAGGTTATGGTGTACTGATTGATTTCCCACCGTGCTTTAAGCGTTATATTCTCAGCAGGCATGGTTTCGGGAATTTCCCTGTCCCAACCGATAAAGGTATAGCCCTCTCTTGTCGGGTCGGCAGGGGCGGTGATCGCCGTGCCGTAGTCCTGCGTGATCGAGGCAATTTCGCTGCCGCCTGCGGTGTCAAAGGTAATTGTGTATTGATTGATTTCCCACTGTGCGGTGACCGTAATGTTTTCCGCAGGCATGGTCGTGGGAATTTCCGTGTCCCAACCGATAAAGGTATAGCCCTCTCTTGTCGGGTCGTCAGGGGCGGTGATCGCCGTGCCGTAATCCTGTGTAATGGGTGCGATCTCGCTGCCGCCTGCGGTGTCAAAGGTAATTGTGTACCGGTTTATTTCCCACTGCGCATACAGGGTGCAGTTTTCCGTCTTGTCATACCGGCTTGTGCCTTTGCCATCGCTGTTACCGTAGCATTTGCCTTCAACCGGGGCATCATACCAGCCACGGAAAAAGTAACCGGTGCGTATTGGCACAGGCATATCGCCGAGCTGTTCGCCGTATAAGACATCTATAGTTTTTGTTGTCACCTCGCTGCCGCCGGTGCTATCAAAGGTCACCGTGTATGTGTTAGCCGTCCATTTGGCCGAGCACTTTATTGTATCTGCAGTCGGCTCAGAAGTTTCCCATCCCGCGAATGTATAGCCGGTTCTTTCAAGCTTCGATGCATCGGGAAGCAAGAGACCTTCATCCTTGTAATAAAAATCCCTGGGCGTAAATCCGTCGACCCAATTGCCGCCGTTAAGATCATACTCAAACTGCACCTTTTCTCTTGCGACAGCGGTAACGGTAAACAGTCTGTCGGAGGTTATCAGCGTATTTTTCATTTCGTCAAACGTCATCGTTTGGGTCACGCCGTCAGTCACAGCCGCAAAGGTTTTGGATTTTGTGAGATCTACGTTTCTGCAAAGCTGCCCACACTGATTTGACCCGCAGGTGCGGATCACGCCGTTTTTATCAAGCAGTACGCTGTGGTAAGCTCCCGCTCCCGTTGCGGCGGCAATAATTTCGGCACCGTCGATACCGTCGGTTACTGCAAGAAGCTTTGAATCACTCGATTCACTTCCCGTATCTCTTCCGAGCTGACCGTGTCCGTTGATGCCGCTGGTTCTTACCTTGCCGTCGGTATCGATCACTATCGTAGTACCGCCTGCCGCAATAAACTTCGCAGCAGTTGCCCCCTGAAGATCGGCTTTCCCGAATACGCTGCTCGACATGCCGTTCGTTTCTCTTCCGAGTTCTCCGTAGCCGTTTGAGCCGGACGTCCACACATTGCCGCTTTCATCAAGCAGTACAGTGTAGCGGCTTCCCGCCGCTATTGCGGTTATTTTAACCCCGGATATGCCGTCGGCGACCTTTTCAAATTTTGAATCCATGTTCTTCGCAGTCTGTCTGCCGAGCTGGCCGTGAAGATTATTGCCCGCTGTCCACACATTGCCGCTTTCATCAAGCAGAACCGTATGAGCAGTTCCGCCCGACGCACCGACTATTTTAACATTATCAAGACCTTCCGCCTTTTTGAACACCGTATTGGGCGTCCCGCTGTTCACATTTTCGCTTCTGCCAAGCTGACCGTCGCTGTTATAGCCCGCTGTCCAGACGCCACCGTTTTCGTCAATAAGGATCGTGTGATACTGACCTGCGGCTACCGCCCTGATTTTTACACTGCCGTCGCCGACAGTGACCTTTCTGAGGGTTTCGATCTGGGTTCCGTACCAATATTTCCCCGCATTTTCATCGATTCCGAGCGCGCCGTACTGGTTGCAGCCGGCAGTCCATACCTCGCCGTTTTCGTCAAGTACAACGATATGGTCCACCCCCAGGGCGACATCGATCGTTTTCGCGGAGGTGCTGACCTTTGTAAGAACCGAGTCCTCATCTACATAAAAATCCAGCGTTCTTGCGAGCTGCCCGCGTAAATTATCTCCCGCCGTGTAAAGGTTTCCCTCATCGTCAACAGCGGCAGTATTTGCGGCTGATGCAACAACCTTCTTTATAGCCGTAGCAGCGGTAACGCCGTCGAGCTTATATCCCTCGTCCGGCTTGTATTGTACTCTGTCGCCAAGCGTCGTTCCGTTTGCGACCGAAACGACAACGCTGTCGCTCCAGTTCGTACCGTCTGTTGATACTTTTCCGCCGGCAGCAGCTTTCACCGTTACATTGTGCATTTCGTCCGCCGCCAGCACTGCCGTCGGCAGAAGGCAGAGCACCATACAAAGGGTGAGCAGGATGCTGAGTATTCGTTTTCTCATTTTACATTACCTCCGTTTTCGTATATGTCGGATCAGTCAAGTGCTATAATGGTTATGTTGTACCGGGCGTCCTTAAAATTCGTATCTTGGAGCAGCATGGTTGTGTATTGAAATGTCAGAGTAATATCCTCTTCCGCTGTGTATATGGTGTTATACGCCATGGTCAGCTTTTCTGTTTGGTCGGCCTTCGGCGCAGTCACATAGGTTTGCGTCTCCAACGCCATTTCAGAGTTATATCCGTCGAAGAGTGCTGCCCCGCATGCTTTGCCATCGCTCTTGGCGCTCACTGCAATCGTTCCGCTGAACACAAGGCTATATGTATGCCCTTTTGAAAGGGTGATCTTATTGCTTGATGCGTTATAGGAGATCAACCCTCCGCTTTTCTTTTTCACCGTGAACGGAAGCGCTTTTCCCGCGCTGTACACACTGCCGTTTGCGGCAAAATATCCGGCGCATGATCCGTCTTTGCCGTCTGCACCTTTCAATGCGGATAAATCATACAGATTCAGCCAAATGGTATCGCCTGCGTATCGCCATTGCAAACGATTGCCGTTTACCCGAAATTCGGGAGTTCTACCGTCTTCGCCGTTTGTGCCGTTTTGTCCGGAGGGACCTAAAATATCTGCGAGAGCCACAAGGTTTTGCCACTCGCCGCCCTTGTAACGCCATTGAATATACAAATCGGTCTTTTGAATTTCAATTTGCTTGCCATCTGTACCGTCGATGCCGTTTATACCGTCTTTTCCGTCGGTACCCGCCGCCTTGATGCCGGTGTCGATTTCTCCGATCCACCAGTTGCCGTTTTCGCCGATAAAAGGTGTTTTACCGTCTTTGCCGTCAGAGCCGTTTTGTCCGTTTATGCCGTTTGTTCCGTCCTTTCCGTCGGCTCCGTCTTTTCCGTTTATACCGTCGGTGCCGTCCTTGCCGTCAAGACCTTTCAGAACCGAAAGATCGTACAAGTTCAGCCATATTTCATCGTCGACATAACGCCATTGCAGGATATTTTCGCTTACGCGAAATTCCGGAGTTTTTCCGTTTGCACCGTCCGTTCCGTTCTGTCCGGCGGGGCCCTCTATATCGGCTATCGCAACAAGATTTTGCCACTCGTCGCCCTCATATCGCCACTGTATGTGGGTTTCGGCTCGCTGTACCTCTATGTTTTTGGCGTTAATTCCGTCTGAACCGTTGGCACCGTCTATTCCATCCTTGCCGTTTTTACCGTCGGCTCCGTCTTTGCCGTCAAGACCGTTAATACCGTCTTTTCCGTTTGTACCGTTTGTTCCGTTCTTACCGTCGGTGCCATTCTCGCCGTTGACCCCGTCCTTGCCGTTTGCGCCGTCTTTTCCGTTAATTCCGTCAGCGCCGTCTTTTCCGTCGGTACCGTCTTTACCGTCGATACCGTTTTTTCCGTTGATTCCGTCAGCACCGTCTTTACCATCTGTGCCGTTCTTTCCGTTTTCTCCGGCAGCGCCCGTAAGCTCGGTAAGCAACACAAGGTCACGCCAATCGGTTTCATCGCTGTATTTCCACTGGATCGCCGTGCCGTTGTTCCGCACCTCCGGCAGTGCGGTGTCGTTTTTTTCCGTTTTGCCGCATCCGGCAGCAAATACAATGCAAAGCACGGTGCAAAGTGCAATGGTGATGCAACAGATTCGTTTCTTCATTTCTCATTACCTCCGTTTTCGTATATGTCGATTCAGTCAAGAGCGGTTATAGTAACAGAGCCTCTGAATGAAAGCAGATAGGTTTTGTAATCACCTTGCTCCAGCGAAAATTTGAGTTCAACATCGTTTCTCGCGCCGGTAAGGTCATATATTCTGTTGAAGCAGAGAGAATTTGATCCCCTGCCGTCTTGTTCTATCAGTGTAATATATCTGCAATAGTCATCATCGTAACCGTCAGTCATCCGAACGGAATAGTTTCCGCTATTATCATTTGTCATCGCATTAACCATGCCGCTTACACACACATTGTAGGTATATCCTTTTTTCAGCCTGAGAGTTGTTTCGGTGCACGATATAAGCCCGCCGCGGTTATGCATTTCCCGATAGTACAGGGGGACTGCACCGCCTGAAAGATGGGTTGACGGTACATACCCCGTGCCGTAAAAATACCCGGAGCTTCCGCCGTTCTGACCGGGGTCGCCCTTGTCGCCTTTGTCACCCTTATCTCCCTTGTCTCCCTTTTCGCCGGGGTCACCTTTGTCGCCTTTTTCGCCGTCAACACCGTTTGTGCCGTCAACACCTGCGGCTTTCACTCCCGTGTCGGTTTCTCCGATCCACCAGTTGCCGTTTTCGCCGATGAACGGGGTGTTTCCGTCCGCACCGTCGGAGCCGTTTTGCCCGTTTGTTCCGTCCTTACCGTCGGCTCCGTCTTTGCCGTCAGCGCCATCCTTACCGGCGACGCCGTCCTTGCCGTCAAGACCTTTCAGAACCGAAAGATCGTACAGGTTCAGCCATATTTCATCGCCGGTGTAGCGCCACTGCAGGGTGTTTTCATTCACGCGGAACTCCGGTGTTTTTCCGTCAGAGCCGTCTGCGCCGTTCTGACCGGCGGGACCTGTGATATCGGCGATCGCCACAAGGTTCTGCCACTCGCCGCCCTCGTAACGCCACTGTATGTGGGTTTCGGCTCGTTGCACCTCTATGTTTTTGGCGTTAATGCCGTCTTTTCCGTTGATACCGTCTTTGCCGTCGGCTCCGTCTTTACCGTCAACGCCGTTAATGCCGTCTTTTCCGTTTATACCGTTTATTCCGTTCTTACCGTCGGTGCCATTCTCGCCGTTGACTCCGTCCTTGCCGTTTTCTCCGGCAGCGCCCCGCAACTCGGTAAGCGCCACAAGGTCGCGCCAATCGGCTTCATCGCTGTATTTCCACTGGATCGCCGTGCCGTTATTCCGCACCTCCGGCAGTGCGGTGTCGGTTTTTGCCGCTTTGCTGCATCCGGCAGCAAATACAATGCAAAGCGCAATGATAATGCAATAGATTCGCTTCTTCATCTTTTGTTCCCTCCGTTCAGATATTGTGAGCGGTATTTATCTGCAAACAGGGCGACTCCCTGCTTTAAGACCTCCATCTGGGTTTGAAGGTAATATTCGTCCTCGAACATGGCGTAGTGTACGCAGGCACGGACGAAGATAAAGATCAGCGGCGTGATGACCGTATAGGGAATCCCTATTTTCGGCTCCAGCCGCTTGGCATACTCGGTATAGCGCTCGTTCACGCCCTCGAAGAATTTCTTGCCGTGCTCGATATACTTCGGGTGCGTATAGATCTGATACATCAGCCGATACTTCTTGCCGTGCTTTTTAGCCGTCCAATAGGGAACCTCCTTCACAAACCGGACAACGTCCTTGGGGTCGGTGGGTGCCATCTCCATAAAATCGTCCTCAACCTTTTCCATACAGTATGCCGTTGATTCGATGATCAGTTCGTCGAGGTTTTTAAAATACGAATAAAGATTTGCCTTTGTGCATCCGCACGCATCAGCAAGCGCTTTGATTCCGGTGCCCGTCAGCCCGTTTTCAGCATAACATTCAAAGCACTTTTCCATCATTTCGCGTTTGCGCTCATTGTGCTGTTCCTCAGTTGTTTTCATGTTGCTTCGCTCCTTTATATGCACTGACCGTTCGGTTACGATTAGTATAGCATAGAATTGTGATAATTTCAAGAGCGGCTTGCGAAAAGATGCGAAAAAGCGGGACAGCCGCAAACCAATCGACTGTCCCGCCGTCCGTCATTCCACGGAGCGCTTTTTCTTTTTGCCTACAACCGTAGTGCCGGTCACAATACCGCCGCTGATGAATAGCAATGCAATCCACAGAGCCGGATTACCTGTATCTCCGGTCCCCGGAGAATTTGCTTCCTCCGCAAGCGCCTTAATCTTCTCATCCAGCGCATCGAGTTTGCCCGGAGCATCCTTGCCGAGCATAGCTTTCTCGTTCTCGGTAAGCCCCGCAACGATCTCCTTCACTCGGTCGAGCGCACTCTTGTCGCTGAGCTTGGCGTCATCCGCAGAGGGCAGCTTGCCGATCTCCTCCGCCGCCTTTTCGGCATTGCCGATGGCAGCCAGCGCCGCCTTCACGGTTTCAAGCTTTTCTTCAAGGCTCCTGCTTTCTCCTTCGGTATAGTTGCCGCCGAAGTCACGCAGAGCGCCCTCCAAAGCCTTTTCCGCCTTTTCAAGAGGTTCTTTGTCCCGGAGCTTTACATTGTCCTTTGTAATATCCTTGACCGAAGTGATTTCATCGTCCTCGGCAGCGCGCTTTGCCGCTGCAATGCGGTCAAGGAGAGCACGTGCCGTGCCCTTCAGAGCTTCAAGAGCAGCTCTTTCCGCGTCCGTCAGGTTATCGACGGAAAGCAGCGTGTCGGTATCGGCGATCAGCTTTTCAATGTCCGCCTTGTCGGCGCTCGTCACCTTGTCGATATCGTAGCCGTTCACGGTGTCGGTCAGACGGGTGATCTCATCCGCAACCTCTGTGATGCGTTTATTCAGGTCCTTGCACTTTGCAGCCGCCTCGGTCAGCTTGTTCCATTCCTCCTCGGTGGATTCGCCGTCGTCAAATGCTTCGGCGATGTCGAGAATCTGCCGCTCGACTGCGGATATCGTCTCCGCATCGCTCGATTTGACATTATCGACCGTAATCTCCGCGATAACATCGGTGACAGACGAAATCGGCTTCATATAGACCGTATACTCCGTCACATTGCCCGCCTTATCCACTGCACGGATGGCATGGGTGGCGTCCTTGTCGCCTGCAAGGCTGAACACATCTTCGACAGTCTCGCCGTTCAAGATGACCGATTCAAGATTTTCATCATCGATCGCAACCTTCTTGGTCACATAATAGGTCTTGCCGTTCTCGATGCCGATGATTTCGGGTGCGGCGGTATCAAATGTCGCTCCGTCCGAGCCGATAAAGGTGACATTTCCGGCGTTATCCTCAATGCGGACATAGATGATGAATTTATCCATATCCTTTGCCTCAATATCGAAGTCGCTGTTATCCGTCCAATCGGTGATTGCACGAATCTCATCGTCGGTAAGCACCTTATCGGACCTGAAGTACAGCACTGACTTCACGCCGGAGGCTTCGTCCTCCGCCGTCAGCTTGACATTTACATCATCCTTAAAGAACAGGCCGAAGGTAATCGTATTGATGAGCTTTTGGAACGCCGTGCGTTCGTTCAGCTTAACCTCACCTGTCGGCGCGGTCTTGTCGATCTTGTAGTTCTCGGTAACTGCCGCAGAAATAGCTCCGGTTTCGGTATTCTTCACGAAGAAGGTAAGCTTGCCGTTATCGGTTTCATCCGACGCAGTAAGGGAATCTACCCATTCGCCGTTTGCCGTATCGGTCAGGCCGAGCTTGTAGCACGCTTTTGCCGTGATAACAAAGTCTTTATTGATCCAGTCGTTGGAATTTACCTCATACTCGCTGCCGTCAGCAGAATATTCCACGATACTCGCCGTAATGCCGGTCGGCTGAGTAAGCGTGTAGTTGCCGACGGTCACGCTGTTGCCGGAGAGAGTAAATGCCGTAAAGCTGACCGGGATGTTTTTACCGACCGTCACACGGTCAAAGGTGGGAACGCCGTTCACAAGCTCAAGTACATCGCCGTCGACCGCGCCTGCAAGTGCGGGTGTGCCGTCGATCTCGGCTGAGTTTTTGCCATCGTACTGCTTATCCCTGACCGCAAGGTCGGTGATTGTCAGCTCTTTGGCAGAGATATTTGCAGTGGTGCCTTCGGGCTGCGCCGACAGCACATAGTTTGCAGCGTCCTCTCCCGAAAGAGCAAAGTCATAGAATGTAACCGTCTTACCGTTGCCGACATTCTCATCATTATACGATGCCTTGCCGGTTACAATGGAGACCTTGTCGCCGTCAACAAGTCCGTCTATCACCCCGGCGGCGGTAATCTTCGCTTTTGCGTTGCCGTCGTAGGTTTTGCCGCCGGCAGTAACACCGGAGATGGTCACTTCTCTGGGCTTGATCTCAAAGGCCATTGTCGAGAATGCCGCTTTGAAGGTGTCGGTCTCGGCCGTTGTAATGCGAATCGTATACTTGCCGACATTCTTCGGTGCGGCTGCGGTATATGCCGAATCATCCGCATCTGCAGGCTTATATTCAACCGTCGGAGTACCGTCGGAATCGGTATCAAAGGTCGGCGCGCTTATCGGATTTCCGTCGTAGTTCTTTGCATCGCCCGGCACATGGCCTATGCTCGGCGTTTTTTTGCTCACGGTCAATTTCACCGATGTCACGGCAGGCTCGTCACCCGACCTGTATTCCTCACCCAACGGGTTATAGGTCGCACGGACGGTGTATTCGCCTGCTGCAAGAGCGGAAAGATAGCTGTTTTTAAGAGTTACGGTTCCGTCTGCGGATACCGTATAATCAGCGCTGTCAAGAAGTGCGTCACCGTTATACAGCGCTCTTACGGTATTGCCGTTAAGGCTGACCCGGAAGGAAACATCCGCGCCGTCAAGCTTCGTAAAGCTGACTGCTTCGGTGATTGCCTCGGCATCGGTGTAGACCACCACACCATCGGAATTGATAACGGTAATGTTGCCGCTCGCATCCGTCACACGCAGGTATACAAATGCTTTCCTGTCCGGCTCGATATCAAAGCTCGCGCTGCCGTCCGCAAGCGTCAGCTCCGTCCAGTCGCCGGTGATGGCGCTGATGTCGGCAAACGCGGTTTCGGAAAGCAGGTATTCCGCTTTTGAAAGTCCGCTGCCGTTATCCGATGCGGTCACCGTCACCGTCTGGGTTTTCTTAAAGAACAGGCCGAAGGTGATCGTGTTCATAAAGGAATTAAATTTGTTCGTGCTTATAGTGATCTCCGCTGCGGGCGGAGTAATATCCGCAACACCGAAAACGGTGATGACAATATCGCTCGTCACAGGTGACACGGTATAGCTGCCGCTGTCGGAATGCATGGGCGCGCCGTTTACGTCGACCATAAAATTCTCGGTCTTGGAATACCCTTTCGCAATTTCCAAGGTAAAGGTATACTCCTGGCCGTGACCGACAAGCGGATCACCGCTGAGGGTATATCCCGCACCGCTGCTCAAAGTGACCTTATAGAGCATATTTACGGTTACCGTAACGCTCGTCGTGTTTCCGGCAACATCGGTGGCGGTGACGGTATGCTGTTTGTTGTCGGGCATGAGGATATAACTGCCCAGCGTCAGCTGTACCTCTTCGCCGTCCACCGTCACGGTAAAGTCGTTATCGTCGGCAACGCTGAATTCGGCAGCACTGTAATAGGTCTTTCCGTTTTCAATGCCGGAAATTACCGGCGCGTCACTGTCGGTTGCCTCCACATAGCCGCAGGCGCAGCTCTTTTCGTGGGTTTCGGTATTCCAGCGGCAGTCATGCGCATGGGGTAAGACCGTGACATTTTTAAGGCCGGTCACATACCCGTTTACGATTTCGCCGCTGTCCTTATCGGCGAAGGCACGACCCTCCCCCAGATAGCCGGCAAGGGTGCTGACTTTGGAGTTTTCCGTCATGTCGATATCTGCGAACTGACCGCCGGAGATACGAGCCTCACTACTTTTCAGGCTAACATAATTGGTGAATGTACCTCCCGTAATGCTGAGCTTTCCGCCGGTAAAGGTGACCCATGCGTCCATATTGCGGTCTATGGTTACATCCGCTCCGCTAATTGTGCAATAGTCGACAGCGGCGCCCCGAATTTCAAGGGCCAGCCGTCCTTTACTCAGCGTTAAAGACCTGACTTCGCCACTGCAAAGGGTAAGGGCGCAGCCGTAATTTTCCTCGCTTTGCGCATCGGAAATTGCCTCATTGATATCTGTATATCCCCTGAAAATACCGGGCTTTGTGATTGCTGCCGCTATTTTCAGTCCACAATACGGGCAGTTGCCGTCCGAATCCATGCCGGCGTGCTCGCATTTCATCACGGCAAGGTCGTACTGCCCGGCAGCCGCCCAGCCGGTTCTGTTTTCGGCGTCGGTACGGGGAACCCAACTGCTCCCGGAAAACTCCGTTCCGATGCCGTCGTAGCGGCGGTAGGCATAGCCCTCGGGAAGGAGATCCGTCAGCTTCACCCCGTTATAGAGATCGCACATTCCGGCAGTTATATGTCCGCCGGTGAATTTCAGCGTACCGCCGTAAACCGCAATGGAATAGGTTGTGTCTTTGCTGCCGCCGGCTGTCACCTCGCCGCCGTCTCTGACAGCAAGACCTAAAGTGCCGTTGCCCCTTGAGTCGATGACCGTCAGCTTGCCGCTGCGTCCGGCGCCGCCCACATTCAGCGGATAACCGCCGAGGCTCCTGCCGTTGAGGTCCAGCGTGAAGCCCATGGCATCCGTATCCGCATAAAGCCCGTCGGGCAGCATGGTATTCCGCGCCCAGATCTTCACCGTGCAGCCGGAGTTTTCCGACTTGCAGGCTTCCCTTAATGCCTCGGTAACGGTTCCGAAATGCGTTACCGTGTCGCCCAGCTTCAGATCCGCCGCAACCGTAATACCGCAGTGGCTGCAGATGTTGGTGTCAGGGTCGGGATCGTGTCCGTCATACACCGTTACGGTGATTTCCGCCCGGTGACCGAGCTTATCCGTGACAGCGATGGTCACATCCCCGTTTGCCGGAGGGATGACAAGCCGCTTATTCTCGTCAAGGGTAACGGGCTCACCGCCCACCGTAACGGTGTCGATATTTTCCTCAACTATGGTAGCGGTCACTTCATCGCAATAAACCTTGCCCGCTTCAACGCCCTGGATGACCGGCGCGGTGGTGTCAATGACAAAGCCGTCGGAGCTTAGATAAGTGACCTTGCCGGAAGCGTTGGTGATCTTTACATAAACGGCATATTTTCCGTCCGCATTAATACCGATAGGGCCGGTGTAGGGAGCAAAGGTATTCCCCTCCCAGCTTCCCACAAAGTACATCTTATCACCGATAAAGTATTCGACCTCCACATCCTCACCGCTTGCATCCCCAGCGGTAATGGTCACGGTTTTCTCCTCCCGGAAAAACAGGCCGAAGGAAATGAGATTCAGAAATCTTTGCCATGCGTTGCGCTCGTCAATGCGGATCTCGCCCCAGGGATACCCGGTTGCCTCCCACAAGGCGGTGAGCGTGACGGATCGAACGCTCTCGTCCCCTGCAAGGTCGGCATAGGTCGTTGCCGCATGGACGGCTGTTTCGCCGCACATCCATCCGGCGAAATAATACCCGGGTCTTTTGGGAGATTCTATGTTTTCCAGCACGCGATTTGTCCATTTCACATCGGTTTTGTCAGCGATTGCCGTGCCGCCGTTTGTATCAAACTGTACGGTATACGACGGCTGCGTCTGACCGCCGATGGTGAAACAGTGTTCCACCCTGCCGCAAAAGCTTCCCGTGCCGCAGATCGTCACCTTAGGGGCCTTTGCGGAATCAAACCCGGCCTCGTCCGGCGAAAGGGCATACGGATATATATTATTTTTATAGGTTACGGTATAGTCCGTGCCTTCCTCCAAAACGGTAAGCACCTCCGGATCGGTCCGGTGGGCAAGCCTTGTCAGCTTCTTTTCGCTTCCGTCGAACAGGCAATTTTCAAGCCCGGAAAGGCGCAGAAGTCCGTTTTCATAGCAGTATCTAAGATCGTATTTCCCGCAGATACGGCATTTGCCGTATGCATCAACGTCATGGTCGAACCGTTTTCCGTTGACGGTGCTGCCGCAGAAGGTCATATTTTCCTCTGGAATACCCGGCAGGTTCTTTTCGTGCAGGCCGTCATAAATGCGGTAGTCATCGGGTTCCTCCCCGTATTCCTTAGTATGGCACAGGGATTCTACGGTGCTGTCCGTGATTTGGATTTTGACATTCAGCCATTTGCTGTAGCTGTCTTTTCCGATACCGGGAACATATGTGCCGGAGTTGCCCGAGCGCAAGGTGCCGCCTTTGGCGATCACATTACTGTTTTCAATGATGATCTCCAGCGTTGCGTCGCCGGTCGCATGATAACCCGCACCGATTGCAGGGCACAGCCTGTAAGTGGTGGCATCTACCGTGCTGTTTGCAATGCGGATCCGTGCGTCTTCCTTAAATGAGGTGTACCATCCGCCGCCTATTGCCGAAGCATCCACAGCCACCGGCAGATGAAGCTTGCTGTCCTGTATGTCAATACTTTTAAAGGAGGCATACTTACCGCTGCCGATACAGCAGCGGTTGGGGTAATGATCGTCGCCCATGCTTATGTCGCTGCCGCGGATCACGATTTCACCCACAGCGGCATTATCGGCATTGCCGCCGATCATAGCCCCCGTTACCACGGTGCAGTCGGTAATTTCTACTTTTTTCAGCGTACCCGCACATTTCATATAGATTCCGCAGGTATGGATCTCGGAATTCTTAAGAATAATACTCGATCCGTCCCCGCCCTGTATGCTCCTTGGCTTCGGCAGGCTTATTTCGCTGTTTTCGACAATGAGCGTGCCGTTATTGCCTACGGAAATTCCCAGGTAGGTATCGTTTCCGTTCACGGATATGACACGGGAATTTTGAATGAGAATTTTATTCCCTTCTTCCAGGGGGTTGCCGCCGATAAGATTATATTTGCAGTTAAACAGAGGGAGATCGGCGTCCGTGATCGTGATATCCCCGACGCTTTTATCCGCCGACGCACCGATACAGGGCCCGGACTCGCTGGTAAGGGACTGAATGGCATTGCCGATAATGGTGATCGATCCGTAATCGAGTTTGCTTGTTCCGCCTATAGCGGCGCCGTTACCCTCTGCCGAAGCGTAAATTTCGCCGCCGGTGATAAGCAGGGACGCGTTTTCGGTATATTTCTCGGTTTTCCATACATTTGCACCGCCGATGCCTGCCGCGCCGCCTTTGCCGTACGCATGGATAACACCGCCGTCGATCAAGAGGCTTTTTCCGCTGCCGATACCTACGGAGGGAGGAAAATTCGATTCTCCGCTTCCGGTAGCCTCAATATTGCCGCCGTGGATGGCGACATCCGCATAATATCCGCCGATTCCCGCTCCGCTGTAGACAGTGGAGGCGTTGATGTTACCGCCGTTTATGGTTACAGTACCATCATGCCACAAACCGATACCGATGCCCTTCGGCCAGTAGTATCTAGTCGAATCTTCTGTTACGCCGGCTATCGCCGTAACATCGCCGCCGTTGATGGTAATGTTTCCGCCTTTCCCGGCGCCGATTCCGCAATCCACGCCCTTGGCTATGACGGTGCCGCCGTTGATGGTAACGCTGCCGCCCAACTCGTATTTATTGGTTCCGATCCCGACTCCGCTGTCGAGAGCACTTGCAAGGTAGCTTCCGGTGGATGCGTCGACAATACCGCCGTTTATGGTAATATTACCGCCCTTTATGCCTTCACTGGGATAGCGCATATCGCCGGTCCCTCCGATGCCGGAAGCGCCTGTCCCCGCCTTTACCTTGATATGGCCGCCGTTGATGATGACATCTCCTTCATCCCGGGAAACGCCCCTTGTCCTCCCGTCTCTTCTGGCATGGTAGCTTTTCATACCGATGCCGGGGGTATTATTGCGGAACTCAGAGATCCATTCGGCTTCCTCTTTTTCCTCTTTAGGAATTCCGTACAGATCGATGGCATCCGGAATACACGCCGTCAGCTTACCCATGGTTTCGGCATCGTCAGTCTGACCGTAGATGGTAAAGGTGTCGCCGGCCCCCAGGTCAATGCCCCATTTTGCATCCAGCTGCGCGCCGTCCGTCAGTATAAACTTCACATCACCGTTCAGGCGGATACGGCTGGTGACCGTCACATCACCGCTTATTACATACCAGCCTGCCGGCAGGTCATAAAAGGGGTTATTTTTGATGTCCGGCTCGAAATAGCTCGTCAGCTCGGTATAGGTAAGGCACCCCTGCATCTGACCGTTTTCGTCCAGGTAAGGGACCGGAGGCATACCGATGCTGTCCTCCGACCACCGGGCCACCAGCATTCTGACATTTCCGGGCACGGCAGCACCGGGGGCATAGGTATTCCCGTCGTCGCCCACCCACATAAAGTCCGCCGAAGCGGGATTGCCTTCGGAATCGGTCAGATATTCGGATGCGGGCGCCGTAAACGACGCGCCCTTACGCGCGATCATGCGGACAGGTCCGGTATCGCCGCCAAGCGTGCCTTTGTTCAGGTTGACCGTTACCGCCCTCAGATCTTCGGTTTCCATCTCCTCCGGTATCTCAAGAATCGGGCGATAGCCTATGCCCGTGCCGGAGGACGGAGAGGCGCCTGCAAAGCTGTCGGCCCCCTCGCCGCCCCGATATACGCGCATGGACGCATCACCGGCGAGGGCATCCTGCCCCCAGGAGGGCGATCCCTGCCAGTTTTTGATATAGTTCCGGGTGAGGCTTGCGGGGTCGATCTCGCCCTTGACACGGATGGTATCCCATTCGTTGTTCCACGGAGTGCCGCGCACTTCCGTTTTGTTCAAATAGCTGTCTGTTCCCGCCGAGGGCGCGCGCATGGTATAGCTCACACCGCCGCTCTCAAAAGGCCTTCCGAAAATAAAGTCCTTTTCATTAAGCTCGTCCCAGCTCACATCCCGTGTCACATTGTAGTTTGCCACAAGCAGGCTTCTGCTGCCGTTGACCCCTGCCGACGAACCGTCCTTTTGAGCATAGGTGTCGACCGTTCCCGCATAGGTAAAGGGAACACAGTCAAGGGAGCCGCCGTAAAAATCGGTATTGGCATCCCCGGGAATACCGGCCTCGGAGAGATTGAAATAGTATGTCGAGCCGGCTTCAAAGGAAAACTTCTCCTCGAAGGTCCAGCACGCGGTAAGGGTATTTACTTCGGCGGGGACGGGGTCGCCCACTCGGTAAATATTCCCGTTTTCATCCCGCCAGTGGAAGTTGTTTTTCTTCAGGTTCGTGGCGAAGTACATTTCGGAATTCACAGGCGCAGAGAAGTCCTGCCCGGCTTTTACGATGATTTTAATTTTCCCCGAAGTCCTGCCGGCGGTGCTCCACACATAGCCGCCGTTAAGGTCCAGGGTGACCACCTTGAAATCCTTTTCCGTGAGCTCGGCGGGTATTTCCAGAACAGGGCGTATGCAGGTATCGTTTCCTTCCGATCTCAGCTCGCCGTTATCAAACCTGCGGCTCGATCGTTTGGAGGCATCCTCGCTGAAGGTATCCTGCCCCCAGCAATAAGAGTCGTTGCCTTTTATATATCCCTTATTCCGGATGGCATCCCATTCGTTGTTTTCCGGGATAACCGTGCCCTCCTCCGAAACTCCGCTGCCCACCGTGGGCGCGCGCAGAGTGTAGGTTAATCCGCCGCTCTCAAAGGACTTTCCGAAAATAACGCCGCCCCAATACAGTCCGTCCCAATCAGTACCGATTTCCAGAGCCTCCGCAGAAGCAAACAGGCGATGGTCATAGCAATAACCGTACGGCGCATCGCTGTCCGTTGCAGCCGACGCAGCAGCGGAGGAATCGGCCTTCCCTGTCGAAGCGGCGTTCAGCACATAGGAATTCACCGTTCCGACATAAACGAACGATTCATAGTATTTGTACAGGCCGTTAATCATACCCCCTATTTGAAACCAATAGGTTTCGCCCTCCTCCAGGGATAGCGGCTCTCGGGTTTGCGGGGTATTGCCCTCCGGCTGCCCGGTTTGCAATACAGATGCTGACTGTCCGGTCTCTGCGGCCGAAACCAAAGGTGTAATCATAGACAGTACCATACACAGCGTCAGCAGGATACTGAGTATTCGTTTCTTCATTTTCAGTTGCCTCCGTTTTTCAGCCTCAAACAAGACTATTTTTCTTTTTCAGTACAATGTACAGGATCAAGCCGAGGTTACCAAGCAGCGCAATCCCCGCAACGATACCGACAGCAATCAAAGCAGGCGAAGCTGCGGATTCGGATATGTTTCCGGAGCCTGCGGGGATGGCTGCGTCCGCCGCCGCTTTCACGCCGGTGTCTTTCTCACCGATCCACCAGTTTCCGTTTTCGCCGATGAAGGGGGTCAGACCGTCCTTACCGTCCGCACCGACAACCTTGCCGAGATTGACTGCCTTGCCGTCCGTATAGGTGAGAACAAGCTCGCCGTCTGCATTGATCTCCGCTTTGACAATTCCGATGCCGTCCTTACCGTCTTTGCCGTCAGAGCCGTTAACACCGTTTGTTCCGTCCCTGCCGTCCTTTCCGGCGTCGCCCTTATCCCCTTTGTCTCCATTATCGCCCTTATCTCCGTCCTTGCCGTCCTGACCGTTTGTTCCATCTTTACCGTCCTTGCCGTCAGATCCGGTTGCTTTCACACCGAGGGATACCCATGTTTGTCCGCCGTCATAGGAGACATACCAAATGTTATCGTTCCCGATTTTAAGCATGGGCGTTATGCCGTCTTTGCCAGCGGCACCGTCTTTACCGGGGTCTCCCTTGTCGCCTTTGACCGAAGCCTTTACACCGGTATCGGTATCGCCCAGCCACCAGTTACCGTTTGCGCCTATGTAAGGGACAAGCCCATCCTTACCGTCCTTGCCATCCTGTCCGTCGGCGCCGGTGGCTTTCACGCCGAGGGAAATCCAGCTTTGACCGCCGTCATAGGAGACATACCAAAGGCTATCGTCCCCGATTTTAAGCATGGGCGTTGTACCGTCTTTTCCGTCTTTTCCGGGGGCGCCGTCTTTTCCGGGGTCGCCCTTGTCCCCTTTGTCGCCTTTCTCGCCGGTCGCCTTTACGCCGAGCGAAGTCCATGTCTGACCTTCATCATAGGAAACTTCCCACTCGTTACTTTCGGCATTGATACGAAGTCTTGGTGTATTTGAGCCTACCGATTTCAACGGAAGCTCAAGCAGATCGCTTGCGTAATCGGTTTTGCAGTCGCCGTTGCACTGCTCATTGAAAACAAACAGCCGATCGCCTTTTTCCACATCCACAGCAACAGGCAAAGTAAGTGTCAAAATCCCGCTTTCCATGCCCGTCTCGCTCACATTTTTAAGTCTGCCATAGTATTTTACGGTTTCGCCGTTGATCACCATTGCGGAAATATATTCGTTTGCGCCGGTTTTCGCCCCCTTGTAATCAAAGCGAACGCTGTTTCCCGAATGGGATTTGAGCGTTGCAAGGAAACCGCTTCGGTCGCTGTCCGATAGCGTCAGCTTCCATTCGTTTCCGGTGTATTCGGAAATCGGGGTCAATCCTCCGTCAGGCTTTCCGCCCACAGCAGCGGAGGTAAAGAGTACGGAGCTTGATTTTAAGCTAAAAGCGGGACGTACACCATACCATCTGGTGACATTGAGCCCAAAGTATAAGACACCACCACCACCACGCACGACGGCAGAAGGGATGCCGTCGATGTAATCTTCTTCGCCGGGGGAGCGCAGCCACCAATTGCTTGAATCCCAAGTCGGATGTTCT
>ERZ827108.1534-NODE-1534-length-30076-cov-4.563339_pt1 | contig 30076 bp, 24 predicted proteins | sample MGYA00519921_ERZ827108 | MGnify/ENA primary metagenome ERZ827108 (study PRJEB31778, sample SAMEA3449258) | human gut metagenome | biome: human gut; feature: human-associated habitat; material: faeces | place: United Kingdom | collected 2010/2012 ...
AATTTTATTTGGCGGATACGCCACACCGACGAAATGCGTAGCATTTTGGAGGTTGACTCTGAACAGTTACAGAAATTTATATAAATAAGAAGAAATTTCCTTTTCAGTGGTCTCGGGGAACTGCCTGCAGATTTGTTTTTGCATTTTTGTCTGTTTAAAATTTTCTGCCTTCACGTAGAACAAGGGCGGAAATAGTCCCGCCCTTTTGAGTTCTTATTTTCTGATGCCAAGTTTTGCAATCAGTGCACGGTATCCTTCCAGATCCGTCTTCTTCAGGTATGCAAGAAGTCCACGTCTCTGACCTACCATCTTCAGAAGTCCTCTTCTGGAGTGATGATCCTTCGGGTTGCTTTTCAGATGATCTGTCAGCTCCTGAATTCTTGCTGTCAGAACTGCGATCTGAACTTCCGGTGAACCTGTATCGCCCGGTTTTCTTGCATACTCATTGATGATTGCTGTTTTCTTTTCCTTTGAAATCATGATGTTCTCCTCCTAAATAGAATCACCTGATACTAAGAGAGCGGTCGGAGTATCCAAGCTTCTGAGTATCGGCTGAATTTCATACTGCTAAACTATATCATAGAAACGCAGAGGCGTCAACCAGAAAAATTGAAATATTGTTTCCCGAGCTGAATGTCTTTTTGCATCTGATGTTTCAGTGATTCCACTGAATCGAATTTCTGTTCCGGGCGCTCATAGTGGCGCAGACAGACCGTTGCCTCTTTTCCATAAACATCCTGATGAAAATCATACAGATACGTTTCCACGCCAAGAAAAGAACCGTCCACGGTCGGTTTGTAGCCGATATTGGTTACACCGCAGTATTGATTTCCGCCAGAAAATACATCGCTGTAATATACGCCACACGGAGGCAGGAGTTTTCCCGGCTCCGGAATCAGATTGACCGTCGGCATTCCAAGTCTGCGGCCAAGCTTTTTCCCATGCTGGACGATCCCGCTGACCGGATATTCATAACCGAGCAGTTCACTCACCAGTTCCATATTTCCAAGTGCCAGTAATTCTCTTATATACGTACTGCTGATCTCCCGGCCATTAAAACATTCTTTTTCCATGACGATCACTTTCATGTCATACGCCTCTTCCAGCGTTTTCAGAAAATCGGCGTCACCTTTTCGGTTGTGTCCAAAATGGAAATCGGTACCGACTACCACATACTTCGCATGCAGCCGTTCCTTCAACACTTCTTTCACAAATGTTTCCGGCTCCATCCCGAGAATTTCCGGGATAAAAGGGCAGCGGATCAGATAATCGATATTGTACCTTTCCAGCCGTTCCTTTTTTTCTTCCGGCGAAAGCAGATACGGCCGTTCATCGGAAGCTAGCGCAAAAACGGCGGTCTGAACTTCTTCTTTTGATCCGAGTCTTAAAATCTCTTCGATCAGCTTCTGATGACCTCTGTGCAGTCCGTCGAACTTGCCTAAGGTCACCGCTGTTGGTCCGTCAGAATAAAAGTCCGTTGTATTGCAAAAATATCTCATACGTATCTCCAATGTAATGTACTCTTATCTTGTCACAGAAACATCTTGACCGGCCAGAGACAGTGTTTCTCTCTGCGCCATTCATAAACTGCCAGAAAGGTCCGGGAAGCATCATAGACTCGAAAACGCATCCCATCTTCGGTCTCGTTTTCGAATTCCGTTCTTTTTTCCCAGGCGTCGCTGCCTCCAGTCCCTTCTTTTAAAGAAGTTTCCCGCAGAACTGTCTTCACAGCCAATTCAGGGCGGATCGGATTTCCATTTCGGACCGCCTTTTCTCCTGTTTCATTCAGCAAAAGAGCCTGATATTTCATAAAGACAGAATCCGTCGGACGGATAACCTCCTCCAGTCTTCCCTCATCCCGTTTCTTCTCGATCTCGGAAAGACGCACACTATCCTCCAGAATAAATGGCCCGACTTTTGTGCGCAGCAGCTTTTCCATACAGCCGCCGCAGCCAAGTAAGGCTCCGATGTCATGACAGAGCGTCCGGATATACGTTCCCTTTGAGCAGGTTACGGTCATTGTGACACGCGGAAAATGGATCTCATCAATCCGGATCTCTTTTATCGTCACCGGTCTTGCTTTCCGCTCTACCTCGATTCCCTGCCTTGCCAGCTCATACAGCTTTTTTCCGTTTACTTTCAAAGCCGAATACATCGGTGGAACCTGAAGAATATCTCCTGTAAATCTTGCCGCAGCCTCACAGACTGCCTCTTCGCTGCAGACAACCGGATGCGTTTCCAGCACTTCTCCTGTCGTATCCTGCGTATCTGTCACGGTACCAAGCAGCAGAACAGCCTGATATGTCTTTTCTTTATCGGTCAGCAGCTCACATACTTTTGTTGCTTTCCCCAGACAAACCGGGAGGACACCTTCCGCTTCCGGATCCAGTGTCCCCGTATGTCCGATCTTTTTCATTTTTAAAATACCGCGCAGCTTTGCCACCACGTCATGGGAAGTAAAGCCACGCTCTTTATAAACATTGATAATTCCGTCAGTCACCGTTTTTCTCCTGACAAATCTGCTCTTCCATATGGTATGTAATATTGTTTACCACATCGTATACACTTCCCTGCATCGTACATCCGGCCGCACGTACATGGCCGCCGCCGCCAAAGTAGCTTGCGATCTTTGCCACATCGACCGTTTCACGTGAACGCAGGCTTACCTTGAATTCCTGCGGTGCCGTTTCATAAAGGAAAATAGCGGCTTCGACACCTGCTGTTCCCATCAGCACCTGCACAATGCCATCCAGATCCGACGGCTTCACACCATAGAATTCCATTTCTCTTTGACGCACTGCACTGAAAATGATCTTTCCATCCAGCAGAAGCACACTTTCCAGAAGCGCACGGCCCAGGATCTGGTTCTGATAATACGTCTTGTCATAATACGTATCGCTGATGATCTTGCTGCAGCGCACGCCAAACCGCATCAGTTTTGCTGCGGCTTCCATCGTTTCCGGAGAAGTGCAGGAGTGGCGGAAGACTCCGGTATCATGTACAATTCCCATATATAGCGCCTCTGCGCTCTCAAATGTAATCTTGTCTTCATCGAGGAGATTGAAAACGATTTCCGATGTTGAACTGGCATCCGGATAGATACAGTTCAGATCCGCAAAACCCGCATTGCTGATGTGGTGATCGATACAGATGGTCCGTTTTGCGGTGTTCAAATACTTCACGCCGTCTCCAAGCCGTTTTTCATCCGCACAGTCCAGGCTGAAGAAAAGATCATAGACCTTTTCTTCAGAGTAATCATGGCAGATTTCGTCTGTCCCGGCAATCATATGATAAGACTCCGGAATTTTTTCCAGATATACCGTTACCTGAACCTCCGGATAATTCTGTCTCAGATACCAGTAAAGCCCCACACAGGAACCAACCGCATCTCCATCCGGACGAATGTGGCCTGCAATTCCGACGTTTTTCACATTTTTGAGTTCTTTATCAAGATTCACTGTCCGCTCTATCTTCATCTTCATTCCTCTGTTCTGTCTTTACAACGTCATCAATCAGTTTCGTCATCGTTACGCCATATTCAATGGACTGATCCAGAATAAAACGGATCTCCGGCGTGTTTCTCAGATTTACGGTATGTGCGAGCTGGCGGCGGATAAATCCTTCCGCACTCTTTAAACCGGCAAGCGTGTCCGCTGCGGCTTTTTCGCTTCCAAGTACAGAGATGTATGCCTTGCATGTTTTTAAATCAGGCGCAACCTCTACGGATACCACAGAAGTCAGCGGCGCGATCCGCGGATCTTTGATCCCGTTCTGGATGATCCTGGAGAGTTCTTTCTGCACCTCTCCATTGATCCGCGTATTTTTAATGCTGTTTTTTCTCATTCAGATCTCACCTCAAAACCTTCTATCTCGGAACTTCCACCATGATATATGCTTCTACGGTATCACCTTCCGCGATATCATTAAATTTCTCAAATACAAGACCGCACTCATAACCGGCCTTAACTTCCTTCACGTCATCCTTGAAACGCTTCAGCGATGCAAGTGCTCCCTCGTAGATCATCTTGCCCTCTCTTGTGATCCTTGCCTTGCATCCTCTCTGGAATACACCGTCGAGCACATAGGAGCCTGCAATCGTACCAACGCCGGAAGCCTTGAATGTCTGACGTACCTCTGCGTGGCCGATGACCTTTTCCTCGTAAACCGGATCAAGCATACCCTTCATCGCTGCCTCTACATCTGCGATTGCATCGTAGATGACACGATACAGACGTACATCTACATTTTCACGTTCAGCCGTTGCCTTTGCCGTCGCATCCGGGCGTACATTAAATCCAATGATGATCGCATTGGAAGTAGAAGCCAGAATCACATCGGATTCGTTGATTGCACCAACGCCGCCATGGATGATCTTGACAATCACTTCTTCGTTGGAAAGCTTCAGAAGGCTCTGCTTTACTGCCTCCACGGAACCCTGTACATCTGCCTTTACAATGACATTAAGCTCTTTCAGATTGCCTGCCTGAATCTGGGAGAACAGGTCATCCAGTGACATTCTGGACTTCGTTTCCTCAAGCAGACGCTCTCTTCCCTCACGGATAAAGGTCTCGGCAAAGTTTCTCGCCTCTTTTTCATTCTCCATCGCCATAAAGATCTCACCCGCATTCGGTACATCAGAAAGTCCAAGGATCTCGACCGGTGTGGACGGACCTGCCTCTTTTACTCTGCGTCCCTTATCGTCCATCATTGCACGTACCTTGCCATAGCAGGCACCTGCTGCGATCGGATCGCCGACATGAAGAGTACCCTTCTGTACCAGAATCGTTGCGACCGGACCCTTTCCTTTGTCCAGCTCAGCCTCGATCACAAGACCTCTTGCACGACGGTTCGGATTTGCTTTCAGTTCTGCTACTTCTGCGGTCAGAAGGATCATCTCAAGCAGGTTGTCGATACCCTCATGGGAATGTGCAGATACCGGTACGCAGATTGTACTTCCGCCCCAGTCCTCCGGGATCAGTCCCTGTTCGGACAGTTCCTGCTTTACGCGGTCAATATTTGCACTCGGCTTATCGATCTTGTTGATTGCCACAATGATCTCGATTCCTGCCGCCTTCGCATGGCTGATCGCCTCGATCGTCTGCGGCATGACACCGTCGTCTGCAGCGACTACAAGGATCGCGATATCCGTTGCATTTGCACCACGCATACGCATTGCAGTAAATGCTTCATGACCAGGCGTGTCAAGGAAGGTAATCTTCTGTCCGTTGATTGATACCACATATGCACCGATGTGCTGTGTGATACCGCCCGCCTCGCGGTCGATCACATGAGTATTCCGGATCGCATCGAGCAGGGATGTTTTACCATGGTCTACATGTCCCATGACGCAGACTACCGGCGGTCTGGCTACGAGATCTTTCTCGTCTTCCTCATCCTCTTTCAGAAGTTCTTCGATCACATCGACTTTTACTTCCTTCTCACAGATACAGTTGAATTCAAGTGCAATCTCTTCTGCCTTGTCAAATTCAATCTCCTGGTTTACGGTTACCATTGTACCCTGCAGGAAAAGCTTCTTTACCAGCTGTGCCGGCTGTACCTTCATCGCCTCAGCCAGTTCACCAATGGTAAGCTTCTCCGGGATTGTGATCGTGCGGATCGTCTCCTCCGGTTTTTCCTGTTTTGGTACCGGCGGTTTTACCGGTGCGGACTGCTTTCTTCCGTTCTTCTGCTGGGAGCGTCCATTCTGGTTCTTCTCCAGTCTCTCGAGCTTCTCGCCCTTTTCCACACGGTTGCGGTCTCCGCGCTCCGTTCTTTTTCTGCTCTCTTTCTCAAGCGGCTTGGACTCTACCGGAGCTTTCGGAATCCCTGAGGAACGTCCGCCCTGGCCGCCTCTTGCACCGCCGTCCTGAAATCTGCCGCCCTGGCCGCCTCTCGTGCCGCCGTCCTGGAATCTTCCACCCTGGCCGCCTCTTGTGCCGCCCTGGCCATTTCTGGATGCGCTGCCCTGATAACGACTGCCACCGTCTCTGCGTTCTCCGCCCTGGCCGCCTCTTGTGCCGCCATCCTGGAATCTGCCGCCCTGGCTGCTTCTTGTACCGTCCTGGGTACGTCCGCCCTGGCCGTTTCTTGCTCCATCCTGATATCTGCCGCCACTCTGACCGTTTCTGGATGTGTTGCCCTGATAACGGCTGCCGCCATCTCTTCTTTCACCGCCCTGGCTTCTGCCATCCCGTCTCTCGCCCTGATAACGGCTGCCGCCATCTCTTCTCTCACCGCCCTGACGCGGTGCTTCTCTGCGTTCTGCTGCCGGTCTTGCCTGCGCCGCTGTTCTTTCCGGAGCCTTCGTCTCAGCTGCGCCCTGCGTTTCTGCAGACGTTCTTACCGGTGTGCTCTTTTCCTGCGCGTCTGCTGCCTTTGCCGGTACTTTTGCCGCATCCTGCGATTTATTTGCGTTCTGTCTTGCCGGCTTCGGTCTCGATCCCGGTTTTACCATTCCCGTTTTACTGTTCTGAGGACGGAACACCGCACTGATATTTTTCTTCTTCGGCTGTGTGCCTGCCTCAGCCCCTGTCTTGTTCTCTGCATCTGTCATCTGCACATCCTCCTTCATTTTTCCCTCTCTGTTCTCTTTCCCTGTTTCCTTTGTAAGCTTATTCGTTTTGATCTCCGTCATTCACACAACCTCCGTCCGTCACTGCCTGCGCTCCCAAAGCGGCTTCTAATTTCCGTATCACGGAATTTGCAAGTCCTTCATCGGTCACTGCGAGCGATGCACGAAATTCGCATCCAACTGCAGCGCCAAGCGCCTCTTTTGTTCCATAGATGCAGAAAGGAACTTCATAAAAGGAACACATATTTCGGAATTTCTTCTCTGTGTTCCTGGAAGCCTCCGACGAAACGATCACAAGATAAGCTTTTCCCGATTTTACAGCAGTCTCCGTCTGAAATTCTCCGGCGGCGATCCTGCCTGCCTTTTTGGCTATACTGATCAGCGATAATACGCTATCTCTCTTCAATCGATTCAATCTCCTTCTTCAGACTCTCATACGTCTCTTCCGGGACGCGCACCTTTAAGGCCCGCTCCAGCCCCTTGCTCTTTACTGCCTTTTCAAAGCAGTCCATACAGCGGCAAACGTAAGCTCCGCGCCCGTTTTTTCTGCCGGAGATATCTACAATGATCTCTCCTTCCGCTGTCCTGAGAATCCGCAGCATTTCCTTTTTGCTTTTCATTTCCTGACAACCCGTGCATTTGCGCAGCGGGACTTTTTTTACCGGTGCAGCCATGGATTATTCCTCTTCTGCCGGAAGCTCATCATCTGCTTCTGCTGCCGCAATCTCCGGTTCGCCCTCTTGTGTCTGCTCAGAATTCAGTTCCTGATCATCGGCTGACTCGTCTGTTTCCTCATCTTCGTAGTAATCTTCCTCATACTCCAGAAGATCTCCGGATTCACGTGCCTGCATCTCGCTCTTGATATCGATCTTAAAGCCGGTCAGACGCGCTGCAAGTCTTGCATTCTGTCCTTCTTTTCCGATTGCAAGAGAGAGCTGATAATCCGGGACAACGACTCTTGCCGTCTTCTCATCTGGATCCGCGATAACGTAGATAACCTTTGCCGGGCTGAGTGCATTTTCGATCAGCAGTGCCGGGTTTTCATCCCAGTTAATGATATCAATCTTCTCACCGTTTAATTCCTCAACAACTGCATTGACACGTGCACCGTTTAAGCCAACGCACGCACCCACCGGATCAACATCCGGATCATTGGAATATACCGCAATCTTTGTACGGCTTCCGGCCTCTCTTGCGATACTCTTGATTTCAACGATACCGTCCCGTACCTCTGTAACCTCTTCCTCAAACAAACGCTTTACCAGTTCCGGATGTGTACGGGATACAAGGATCTTCGGTCCCTTCGGCGTATCCTTTACTTCCAGTACGTATAATTTGATACGCTCAGTCGGGCGATATGTCTCACCCTTGATCATTTCTTCGCTTGACAGCATTGCATCCACTTTTCCGAGATTTATGCTGACATTTCTTCCGACATAGCGCTGCACCACACCGGTGACGACATCTTTTTCTTTCTCATAATACTCACTGAAAAGAACCTTGCGTTCTTCTTCACGGATTTTCTGCAAAATTACATTTTTTGCATTCTGTGTCGCAATACGTCCAAATTCCTTCGACTTGATATCAACGCGTACCACATCGCCAAGCTCATATCTGGAATCCTTCATTTTTGCATTCGTCAGGCTGATCTCTGCAAGCTCATCCTCCACGTGATCCACAACTTTCTTCTCTGCATAAATTTCAAATTCACACGTCTGCGGATCGATATTTACGATAACGTTGTTTGCCTCTGCCTTCCCATAGTGGTTTTTACATGCCTGCAAAAGTGACTGCTTAATGGCATCCAGCAGTGTATCCTTGCTGATATTTTTCTCTTTTTCGAGCAGTGTCAGTGCCTCGAATAATTCGCTATTCATGATTCTATCCTCCCAGTATTTGCTTTGTCGTGATCAGAAATCAAATGACAGCCGGATCAGCGCGATATCAGCGCGTGCGATCTCAAGCAGTTCCTGATCTTCCATTTCAAGTACGATCTTTTCTTTGTCATAGTCCCGCAGGATACCGGTAAATTCTTTCTGATGGCTGATTGCCCGGAATGTCCGGACATCAACTTCCTCTCCTATGCTTCTGGCAAAATCTTTTTCCTTTTTCAGCGGTCTTCCCAGCCCCGGGGAGCTGACCTCCAGCACATAGGCATCTTCAATAAAATCATGTTTATCCAGCAGATCGCTCAGCGCACGGCTGACAACCTCACAGTCATCCACGGTAATTCCTCCCGGCTTGTCAATGTATGCCCGAAGATACCAGGTGCCTCCTTCTTTTACATACTCTACATCAACAAGCTCAAACTGATTCTGCTCAATGATCGGAGAAATCAGTTCTTCTGTTCTCTGCTCATATGTTTCCCGTTTGCTCATCACAATCCTCCTTCCTGCAGCAACAAAATACTTTTTTTCACAAATAAGAGTGGACCAACTGGCCCACTCCTACTCTAGTAACAGTATCAAATTCCTGCTTATCATAGCACTATTTTCCATGAAATGCAAGCCCTTTCAATTTTTTCTTGCTTTTTCTGAAAAATGTGGTATGATAGATACGTAATGCGGATATAGTTCATTGGTAGAACACCAGCTTCCCAAGCTGGATAGGCGGGTTCGATTCCCGTTATCCGCTTTTTTTATTGCTCAAAATACCGGGTATCCGCAAAAAAACGTAACCTTACAACATCCCGTTTATTATCTGTACGCTGCTTCCGATCCCGTCTCTTCTGCGATCCTTTGTTACAAGAACCTTTTTATTAATCCGTTCTCTAAGTTCCTGCACATGGGAAATGATCCCAACCATCCGACTGCCTTCTGCCAGTCCCTCCAGTGCACTGATTGCCTGATTTAACGCATCCTCATCAAGTGAACCAAAACCCTCATCAATAAACATCGCATCCAGCCGAATGCCGCCTGCATAAGACTGAATTTCATCAGACAATCCCAGTGCAAGAGAAAGAGACGCCTGAAATGTCTCACCTCCGGAAAGTGTCTTTACGCTGCGCTCCGTCCCGTTGTAGTGATCCACTACATTCAGATCAAGTCCTGCTTTTTCTTTCCGGCTGTCTTTGTCCATTCTTCGCTTCAGCTCATACTGTCCCCTGCTCATTTTCATCAGCCGCAGATTCGCCCTGCGCAAAACCCGGTCAAAATAAGCCATCTGCACATACGTTTCCAGCTCGATCTTTTGTTTCCCGGAAAGTGTACCTCCCGCCGTATCTGCCAGCGCCTTCACCCAGACGTATTCTCTTTCTGCTTCTTCCATTTTCTCCCGATTCTGGCAGACCGCTTCCTGAATATGCCTGTTATTCTGCCAGATGGAATACTGCCCGGTTCTCTGGTTTTCAACAAAGGCTTTCTGCTTTGCAAGATTCTTTTTCTGTTCCAGCAATGTAGCTTCATCCGGGAGTTCTCTTCCGATGCTGCGCTCAAGTGCAGAGATTGCAGAATCAAGCACCAGAATTTGATTTTTCAGCTGCTGCCATGTTTCTGCTGTCTGTTTTACGGCTGTTTCCAGAGAATTCTTTTTCTCTGTAAGCAGCTGTTTTTCATGCTCTACGTCCTGCTTTGTTGTTCCGCACAGCTTTTTCTGAAGTTCCTCTGCCTGTTCTTTCAAAGCAACACACTGTACCCGTACCCGTTCCGCACTAAGCTCTCTTTCATGCATTTCTCCTTCTGTCTGTTTCAGAAGCTCTTCAAGTTGAAGAATTTTCTGTCTGCATCTGTTCCATTCTTCAAGCTCACCGGACGCTTTCATCTCCAGATGACAAAGTTCATTCATCAAATTGTCCAGTTTCTGAAGTACTCTTTCATTTTTTTCCGTCTGTGCTTTCTTCGGAAAAACGTTATTAGTATCGGTAATTGCAAGCTCATTGCTCAATTGTTCAAGCAATGCCTGCCATTTTTCCGTACGGTTTTTCCTGTTTTCTAAAAGAACTTCTCTTCGGCGCAGCATTTGCTGTAAATGTTTGTTTTCCTCTGCCTCCTGCAGATCTGTCTGCCTGGCTTCTTCCAGACAGCTTTGCCTTCTTCGTTGCTTTTTCTTTGCCTGAGCGATTTTTACTTCCAGAGCTTCCAGCTCCAAAAGCGCTTTCTTTTGAGCACCTTCTGCCATATCCATGAGCATCTGTACTTCCTGATCAATCTCTGGCGGATTTTTTTTCTGCCCCGTCTTTTCAATCTGTTCCAGAAGCTTTCGGATCTGAATCCTGCTGCCAGCCTGCTGCAGCAGCAGTTCATTATACTCCTGTTGTATTTTTTCAAGTTGTTCTATTTTGCCTTCTGCTTCCCTTACACGGTGCATAAGAAGCTGCATTTCCTGTTCTTCCTGTTCCCTGATCTTCTTTTCCCGAAGCTGCTCTTCCCTGATCCGTTCAAGTGTGGCACCAACAGCCGCCGAATCCTCCGCCTTTTCAGTCAGAAGCTCCTGCAGCTGCCTGACTTCTGAGTCTGCCCGCTCTATCATTTCTTTTTTCTGGCCGGATTTTGTACTTAAGCGTACTGCCTCAAGCTGCGCATCCTGAAGCAGCTGCTTTTTTTCTTCCAATTCTGCTTTTTCAGGAATATGCGCCGGTATCTGAGCCGGATGCGGATGGCATCGGGATCCACAAACAGGACAAGGCTCATTTTGTTTCAGTTCCTTTGCCAACAGCCCAGCCTGTGCGTCAAGAAACAGCCGCTCCTGATACAGGTAATCCTCCTGCAGAAAATCTCTGTTTTTTGCTGCTCTTTGATATGCAGCCTGCAGCCTGCGCAGTTCTTCTTTTTGCCGGCTTTGTTCCAGCAGGCTCTTTTCCAGCTGTACCAGTCTTTCTTTCTTCACCTCAAGCTGAAGTGCTTTCTGGTTTTCAGCAAGCTGATTCTTTTCCATCATATCAAGACGTTCTTTTGCTTTTTTTGCCTGTTCCTGTTCATCCAAAAGTTGCCCAAGCTTCTGCTGCGTCTCTTGTTCAAGTGTCCCATTATTCCGGTACAGAGCTACTTCGCGATTTAGTTCATCGTACTGCTGCTTCAGACGCCTATATTGTTCCTGCTCCAGTGCAAGAACGGATTCCTGTTCCACCAGACTCTCTGCCTCCATCCGCAGTGCTTCGGATCTTTCTCTGGCATTCTTCCGTCCTTGTTCGTGTATCGCACAGTTTTCAACAAGCTTTTGCAGCTCATTCGTATCTTCTTTTTCCTTTTGCTCAAAATCTGCGAGCGTTTTTCTTCGTTCCCGGCACTCTTTTTTTTGTCTTCTGATCCGCTCAAGCAAAAGCTCTGAGCTATCCAGTGCTTCTTTCTTTTGCTGCTGCCCGACCAGTTGTTTCTTCAGATCAGCTGTCTCTTCTGTTTTTTGCCTTTTCTGCTCCATAAGAGCCGTCAGCTGAAGCTGCAGTTTTTCATAGGAAAGGTGCAGCTGCGAAAGCTTCTCCAGTAATTCCAGCTGAGCCTCCTTTTCACGCACTGCCTGTTCAATGGCAGGACAGACCACTGCCTGCTCCTGCGCCGTATGCATTTGAGCTTCCGCTTCTTTAAATTTCGGAAGTAGTGCTTCCCGTTCGGTCTCCTTGTGCTTCTTTTTTTCCAGAGAAATCCTGTTTTGTTCTGTCCGGCCAAGCTGCTGACTACAGTTTTCAATATCCTGGTTTAATTGCAGAAGCGTTTTTTCCTGCTCTTCCAGCTCAGCCTGCTCCTTTGTAAGCAGCTCTTCCAAAAGCTCAAGTGCCGGTATCACCGTTCCGTCATATTTATTCTTTTTTAAATCTGCCAGTTCTTTTTGAATAACCGTATTTTCTCCACAGCGAATTCCATCCAGATGCTGCGCAATACTTCTTCGCATCTCATCATAATTTTTCCATCTGCCCTTGACTTCCTCCCGTAAACGGTTTTGCAACATCTGATAAAGCTCTGTATGAAAAATTTTCCGAAAGATTTCACTGCGCTCTGTCGTTCCGGCAAGCAGCAGTTTTTGAAAATCGCCCTGCGCGATCATCGCGATCTGAGTAAACTGATGGTAATCCAGACCAAGCAGTTCCGTAATTGCGCGCGTTACGTCTCTGCTTTTATTTACCGGCTGCCGCTCATCCGGATAAATCAATTCCGCATTCGCTTTCTCGGTTGTATATCCGTTTCCCCTGTCCTTCGGACGCAGATATTCCGGATTTCGCCTTACTGTATAATCCTTTCCTCCGTACGTAAAAATAAATTCCACATATGTACGAATGCCATCCCTTGCATATTGACTGCGGAACATTCCGGCTTCACGCACTTCACCGCTCGCTTCGCCGTAAAGCGCAAACGTGATCGCATCGAAAATCGTTGTCTTTCCGGCCCCGGTATCTCCGGTAATCAAATAAAGTCCTGTCAGTGAGGTAAAATCCAGCTCCGTTTTTCCTGCGTATGGTCCGAAAGCACTGATGGTAAGTCTTTTTGGCTTCATTCTTTCAGCTCCTGTATCAGCTTCCGGACGTATGCGTGCTGCTGTCCGGACATTGGTTGATTATTCTGCATCTCATAGAATTCCTGAAACAATTCCAGTTCCGTTTTCTGCTGAACCGGGTCAGAAGCTGCGATCTCTCCGTTTTCTCTTGTCCTGCGATTATCATACTCCAGGCGAATCAGATTAGGATAGATCGTGCGCAGCTTTGCCAGGCCATCCACAACGTCTTCTTCATCGGTCAGCGTAATCTGAAGATAATCCTCACAATTACTGCTTTCATAAAATGAACGCGCCGTCACCTCAAGATACGTTCCCTTTACTTTTCGAAGATCATGCTGTGGCTGCAACAACAGAGTACGGATTGCTGTTCTGCCTTTTTCCTCCAACTCTACAACCGTCACCGATTTTTGCTGTTCTGCCTCTGAAAAAGAATACTTCAGTGGGGAACCACAGTAGCGGACTGTCTCTCTTTCAACCTTTTGAGGACTATGGATATGTCCAAGCGCCACGTAGTCAAACGTATCAAAAAGAGAAAGCGGAATCTGATCAATGGTTCCCACCTGCAATTCTTCCGAATCACATCTGGACGCACCCGTCACAAACTGGTGCGCTATCAGGATATTTCGCTCCTCCGGATTTAATTTAATCCCGGATAATGCCACTGCCAGCGCACTTGGATAATCCACTACCTCTTCTGCCCGCTCTTCTTGTACATGACGGACCAGCGCAGGTCGAAGAAACGGAAGAAGATGGATACAAACCGTTCCGTATGCATCCTCCAGGCGAACGCATTTCACGGTTCCGTCGTACAGCGGGGCGATATAAATCCCGCTTTGATCCATCCAGCCTGCGCCAAATGCAAGGCGTTCTGCTGAATCATGATTGCCGTTGATCAGGAATACAGGGATTTTCCGTTTTACAAGTCCCTGCAGAAAACCGTCAAAAACCTGAACCGCTTCTGCCGTCGGAATGGCTTTATCGTAAATGTCGCCGGCAAGCAAGACACCGTCCGGCCGCTCCTTATCTGCCAGCTGCAAAATCTCATTCAGAATATATCTCTGATCCTCCAGCATGGAAAATTCATGGATCCGTTTTCCGATATGCAAATCAGACAAATGAAAAAACTTCATCGCTGCTTCGTTCCTTTCCCGTCCCTGGTGCTGATTCTCAGACGATTCAGGTGAAGCGTCCTCTCCCCGATTGGCACCTCTATATCACTATCCTTCTCCAGCCAGTAGACATCTGCGATCTGATCTCCGTCTGCCAGCTTCATTCCGCGCACACCGATCGCAGTCTTCTTTTTCAGCGGAATCTCTGAAACCGGAAAACGAAGATAATAACCATTGCGGGAGGCAAAAATCATCTGACACTGTTCTCCGGCCGCGTATACAGCTATCACCTCATCTCCATCGGACAGCTTTGTTGCCGCAATCGTCCTCTTTGATACGTCAAATTCATTTCCCTGTACCTGTTTTACCATCGACTGCCTGGTCACAAATGTCAGAACGGTATCACGAATGTCATTTAATGCCATTACTGCAATAAAATTTTCTTCGCTGCTGTTGTAATTGCAAAGGTTATCTACCGGTGTGCCTTTATCACGGAATTTACCATACGGTACATCCAGCAGCTTTAACAAATGGACTTTCCCATTATCGGTAAAAACACAGACCCGATCCGTATTCATACAGTGGAGTACGTAGCGATTCTCCTGATCCGCTGCCTCTTTGTTGCGCTCATATACCGTCTCGTCGATCGTGCGCACGTAACCAAAACGATCCATTAAAAAGACAACCGGAAGCTCTTCGATCTTCTGCTCTTCCAGAACGACTTCCTCTGCATTTTCAAGCATTGTCCGGCGCGGCCGGCCAAATTCTTTCTTAAACTGATCCAGCTCTTTCATGATCACCTCAGCCATTGAGCTGTAATTATTTAAAATATCAGTATAACGCGCAATATTTTTCAGAGTTTCTTCATGCTCCTTCATCAACACGTCAATCTCCAGTCCGATCAGCTTATAAAGACGCATATCAAGAATCGCGTTTGCCTGCGTCTCGGTAAATTTCAGCTTTGCCGCCTCTTTTTTTGATTTTGCCGTCTTAAAACGGATGCCGTCCGTTACACCGTCGACGAGACACGCTTTTACCTGTTCACGATTCTTGCTGCCGCGCAGGATCTCGATGATCAGGTCGATTACATCGCAGGCACGGATCAGTCCTTCCTGCACCTCTCGTTTTTTCTCTTCTTTATCGAGCATGCTCTGATATTTACGCGTATTGACCTCAAACCGAAAATCAATGTGATACTCCAGGATCTGGCGCAGGCTTAACGTCTCCGGTCTTCCGTCTGCAACCGCAAGCATATTGACGCCAAATGTATCCTCCAGACGTGTCTTTTTATACAAAAGGTTTTTAAGTCTCTCAGTATCTGCTCCCTTTTTCAGCTCCAGAACAATTCGAATACCGGCCTTTGAGGACTGGTTGGAAATATCCACAATATCGGTTGTCTTTTTCGTTTCGACAAGTGATGCAATATCATTTAAGAATTTCCCGATATTTGCCCCCATCATTGTATATGGAATCTCTGTAATGACCAGACGTTCTTTTCCGCCCTTAACCTGCTCTGTCTCAACCTTTCCGCGCAGGCGGATCTTCCCTTGTCCGCTTTCATAAATCTTCTGCAGATCCGCCTGATTGACAACGATTCCGCCGGTCGGAAAATCAGGCCCCTTGATGTACTTCATAAGAGCTTCTGTCGTCAGCTGATTGTTTTTGATCAGCGCTTTTGTTGCATCGATCACTTCAGAAAGATTATGCGGCGGAATACTGGTTGCCATACCAACTGCAATTCCGTCAGAACCATTCACCAGCAGGTTCGGAATCCGCACCGGAAGCACGAGCGGCTCTTTTTCCGTCTCGTCGAAGTTCGGCCCGAAATCGACGACATCTTTGTCAAGATCCGCAAGAAAGGCTTCCTGCGTCACCTTCTGCAGTCTTGCTTCCGTATAACGCATGGCTGCTGCTCCGTCTCCTTCGATTGAACCAAAGTTACCGTGTCCGTCAACGAGCGGCATTCCTTTTTTAAACTCCTGCGCCATGACAACGAGTGCCTCGTAGATCGAACTGTCTCCGTGCGGATGATACTTACCCATTGTATCCCCGACGATACGCGCAGATTTACGGTAAGGGCGGTCGTAACGGATTCCAAGTTCATACATATCATAGAGCGTTCTTCTTTGTACCGGCTTTAAACCGTCCCGCACATCCGGAAGCGCACGCGCGATGATAACACTCATTGCATAATCAATGTATGACTTCTGCATGATGTCCGAATACTCCGCTCTGATTATCTGTCCATCCATAATTATTTCTGACTCCTTTTCCTGTCCTTACTTTCTATCTGCTATACGTCGAGCAGCGCATCCTGAGCATGCTCATGGATAAATTCCTTGCGCGGCGGTACCTCCGTACCCATGAGCATCCGCGTCACATTCGATGCAAGACGCGCATCCTCAATTTCTACCCGCTGCATCATCCGTGTCTCCGGATTCAGTGTCGTCTCCCAGAGCTGCTCCGCATCCATCTCACCAAGACCTTTATAGCGCTGCAGCGTAAACGGTGCTTTATGTGTCTTCCGGTACTTTTCCAACGCCTTGTCATCGTACAGGTACTGCTCCTGTCCGCGTGACGGAATCACCTTGTAAAGCGGCGGCATCGCAATATATACATGTCCCTCATAAATCAGCTCCGGCATAAAGCGGTAAAACAGCGTCAATAGCAGCGTGCTGATATGCGCGCCATCCACGTCGGCATCGGCCATAATGATAATCTTGTCATACCGCAGTTTTGTAATATCAAAATCATTTCCATATCCTTCTGAAAATCCACAGCCAAATGCATTGATCATCGTCTTGATCTCCGCATTTGCAAGCACCTTATCGATGCTGGCCTTTTCTACATTCAGAATCTTTCCGCGGATCGGAAGAATCGCCTGATAATTTCGATCTCTTGCCGTCTTGGCAGAACCGCCTGCGGAATCTCCCTCCACGATAAAAATCTCACAGGCAGACGGATCTCTGCTCTCACAGTTTGCAAGTTTTCCGTTGCTGTCAAATGAATACTTCTGCTTTGTGAGCAGGTTTGTCTTCGCACGCTCCTCTGATTTGCGGATCTTGGCCGATTTTTCTGCACAGGCAAGAATACTCTTTAATGCCTCCAGATTTTTATCAAAGTATCGGACAATCTCCTCACCAGTCACCTTTCCAACCGCACGTGCCGCATCCTGATTATCCAGCTTTGTCTTCGTCTGTCCCTCAAAGCGCGGATCCGGATGCTTGATCGAGACAACAGCAGTCATTCCGTTTCGAATATCTGCACCGGTAAAGTTTGCGTCCTTATCCTTTAATACCCCGATCTGACGCGCATACGTATTCATTACCGTTGTAAAAGTTGTTTTAAATCCGGTCAGATGTGTACCACCTTCTGCATTATAGATATTGTTGCAGAATCCAAGTACATTTTCATGGAATTCATTGACGTACTGAAATGCTGCTTCCACCTGAATTCCGTCTGCCTCCCCTTTAAAATAAACGGGCTCACAGACAGGCTCTTCTTCCTGGTTCAGCTCCCGGACAAATCCTGTAATTCCATCCGGCTCTGAATACGTAATCTGCTCTGTCTCCTCCCCACGACGATCCTCAAAATAAATGGTCAGCTCCGGATTCAAATATGCCGTCTCATGCAGCCGTGATTTCAGCTCGGTTGCAGAAAACCGCGTCTTTTCAAAAATTTCCGGATCCGGAAGGAACTGGATTCTGGTTCCCGTCTTTTTTGTTCTGCCGATCACAGGAAGCAGACCGTTTTCCAGCTCAAGTACAGGAATTCCCCGCTCATAGCGGTCATGATGAACCTTCCCCTCTCGCATAACCTGCACATCAAGCCAGGTAGAGAGTGCATTCACAACGGAAGACCCCACTCCGTGCAGACCGCCGCTTGTCTTATAGGCAGTATCATCAAATTTTCCGCCTGCATGCAGCGTCGTAAACACGAGTCGTTCTGCAGACATCCCTTTTTCATGCATACCAACCGGGATACCGCGTCCGTCATCCTCAATTGTTGCGGAGCCGTCCTTTTCCAGATAGACCTCTATTTTCTTACAGTAACCCGCCAGGTGCTCATCCACGGCATTGTCCACAATCTCATAGATCAGATGATTCAGTCCTTTTCTTGAAACACTTCCAATGTACATTCCGGGACGCTTGCGGACCGCCTCCAGTCCTTCCAGTACGGAAATACTGCTCGCGTCATATGTGTTGCTTTTTGCCATTTTCCAATTCCTTCCTTATCTGATGTTTCCATCAGTGTTTTTCTGCTACTTCTCCGCGCTTTTTGTAAATTGAATTTGCCGGTACGACCTCCCGCACCGAAGAAAGCGGGTAAATATTCGAGTGAGGTCCGATCACCGTGCCCGGATTGAGCACGGATCCGCAGCCGACCTCCACCTCATCGCCGAGCATTGCACCGAATTTTTTCAGGCCGGTCTCTATCCGCTCTGTGCCATCCTTTACGACAACGAGCTTTTTATCTGATTTTACATTCGATGTGATTGATCCGGCTCCCATATGTGCCTTGTATCCAAGAATCGAATCTCCAACGTAATTGTAATGCGGCACCTGTACCTTATTGAACAAAATTACATTTTTCAGCTCCGTGGAATTTCCAACAACCGCACCCTCTCCGACAATTGCATTTCCCCGGATAAATGCACAGTGACGCACCTCCGCGTTTTTTCCGATGATCGCAGGACCGTTAATAAATGCAGTCGGTGCTACCTTTGCTGATTTTGCGATCCAGACATTTTCTCCGACCTTTTCGTATTCTTCCTCTGAGAGTGTTGCTCCGAGTTCCAGAATAAATGAACTGATCTTTGGCAGAAGTTCCCATGGATACTCCGCTCCCTCAAATAATGGCTTTGCGATTGTTTCTTCCAGCGTATAGAGATTTTTGATTTTACACGTTTCCATATTAGCCCTCCTGTTTTGAGACGGTCGATCCGCCTCTTCCTTTTTTATAATAAACTGCCGCCGCATCAAAAAGCGGCCGCAGCAGCTGCTGATTATTCAGCCCCAGTACTCCGTCTGTGCGTGAACGGACAAAGTGCTCCAGCTTCTGCATATACTCCTGATCCGTAATTGAGCCTTCTGCCACATAATTCAGTCCTTTTTCCCAGCTTGCAGTCAGCTCCGGATTCAGCAGCGAACGGATAGAACAAAATACTACGTCGTACGTCATTTCACCCTGCAGCGTCGGCGTAAGGATCTGTGTCTTTTTATTTAAAGCGATATATTTATTTGCCACCAGCTTCTTCAGGATTTCTGCTCTTGTTGCACTTGTACCAATGCCGCAGCTTTTGATCTGTGCACGCAGCTCTTCATCCTCGATCAGCTGACCCGCATTTTCCATTGCCAGAATCATGGAACCGGAGTTGTAGCGCTTAGGCGGTGCAGTTTCTCCTTCCCGGATCACCAGATCCTTTATCGGAAATTCCATGCCTTTTCGGATCTTTTTCAACAGTTCCAAAAGCTCCTTGCTACTGTTGACCGTCTCAGAGTTCTCCTGGTTTTCTTCTGATTCCGTTTTGGATGATATGCGCGTTTTTTCATTCTCAGCACCTGCAGTTCCGGCTTCTTTTTTCTTCTCGTAAGGATTACCGGCTACTTTAAAATACCCCTCAGACAGCAGCACTCGAAAAGAATAAAAAAACTTTTCATTCTGCATCGCCGTTACCATTGTGATCTTTGCAAACTCGGCCGGCGGATAAAAAATACTCAAAAACCGGCGGACAATTGCTGCATAAACGCCGTATGCCGTTCCCTTTAAAGAACCAAGCGCACCAAACCCCTGTCCGGTCGGAATGATTGCATAATGATCCGTGATCTGCTTATCGTTCACATACCGTGTTTTTGCAATCTGCCGGAAGCTTCCATTCTCCAATATCTCCTGTGCAAATGCTTTCGCCGGAGCAAAGTTGCGCAATCCGGAAATATTGCGCGAAATCTCTTTTGCTACTGCGGTAGATAACACACGTGCATCCGTTCTTGGATACGTGACAAGCTTCTTTTCGTACAACTCCTGCACAATGCGCAGTGTCTCATCCGGGCTGATCTTGAACATTTTAGAGCAGTCGTTCTGCAGCTCGGCCAGATTATAAAGCAACGGCGGATTTTTCTTTTCTTTCTTTCGCTCAATCGAATCAACAACCGTCTTTGCAGGCGGCGGATCAGCAAGCAGTCGACGGATCAGCTCCTGTGCGTCTTTCTTCTCTTTGAAACCGTTCTCCTTATAAAGCTTCGGTGACTGGAAATAAGTGGAACCCTGCACGGCACGGAATTCACCCTCCAGCTGCTTTCCCTCCAGCTCCAGCTGCTGCACAACACGGTAAAACGGCGTCTTCACAAACTGGCGGATCTCCCTCTCTCTTCTGACAATCATTCCGAGCACACACGTCATGACACGTCCTACGGAAATGACCGCATACTTCGTTCCAAGATAATTTGAGATTGTATTTCCATATTTTAAAGTCAAAAGCCGTGAAAAATTAATCCCCATCAGATAGTCTTCCTTTGCCCGCAGGTACGCTGCATCCGAAAGATGATCATACTCCGAAAGGTCCTTCGCTTCCGCAATACCACGGTGGATTTCTTCTTCTGTCTGGGAATCAATCCAGACACGCTTCCTCACCTTTCCTTTCACACCCGCCATCTGTTCCACAAGGCGGTAAATATATTCTCCCTCCCGCCCTGAGTCCGTACAGACATAAATACAGGATACATCCTTTCGATTCAACAATCTGCTGACGATCTGAAATTGCTTTTTCACGCCTGGGATCACTTCGTAAAGAAACGTTTCCGGAAGAAACGGAAGTGTAGCAAGACTCCACCGTTTATATTTCGGATCATAAACCTCTGGATAACTCATGGTCACAAGATGACCGACACACCAGGTCACCACATAGGAATCTGATTCCAGAAACCCATCCCCACGACTCATCTTTTCTTTTAATGCTTTTGCGAATTCCTGGGCAACACTCGGTTTCTCCGCAATAAACAGTGATTTTGCCATCCGTTTCCTCCTGATCTGTTCCTTTTGTCTGCCATAAGGCCTGTTATTTTGCTGTACCGTGCAGTACGTATTCTTACCTTCGCACCGTACGGCTTCTCCTCTGAACGTTCGATTGTTCGAACGTGTGTCCTCTTTGGGTCTTCATCTAATCACATTTTTAAGATTCTGTCAACTCATCACATACTATTTTTGCATTTTTTTAGAATTCAAATTTGCTTATTGCTTCCCACAATTGAAGCAAGGGACTGCTTGATTCGGTTAAAAACGACAGAACTGCCGCGATCCAAGACCGCGACAGTCCTATTATACGTTATCAAAAAACTTTTTTGCAACTATTTTACGGAACTTATTTGTGCTGAATATAACCTTTTGCAGTCAGTGTCTCTGCGCAAAGCACTGCTCCGCCTGCTGCTCCTCTGACTGTATTGTGAGAAAGACCTACGAATTTGAAATCATAGATGGAATCCTCACGAAGACGTCCGATCGAAACACCCATGCCCTTCTCATAATCGACATCCAAGGTTACCTGCGGACGATTGTCCTCCTGCATGTAACGAATAAACTGTTTCGGTGCACTCGGCAGATCCAGCTCCTGTGGAAGTCCGCGGAAGCTCTCCAGCTTTTCGATCAGCTGCTCTTTCGTCGGTTTTTTGCGGAATTTTACGAAAACAGCTGCTGTATGACCGTTAAGCACCGGTACACGGATGCACTGGCAGGTAATCTTCGGTTCATCTGCCGGTTTGATCACGCCATCCGCAACCTTGCCCAGCACACGCAAAGGCTCTTTTTCGCTCTTCTCTTCCTCACCGCCGATGTACGGAATAATATTTTCAATCATTTCTGGCCAGTCTTTAAAGGTCTTTCCTGCGCCGGAAATTGCCTGATACGTTGTGGCAACTACTTCATACGGTTCAAATTCTTTCCATGCTGCAAGTGCCGGTGTATAGCTCTGGATGGAACAATTCGGCTTTACTGCAATGAATCCCTTTTTCGTGCCAAGGCGCTTCTTCTGATCCTCAATGACTGCAAAATGCTCCGGGTTAATCTCCGGAACTACCATCGGTACATCCGGGGTCCAGCGATGTGCACTGTTGTTGGAGACAACCGGTGTCTCCGTCTTAGCATATTCCTCTTCGATCGCACGGATCTCATCCTTCGTCATATCCACAGCGGAAAATACAAAATCAACGGTAGATGCCACTTTTTCTACTTCATTTACATTCATTACAACCAGCTTCTTGACAGCTTCCGGCATCGGAGTCGTCATTTTCCATCTTCCGCCAACGGCTTCCTCATATGTCTTGCCTGCGCTTCTTGCGCTCGCTGCTACAGTGACAACCTCAAACCACGGATGATTTTCAAGCAGTGAAATAAATCTCTGTCCTACCATTCCTGTTGCTCCCAGGATACCGACTCTCAGTTTCTGATCCATTTTTCCAATCTCCTCACTTGTAATTTTCGGCCAAGCCCCTCTCTTTTACCAAACCGGAAAACCAGTCTGCCGAAATGCTTTTTTGCCTGCCAGTGCAGATGTACGCATGTGTTTTTCTACGGCGCACATTTGTCTTCTAATAAGATATACTTCTTTTTCACCAATGTCAAGTACAAATTCTCATTCCTGTCATCCACAGTATAAATTCTCATTCCTGCCATCTACTTTTCCGGCGTTTCCTGTTCCAGGTACCTTTTATTTTCTTTAATTACCTGGCGCATTACAGCTTCTCCAGGCGCTCCGGATGTCAGCCGGCGCTCCACGCACGTTTTCATGCTGATCGCGTCATAAATATCCTCATCAAAAACCGGACATTCTTCCCGATATTCCTCAAGCGTCAGATCATCAAGTGCTTTATTCTCTGCAATGCACCGAAGCACAAGACGTCCGGAAACCCCATGTGCATCACGGAACGGCACGCCATGATTTACCAGATAATCCGCAACGTCTGTCGCATTTGTAAAACCATTTTTTGCAGAAGCCTCCATCACAGCTTTGTTGAATACGATCGTATCCATCATGCCTGTAAACAGTGTCAGACACATTGTGGTAGTATCAATTGCATCAAATACGCCCTCTTTGTCCTCCTGCATATCCTTATTGTACGCAAGCGGAAGTCCCTTCATCGTTGTGAGCATGCTCATCAGTGCTCCGTAAACACGACCTGTTTTTCCTCTTACCAGCTCTGCGATATCCGGATTCTTTTTCTGCGGCATGATGCTGCTGCCGGTGCTGTAAGCATCATCGATCTCCACAAATCGGTACTCGTTCGTGTTCCAGATGATGACCTCCTCCGAAAAACGGCTCAGATGCATCATGATCGTTGCCAGCGCCGACAGATATTCGATCACATAATCGCGGTCCGACACGGAATCCATGCTGTTTCTCGTCGGACCTGCAAAGCCGAGCAGCTGCGCCGTGTAATCACGGTCAAGCGGATAGGTCGTACCTGCCAGCGCACCGGCGCCAAGAGGACAGTAATTCATTCGCTCATAAATGTCCTTCAGTCTGGAACGGTCACGGCGGAACATTTCAAAATAGGCACCGATATGATGCGCCAGCGTCACCGGCTGTGCTTTCTGCAGATGTGTAAAGCCCGGCATAAACGTATCGACGTTCTCCTCCATGATGCGCTGCAGCACTTTTAAAAGTCCGTACACAAGCTGATCCGTATAAAGTACCTCTCCGCGTACGTAAAGCCGCATATCAAGCGCCACCTGGTCGTTTCTGCTGCGTCCGGTATGCAGCTTTTTGCCGACATCGCCGATCCGGTCGATCAGATTTGCCTCCACGAAGCTGTGGATATCCTCATACTCTGTCGTAATTGCAAGCGTTCCGTTTTCCACGTCACGCAGAATGCCTTCCAGGCCTTTCAGGATCTCATCCCGCTCCTGCTCCGTCAGAATCTGCTGCTTTGCAAGCATCTTCACATGTGCCATGCTGCCTTCGATATCCTGCTTATACAACCGCTTGTCAAATGTGATCGACGCATTGAAATCATATACCATCTGGTCGGTTTCCTTCGTGAAACGACCGCCCCATAACTGTGCCATATTCTGTCCTCTTTTCTGTTGATTCACCGCTTCCGCCGGTTTGGAGTATATATCATCTGTTCTGGCAGAAGCGCTTTTGCGCTTTAGTTTACCACAGCTTTGCCGTGCTTGCAAGGGAAATGCAATTTCCTGCGCAGCGAGATCGCAGTCTTCAAAATATCCCTGTTTTCAATATTCACAATCCATTTTTTCGTCCAGTTAATCACCTGCTGTAAGTTATCCCTTCAGTCCGTTTCTATAATTTTCTTTCTGCCTTCTGTGCTTCCCTCTCCCTCTTTGAAAAAACGCAGCCACAGTAATCCTGGCGATACAGTCCATACTGTGCAGAAAGCTCCACCGATCGTTTATAGCCATTTTTCTTCTTGAAATCAGACGGCAGCCAATGGATACCATATTTTTCTGCAAGCTCCTCTCCGATCTCATTTAGCTTCTGCGCATTTTTCATCGGACTGATCGTGAGCGTTGTCGTAAAATAAGAAAAGTTTCCTTTCTTTGCCGCCTGTGCTGCATGAAAAAGACGCAGCCGAAAGCAGGCAAAACACCGTTCGCCTCCCTCTGGAATCTGCTCCAGGCCACGCACCGCGGCATAAAATTCGCGCGGATCAAACACTCCTTCCAGAAAGTGGATCGGATATCCAATTCCTTCCTCATTTCTGGCATCAATCAACCGTTTTTGTTCTTCTACCCGCTTGAAATATTCTTCCTCCGGGTAAATATTCGGATTGTAATAAAGCACCGTTATCTCAAAATACCTCGATAAATACTCCAGCACATAGCTGCTGCACGGTGCACAGCAGCTATGCAGCAAAAGTGTCGGAACCGTGGATGGATTTGAATCCAACAGGCGCTCCATTTCTTTTTGATAGTTTCGTTTTTGTTCTGCCATAATTCCTTTCTTAGCTCCTAAAGCGTTTCCGCCAAACCAAAGATCTCCTGTGATACAAACTACTCCTGCTAAGCTGCAAAACAGCTATTCTGTTATGAATTTCCTGTAATCTGCCTTTTATTATATATGCTGCATCACGGAAAGTCCAGTCTGCCTGAACTGCCGTTTAATGATATACAACACTTTTATTGCAAAAAAATAGAGATGTCCGTTTCAGAACATCCCTATTTCTCAGCACACCTTTTTTCCGTTTGCCGTCATCTTAAATTTCATTCCAAGCACTTCCGCCGCACGTCTGCACATCATCATCCGCTGCATGAAAATTTCAAAATAATCAATCAATGCACAAATCGACTCGTCCAGGCATATTTCGAAAAAAATCGTATTTTTTTCTGGGATGATGCGGAGTTTGGAAGCCGTCACCGCATAATTAACACGGTCGTGCTTATCAAAGCTTGCCTTGCTCTTATTTCTTACACGGTTTCTGCGCACGTCTGTTTTATCCGCGATAATTAAGGCTGCAGAGATCGGATCAGTGGCACAGCCCGTTTTTTCATCGTGTGATCCGATTGCATTCATCACCGCTGCGATCTCACGCACTTCCATACCCATATCCTTTAGAATGCTTCTCGCAAGAATTGCTCCATTATGCGCATGATCTGTCCGGTTCACACAATTTCCTATGTCATGCATATACCCGGCGATCTGTGCAAGTTCAATCTTTCGCTTCGGTGCGCCGAGTTCCTTCAATATTTTTCCTGCTGTATCTGCCACAATTTGCGCATGCTTTGCAGAGTGATCCGTATAACCAAGCACTCCAAGCATTTCATTTCCCTGTGCCAGATATGCATTTACCTCCTCTGATTTTTGAATATCTTCGTATTGCAGTTTGCTCATCCTTCCTCTTTCTGCAGCCTCTTCTCTTCTGTCTTTAAAGCAAAGCAGATATTTCTTTTTCCTACACTACCGGCCGCTGTAATCAATCGTATCTTCTTTTTCAGTCACTTTTATATTTTATCTCATACAGCCGTTCTTTCTATCTGGGACTTCTAAAATTTGCGTAAAATTCAGGTAAAAAAAAATCGGCGTACGGATAACGGAACTGATCTGCAGAAACTTTTTTCATCAGATGGATCATCGTTTCACACATCTTTCGATAGCAGAAATTAAAATATCCATATCAATTGGCTTTGACACATGATCATCCATCCCGGCATTCAAAGCAGCCTGTACATCCTCTGCAAATGCATTTGCTGTCATTGCAATAACAGGGATCTCCCTTCCGTCCGGACGGTCCGGCAGATTTCTGATAGCTGTTGTCGTTTCATATCCATTCATTTCAGGCATCATAATATCCATCAAGATCAGATCAAACGTCCCCGGAGCTGTATTGCAAAACTGTGTCAGGGCGGATTTACCATCGGCAGTCCTGGTTACAATCATCCCTTGTTCTTCCAATAGAGCTACTGCTATCTCTGCATTTAAATCATTGTCCTCTGCCAAAAGAACACGCAAACCATGTAAATCCATATCTTTCTTTAACTTTTCTTCCTTTTCAGTCAGAACCTGTTCTGCTATGAGCAGCGGGATTTCTACCGTAAATGTTGAGCCGCTGCCCTGTCTGCTGCTGACTTCAATTTTTCCGCCCATAAGATCTACATACTGTTTGGCAATGGCCATTCCCAGTCCGGTTCCCTTATAGCTGGTTCTTGCCCCATCATTTTCCTGACTGAACTCATCAAATATTCTGTCCAGAAACTCCTCACTCATACCAATTCCGGTATCCGATATACGATAGCGTACGATTATATGATGCTCATCATTACCCGGAGCGTTTTCTGCAGCAAATGAAATGGTACCTCCGTCTTTTGTAAATTTGACTGCATTGCTGATAATGTTGAGCAATACTTCTCTGATTCTAAGTTCGTCTGCCATCACATAAGGATTTTTAAGTTCTTCTCTTGAAACACAAAAATTAAGGTCACGATTTTCTGTATATCCCCTTGCAATCGACAAAACAGTATTTATCATATCCCTGAGATCTACCGGTACCGGTTTATATTCCAGTTTACCACTTTCAATGCGGCTGATGTCCAGCACATCATTAATAAGCGTCATCAGATATTCTGAACTCTGCCTGATCTTTTTCAGACAATTCTCCACTTCTTTGTCCGGTTTCCTCTTCATGGCAATATCTGTGAATCCAACAATTGCATTCATCGGTGTCCTGATGTCATGGGACATATGATTCAGGAACGTTGTTTTTGCAATATTCGCCGCATTTGCATTCTGTGCTTCTTTCAGGGCTTCCATCTGTTTTTTCCTGCTTACCAAAAGAGAATAGATCAGAATAAGAAGTACAAAAATAATCACAAGTGAAACTCCGATAGCTAAATCTGAATACTCCGCAAGGACATCCTGCAAGGTCATTTCTTTTTCTGAAACAGAATTTTGTGCAAGGACAACACCATTTAAAATATTGGAGGACTGCTCAATTGCTTTATTGATAATGGTAGCTGCTCTTCTGTTTTCTCTCGTCGTGAACATTCCCAATTCCTGCCGTTTCGCCATCTCTGCAAATGACAGACTTTTGGTCAGTGGACTTTCATTAAGAAGATTAATCTTTGAAGATGGAATGACAGTTGCTCCCACTTTTCCATTCGCTACTGCCTCCAGGCATTCTTCCTGTGTGTCATATTGTTTGATTTCTGCATCCGGAAAAAGAAGGGACACCATCAATCCAGAATACAGCGAGGTCTCTGTCGCTGCAATTGTAGAAAGACTGCTGCTATATTCTTTACCCTTGTAAATAACAACCGGCGTAATATCAAAGATTGCATCCGTCAAAACCACCTGAAACTGTTCCTGCGTATAAAAATCCTGTATGATAGGACCGGCAATATCTATTTCACCAGATTGCAATGCCTCATTCATCTGTATTCCCGTAGAACAGGGAACTGCCTTGATCGTAATTTCATATTTTTCCTGGACAGTATCCAGAACGGTTCCAAGGATTCCTGTCAGTTTTCCATTTTCTTCTCCGCAAAAAGGAAGATTGTCCTTTAGATATCCCACACGGATTGTATTTTCATGTGCATCAAGCCATTGTTTTTCTTCCTTGTTGAGTGCATAATTTATGACCGCTTTTCTTTCATAACTGGCATATAGCTTGCTGCTGTAGTCCGTTTCTGTATTATTAATTTCTTCCAGGGCAGAATTTAATTCCTTTAACAGATCCGGTCTGGATTTTGATACACCGAAATAGCAGTCACTCACACCGATATTCGCAATGGCAATAAAATCGCTGCTGACAGACAGTGCCGGAATCACAAATGCCTCCAGTTCATCTGCATTCAGTTTTTCTATCATTTCATCATAGCCTTTACAGACAACAACCTCTGCCTGGATCTGCTTGATGTCCAGCCATTTTTCCAGAAGCTCTTTCTGATAACTTCCATCCGCAACACCGATACGACAGCCATTCATTTGCTTCAGATCACCATCCGTAAGATCCGTATGATCTTCCCGGGTATAGATCCAATATCGTTCTGTTCCCTCTGCATAGGTAGAAAAATCGATAGATTCTGCTCTTTCCGATATATAACTGACACTTCCAAGTATATCTATTTCCCCATCTGCCAGCATATCCAGACACTCTTTAAATGAGCCATAAACATATTCATACTTCCAGCCGGTTATATAAGAAATCTTCTGGAGATACTCATAGCCTGCTCCCTGCTTGTGTTCCCCATAGCCGCCTTCCTGAAAATTGGCATATGGGAAATAGCCGACTCTCACGGTTTTATTTTCTTTCTCCATTTCCTGAGCTGTTTTTCCGTCACTTTTTATTTCCGACGCGTAAGTCAAAACCGGTACAAAGAGTAACATGATAAGTGCTAAAATGCGCAAACATAATCTTTTTTTCTTATCTTTTTTTCCTGTCCGTTTTTCTATCGTTCTGTTCATTCTTTCCCTCTTTATTATCCAGTAAAGCGTTCATGCTGTTGTTCTTCCCGGTCTGTAAGTTTCCCCGTTTAGTCAATACAGAAAGAATGACCGCTCCCAGTTTCTCAATATCAATCGGTTTTGCAATGTGTCCATTCATTCGTGCTTCCATACATCTTTCTGCATCTTCCCGCAAAAGCATTGGCGGTCATTGCAATAATCGGGATTCCATTTTCTGTTTGATATCATCAAAATATCCCACGATTCCGATGTATCCATCCTTCTTCAAAGGTGACCACAGCGTATGCAATTTCAATCTATACATCTGACTGTCGTTTTCCACCGTCGCTTTTATCTGCACAGAGATTTCTTTATTTTGTACAGACGTCTGATGTAATAAAACCTGAATATGTTGAACATCTTCTTCATTTACTCCGAATTCTTTGAACAGATTGAAATTCGGAGTATTTCTCTGACATAATATCTGCTGTTTTCCGTTCAGGATAGTTAACTGACCCGTAATTGCATTGTAATCAATGGAATTCATGCCACTGTTTGATTTAAAGAAATCAATCTTTTCCTGCATGACCTTGACAACGTTCTGTGAATAGTTGTGGTTCGGTAAAGATCTGTCGCATACGCAGACGGAAGCATATAGATTGCCCCATCATCCGATACCTCTTTCAGACGGGATTCTACATAATTATCTGTGAAAGCATAGCCCGAAAGATCAAGCATCCTGTCACTGAGATCCAGCAGTTCCGGATCATAAAGGGAAAGTGTACAGATATCCGGCAGATCATTTTCCTCCAGAATTGTATTCAGATACACCGTTGTATTTGCTCCGCTGTACGGGACTACTTCAAGTTCAATCTCCGGATATGTTTTATGCACTTCTGCTATGAAGCTGTCCACATCCATATAAGGAGGCATAAACGTAATCGCTTCGTGTTTCTTTGATGTTTCATCTGTTTTTCCACACCCGATAAGGCGGTTACTGCCATACATGTCAAAATAAGACATACGCTTTGTGCTTTTCTAAATTTCATATTTCTCTCTTCCCTGATAAATCATTATGGTACGTCT
>ERZ827108.1537-NODE-1537-length-30041-cov-4.445641_pt1 | contig 30041 bp, 24 predicted proteins | sample MGYA00519921_ERZ827108 | MGnify/ENA primary metagenome ERZ827108 (study PRJEB31778, sample SAMEA3449258) | human gut metagenome | biome: human gut; feature: human-associated habitat; material: faeces | place: United Kingdom | collected 2010/2012 ...
CGGCTCGCTTGTTTTTGGACGCCTGGCATATATGGCCGTGCCTCGGCCTCATTTTGATTGCCTGGCGTGCATGGTTCGACCTAGCCGCATTTTGGATATCTGGCATACATGCCCGCGCCTTAGCGGCATTTGGGCGTCTGACGTTCGTTGGCTGCTTTGACGCTGGTTGCCGTGCATTCCGATTGCGCTGTTTCTGCGCCCTGGTGTCAGAAAATGCCACAAGGGGGCCCGATTGCAGCCCGATATTCGTTGCGAAAGGAGCAATCGGGTGTTCGCGATGGGTCGCATCATGACAAAAGCGCAGGTCGTAGCTGTGTCGTGGCTCAGGGATTCGAGTTTATTCGTAGATGGCGAGGCCCCCTTCTCGCATTTTCTGCCAGCAAGGTCGTCATCTTCTGCAATCGGGCCCCATTGCGCTATTTTCTGACAAGTCCACATGTCACTCGATCCGCATGACCTTCGACCCACAGGACGTTCGAGTCGTGCGACCTTCGATTCACGCGTCTCTCGGCCCATATGACTTTCTTGCCACATGTCGCTCGGAGTGAATGCCGCTTGAGCGCTTAACGCGCGTTTTTGGATAGGTGGCTTTGGGCGAGCGTTTTTGCCAAGTGGGTTCCCGGCGGCATTCCTCGCTTCGCTGTACTCTCATAGCCTTGTGCCTTCACGGCTGATTCCCCGTACCTTCGTGGGCCTTTGCGGCTCTGCCGCCGCACGCCGTTACGGGCTCAACTGTTGAATGCAGCCACGGCCTCAATCGACGCGCGCCGCAATGTTTGCAATCGCTGTATGCCGTTCGGGGCTTCGGCGCGGCGTGTGTCATGGAAAACGGCCTCACCGCGTGCCGTAGAATCGTACTATGGCGATCATGGCGCATCGGGCTTTTCGTAGCGATTGTGGCGGAGCAGTCGTATCGCCCAAATCATATCGTAGCGATTGTGACGGAATGGTTGTGTCATAGGAATCGTACATAGCGACGGTGCTATAGCGGGTTTGTTGTGATAATTGCGCAGTGACCATATCGTAGCGATTGTGCCGTGGTGACCGTGGCAAAGCGATCGCCTTGAAAAATTATGAATCATTTTCAGCGACTGTCTTCATTTAGGTAACGGTGCTTGAAATTCCTTTTAAGTTCGATATTGTTTAGAAGCTAAATATTTAGAAACTAAACAATCCGAGTTTCGAAAGGGGTTGATATGAGCGAATCTCTGGAAGCGTTGCGCAACGAAATGTTTGAAACGATGCAGCGCATGCGCCAACGCCGCTCGACGCCGCCGCTGCCGCCGGGCATCACGCGCGGCGAGATCAATACGCTCATGATGCTTTCCATGATGGAGGCGCGTGACGAGATTGTGCGCCCCGGTATGCTCGCCGCGTGCTCCCATGCGACGCCGGGCGCGGTTTCGCAAACGCTCAAGTCGCTTGAGGAGAAGGGTCTTATTGTGCGCAGGCGTGGCGAGGGCGATTCTCGCTCCGTCACGATTTCCCTGACCGATGCGGGCCATGAGTTCGAAAAAGAAGGCCGCCGCCTGCATGACGAGCGTTTCATGCATATGCTTGAATTCTTGGGCGAAAACGACGCTCGAGAATTCGTACGTATCGTGAATCGCATGCTTGAATTTGAGGAATCGCATCCCTGGAAGCGCGCCGATGAGGCCTTGCGCGAGGAACAGCACGGAAGCGAACGGGCTTGTGCTGCGGAAAGCGCTCCATGTTTCAATCCTAAGCCAGAATCGAAAACCGCTTCCTGTTCCGATTCCGAAGCAGGCCAGGAAACCGCTGCGTGCTCCAATTTTAAGTCGAATCGGGAAGCCGCGGCGCACCTTCATACCGCATCGAGCCAGGCGTTTGAGGCGTGCCCTTATCCTGCATCGAGGCAGGCGTCCGAGGCGCACTACCATCCAGCGTCGAGCCAGGCGTCCGCGGCGCGTAAGCCCAGGCAATCTGTCGCTGCCAGCAACGCCCTTCGCTCCGAAAAAGAAGGCGGCGAGCCATGCGCCTAATCAAGAATTTCGCGAATCATAAAATCGCGGTAGCGATCGTCGTGGTGCTGCTCGCGGTTCAGGCGTTCTGCGACTTGTCGTTGCCGAATTATACATCCGACATCGTTGACGTGGGTATTCAGCAATCGGGCGTCGAGCATGCGTCGACCGATGCGCTCACCGAGCGCACGCACGACTTGGTCGCCATTATGGAAAGCGAGCAGAACGAAAGCCTGTTTGCCGATTCCTACTCCCAACGCTCCGATGGCACCTACGAACTCACCGACTTCGGCCGCGAGCATCGCGCGGAGCTCGACGATGCCATGTCCATGCCGCTTGTTGCAGTGCATTACGCCGATCAAACCGGCATGGACCTCGACCAGCTGAAAGCCGCTTATGATGCCGGCATGGTGCAGAAGCCTGACGTTCAAACCATGCTCGATGAAGCGAAGTCGCAGATGGGCGACATGGCCGATTCCATCGTGGGCCAACAGGCAATTGCCGCCGCAAAAGCTGAGTATGAGCAACTCGGTTACGACCTGAACGCCATGCAGATGAATTACCTGCTCACCACGGGTGGCAAAATGCTTGGCCTTGCCGCGCTCGGCATGGTTATCGCCGTAATCGTGGGCTTCATCGCAAGCCGCACGGCGGCGAAAATCGGCGCCAGCCTGCGAAGCCGCCTGTTCGAGCGCGTGTTGTCGTTTTCGGACGCTGAAATCCAAAGCTTCTCGGCCGCCTCGCTTATCACGCGCGGCACCAATGACGTGCAGCAAGTGCAAATGGTGTCGGTCATGATGCTGCGCATGATTCTTTACGCTCCCATTTTGGCCATCGGCGGCATCATCATGATTGCCCGCACGAACCTCTCTATGGGCTGGATTATCGTGGCAGCCGTGCTTGCCATTGCCGTGGTGATGCTGTTCCTCATGAAAGTAGCAATGCCGAAGTTCAAAATCATGCAGAAGCTCATCGACCGCGTGAACCTCGTGTCGCGTGAGATTCTTACGGGCATCCCCGTGGTGCGCGCGTTCGGCCGCGAGGCCCATGAGGAAGAGCGTTTCGACGAAGCAAACCTGCGCCTCATGAAAACGCAGCTGTTCACGAACCGCGTCATGACGTTCATGATGCCGCTCATGATGCTCATCATGAATTTGGTGTCGGTCGCCATCATTTGGTTCGGCGGCCACGCGGTTGATGCGGGCACGTTGCAAACGGGGGACCTCATCGCGTTCATCACCTATTCCATGGTTATTATCATGGGCTTTCTTATGATCGGCATGCTTTCTATCATGCTGCCGCGTGCCGATGTTGCTGCCCAGCGCATCGATGAGGTGCTTAAGACGGAAAGCTCGATCGCCGACCCTTCGACTGAAGCGTGTCGCGACGACGAACTCGCCGCGCGCACGGGTGGTGCCGAAATCGCTTTCAACGACGTGAGCTTCAGATATCCTGGCTCGCAAGATTGCGTGCTCGAGCATGTCGACTTCACCGCGAAGCCTGGTCAAACCATGGCCATCATCGGCTCGACCGGTTCGGGCAAGTCTACGGTGATCAAACTCGTGGAGCGTTTCGCTGACGTGTCGGAAGGCTCCATTACCATCGACGGCATCGATATTCGCGACCTGTCGCTGCACGCGCTGCGCGGCCAATTGGGCTACGTTCCGCAAAAGGCCTTCCTGTTCAGCGGCACGGTTGAAGAAAACGTCGACTACGCCGCCGACGAGCTGAATGCCGAACGCGTGCGCGCTGCGGTGGAAATCGCCCAGGCCGATTTTGTGGACGACATGGACGAGGGCTTTAAAACCGAAATTTCCCAAGGCGGCACGAACGTTTCGGGCGGCCAGCGCCAGCGCTTGGCTATCGCCCGCGCGCTTGCCACTGATGCTCGCGCGTTTTTGTTTGACGACAGCTTCAGTGCGCTCGACTACAAAACTGACGCCGCGCTGCGCCATGCGCTCGCTGAGCAGCTTGGCGGCAAAACTCAGATCATCGTGGCCCAGCGCATTTCCACGGTGCTTCATGCCGACCAAATCGTTGTGCTCGACGAGGGGCGCGTTGTGGGTTGCGGCACGCACGCCGAACTCATGGATGCCTGTGAACCGTATCGCGAAATCGCGCTTTCGCAGCTATCGGAAGAAGAGCTGGAGGAAGGTGATGCGCAATGAGCCAGCAGGAGGAAATGGTAAAGCTGAAGGCGGCATCGCCGCGCCGCCGCGGCGGACGTGGCCCCATGGGTCGCATGATGCCCGGAGAAAAGGCACAAGACTTCAAGGGCACCATTGGCAAGCTCGTGCGTTTCATGGGGCAATTCAAAGTAGCTTTCATTGCGGCCATCGTGTTCGCCATGGCGTCGGCCGCCTTCAATATCGTGGGCCCGAAGGTGCTTTCGCAAGCGACCACCGAGCTGTTCGACGGCATCGTCGCCAAAATCGGCGGCACCGGTGGCATCGATTTCGACGCAGTTGGCGCCATTCTGCTCGCCACGCTGGCGTTGTATTGCGTGAGCGCGGCGTGCTCGTTCGTACAAGGCTGGATGATGACCTCGGTCTCGCAGCGCACGTGCTATGGCCTGCGCCGCCAAATCGCCGAGAAAATCAATCGCCTTCCCGTGGGCTATTTTGAGCGCACGAGCACCGGCGACGTGCTTTCGCGCATCACCAACGATGTCGATACGCTGGGGCAAAGCCTGAACCAAGGCGTGACGCAGCTCATCACGAGCGCCACTACCATGATCGGCGTGCTCGTTATGATGCTGTCCATCAATGTTGAGATGACGCTTATCGCGCTGCTTGTGATTCCACTGTCGCTCATTTTGGTGAAAGTCGTCGTGAAGCGCAGCCAGAGGCACTTCCGCGCTCAGCAGAAGAAGCTCGGTGAAATCAATGGCCAAATTGAGGAAACGTTCTCGGGCCAAGCCATCGTGCGCGCGTTCAACAAGGAAGACGCGGCACTCGCCGCTTTCCGCGAAACGAATGAGGCGCTCTATCAATCGGCGTGGCGTTCTCAGTTTCTTTCGGGTCTCATGATGCCCGTCATGAGCTTCGTGAGCAATTTGGGATATGTGGCTGTGGCTATTGCGGGCGCGGTTTTTGCCGTGCAGGGTCGAATCACGGTGGGCGACATTCAGGCGTTTATTCAATATGTGAAAAACTTCACGCAGCCTATCACGCAGCTTGCTCAGGTCGCCAACGTGCTGCAGCAAATGGCCGCGGCGGCGGAACGCATTTTCGAATTTCTCGAAGCCCCCGAAGAGGCGCCCGAGCAGCCGAATGCGAAGGCCGCCGATGTTTCAAGCGATGTGGAGTTCGACCATGTGCGCTTTGGCTACGACCCCGAGCGTCCGGTGATCAGCGATTTCTCGGCGCGCGTGGGCGAGGGGCAAACCGTGGCGCTTGTCGGTCCCACGGGAGCAGGCAAGACCACCATGGTGAAGTTGCTTATGCGTTTCTACGATGTGGATGGCGGCGCCATTCGCATCGGCGGCCACGATGTGCGCGAATTCTCACGCGAAGACGTGCGCTCGCAATTCGGCATGGTGCTGCAAGATACCTGGCTATATAACGCCACCGTGCGCGAGAATATTCGCTACGGTCGACTCGATGCGACCGATGCCGAGGTTGAGGCCGCCGCGAAAGCCGCATTCGCTGATCATTTCATTCGCACGCTGCCTGAGGGCTACGACACGGTGATCAACGAGGATGCGAGCAATATCAGCCAAGGCCAGCGCCAGCTGCTCACTATCGCCCGCGCTATTTTGGCTGATCGTCGCATGCTCATTTTGGACGAGGCAACAAGCTCGGTCGACACGCGCACCGAGGGGCGCATCCAGGCGGCTATGGACAACCTCATGCGCGGGCGCACGTCGTTCGTCATCGCTCATCGCTTGTCGACCATTCGCAATGCCGATTTAATTCTCGTTTTGCAAAAAGGCGACATTGTGGAACAAGGAACTCATGCGGAGCTGCTTGCGGCGAATGGGGCCTATGCTAAACTCTATAACTCACAGTTTGCTGAATAACCATTATTGGGGCGCACCCTCGAAAGGTGCGCCCCGTGCCAGTCGGGCGATTGCCCGGCACACATGAGGGGCGAATTTCTGTATGGAAAAGAAGCTGCGCGAGGCACAGACGGGCATTGCAGGGGAATCGTGCGCGGTTGACGATGAGGTCGTGGCGGCGGCAGCAGCAGCGGCTCGACGTGCGAAGGCAACGGGCAAGCACGCCATTGCCGCGTTCGATTTCGACGGAACGTCTATCCAGGGCAATTCGCCTGTATTGCTCGTGCGCTATTTGCGTGGCGATGATTTGCTGCGCAAGCGCGTTTTAGCGAAGGTGGGCGCGTGGGGCGCTGCCTACAAGCTGCATCTTCCGCAAAGCGAGGCATGGGTTCGCGGCCAGGTGTTCACCGCGTTCGAGGGCGGCCCTAAAGAGCAGGTCGACGAATATCTGCGTGATTTCTACGACAAGGTTATCGCTGGCCAGAAGCGTTTTCGCCCCAAGGCGCGTGCGGCCATGAACGCGCTGCGCGATGCGGGCGTTGAGGTCGTCATCGTGTCGGCAACGTTTGGGCCTATCGTGCGCCGAGCCCAGGAATTCGAGCCGTTCGATGTGAGCCTGTGCACCGAAATGAAAGTCGACGCCAACGGCAATTACACTCGCCGGGTCGACGGCGAGTGCGTCGAAGGCGAAGCGAAGGTGCGCGCTATCACGAAATGGGCCAACGAGAAATACGGCGCAGGCAACTGGGAGCTTTCATGCGCGTTTGGCGATCACCATTCCGACATCCCCATGCTGAGTCGCGCCGCCGACGCGTTCGCCGTCACGCCCGATTCCACGCTTTCGCGCACCGCCAGGGAAAACGATTGGCACGCGCTCGATTGGAATTGCAAGGCCGAGAAATAGCGCGCGAGCGAGCCACTGGGCTCGCGATTTCGACGGGACGTTCGCGTTTGATTGCCGCTCGCTATGGCGTCGAGCTCTCTGGGCATGCCCATCACGCGTCCTCGGGGGTTTGGGCCTTCAATCGAGCTGTTCGAGCGGACGCATCTGCAAACGAGGCGCCCGTTGCCCATTCCCTATTTGTGGAACTGTTTCTTTCTAAGTAACGTTTCGTGAAATTTTTGCACATCGCTAGGTGCTTGGTTACACTTACCTTTGTATTATTGTCGCTTAATTCATTGAAGGGGGTGGGCGAAGTGCTCAACCAGAACAACGACGAGGCGAATATCGCCAACAATCAAGAGCCCGATCAAGCCCATCGGCCTCAGGGCGATTGCGCCGAATGCAGCTCGTCTGCAGAGGGCAACGCCTCTTTCGAACGTGACGAATATCCTGATCATGGCGCCGCCATTGTGCATGGCGAGGCTTTGGCGGCTGACTTCATCGCACGTAACGATTACCTCGAGCGCGCCCAGGCGGCGGCGGAAGCGGGCGACCGTGAGCTCGCCATGCATCTGTTCCTTACGGCTTATGAGGAAGCATGTAAGCGTTCGCCAGTCGCGAACGATTCGGCCATCGCGGCGCTGCGCAGGGCGTGGGGCATTGCGTGCGATATGAAGGAGCGCTCGCTCGCCGAATACATTTTCGACAAGCTTGAGCCGCACCTGTCCACCGACGAGGCGCCTGAATACGCCAAGCGCCTGCAGAATTTGGCGCTCGACAAGCTTTCCGAATTCGGCATTTCGCGTGCCGATCTGGAAGGCGTGGCTGACATGATTTCCGAGGAAATCGGCCAAAACGCGCACATTACGGGCATTTCGCCCATCATGTCGATGCATATTCCGGGCGATACTGGTGCCGATTCTGCCGACGATTCCGACGAGCCGCGCCCGATGACCGCTTCGGCCGACGTGCACAAGGCTGCGCCTTCGAAGGCCGTGCCCATGCTGCGCTATTCCGATTTGGTGGGCTTCGACAGCATTATCGAAGACGCTCGCTCGCTCGGGTTGGGCGTTGAAGACGATGAGGAATACCGTGCGCTCGTGGACACGTTGCGCGAACAGCACGGCCTCGACGGCCTTTCTGCCGTTGGCTCCGTCGTGTTCCGCACGTCGTCGCGCGAAGACGCGAACACATTCATGCAGGCCGTGGTGGGCGAGCTCGGCCTTCCCGCTATGCGCATTCAAATGCAGCAGGGCCCCATGGGCGTGCCCATGTTGTGCGTCACGGTGTCGGCGAAAAACCAGCCGCGCATGCTTGGCCGCGTTGCGCTTGAGGCTCCGAGCGTGCTCGTGCTCGAAGACATCGACATGTGGGGCGCGCCGCTCATCGACGCCGCCAGCTCCACCGAGGGCGAGGGCGCGATGTTCGCGAGCATGTCGCGTGCCGCGCGCGAAGCCGTTGCGCTTGTTACCGCGGCTGTCGAGAACCCGAACATCTACGTGCTTGCCTCCGTGGGCGGCGAAGCTCCTGACCAAGGATATTTGTACGACCTTATGGAACCCATGAGCGTGGTCGACATTTATTTGCCCGATGAGCTTGAGCGCCGTCAGATTTGGGAAACTATTGCGTCCGAGCATCCGTCGGTGCGATCGCTCGACATGGCGATGCTCACGAAGATGTCGCGCAACCTTTCGCGCACCGATATCGTGACCGCTGCCCGCGAGGCCGTGGAAGACGCTTACCGCGCAGGCCTGAAGGCGCGCTGCTATAAGCCCATCACGCAGGAGCTCATGTTCGAACACATTTCGAACTTCCAGCCGCTCGATTCCACCGAGTACCGTGCGCTCGAAGACGCCGTGATCGCTGATTTCCGCAAGCAGATTGTAGATATCGAACGCGATTTCGAAGAAGAGGCCGAAGCCGAAAGCCGGCGCTATGACGCGCTTGGTGACGATGACGAAAGTGTTGAATAGCCGTGGAACTTACTCGCCGAACCGATTACGCCTGCCGCATCATTCGTGCGGCGTATGCGAATAAAGACGCGTATGTGTCGGTGTCCGATGTGGCCGACGCTGAAAGCATTCCTTACGCGTTCGCCCGCTCCATTCAGCACGATTTGGTGCATGCGGGGCTTTTGAAAACTGTGCGCGGCGCGAAGGGCGGCCTTACGCTCGCGTGCGATCCCGCGACAACCACGGTGCTCGATGTGCTCACCGCGCTTCAGGGGCCCATGAATATGTCGCCGTGCTCGGCCGACTCGGAGTATTGCGAACGTTGCGGCGGTTGCGAGTATCACGGCATTTGGAAGCATGCCGATAGGCTTATGCAAGACTATTTCGAATCGATCACGCTCGAAAAGCTGTTTTCGGGAGAGGCTCGATGATTATTGAGGGGGCGCTTGAGGCGCCCCTTTTTACGAGTGAGCCCAGCGATGCCGACATCGCGGAATTGCAAGCGTGGGTGCGCGAGGCGGGGCAGGCGCTCTATCGCGACCTTCCCTGGCGCAATACGCGTGACGCATATGCCATTTGGATTTCCGAGGCTATGCTGCAGCAAACGCAGGTGTCGCGCGTGCTTTCCCGATGGGAGCGGTTCTTGCGCCATTTCCCCACGGTTGATGCGCTCGCGTCGGCGAGCTCGGCCGATGTGGTTGAGGAGTGGCAGGGCTTGGGCTACAACCGCCGCGCGCTCGCGTTGAAGCGCGCTGCCGATATATGTTCCGCGGAATACGCCGGGTGCATGCCCGAAGGCGTCGATAAGCTCGTAAAGCTTCCCGGCATTGGTGACGCCACCGCGGCGGGTATCACGGCGTTCTCGCGCGATGTTCCCTGCCTGTATCTCGAGACGAACGTGCGCGCGGTGTTCATTCACTGCTTCTTTCGCGATGCCGAACGCGTGACCGACAAGGAGCTGCGCCCGCTTGTGGAACGCGCATGCCCCGCCGAAGATGTGCGAGGCTGGTATTACGCGTTGCTCGATGTGGGCGCCCGTTTGAAGAAAGACCACAAAAACCCGACTCGCAGGGCTGCGGCCTATACGCGGCAAAGCAAATTTGAAGGTTCGCGCCGCCAAAAGCGCGCATGGCTCGTGCGCGAAGTCATGGCCGCGCCGGGGCTTTCGTCGGCTGAATTGCTGCGTCGATTGAACATCGAGGAGCGTAAATCGGGCCGCGATGGGGTAGAGGGCGACGAATTCGAATCCATCATGGCCGATCTTGCGCGCGAAGGCTTCTTCCATCGCGAAGGCGACGGGTGGCTTGCGTAGCGTTTTCAAGCTTATGCATTACGGTGAATAGGACAGATTCGCGCGGCCGTCGTACTCAAATCGTAAGTACCCCGCTTTAGGGGATATCCTGTTAGTCACTTTTTGAGCCTGACTTAATTCCGCAAGCCACAAATATTAAAAAGTGTCCAAATAATTAGAAGTATACCCTCACTATAAAAAGGTTATTCCCAGTTCAGCGATACCTTATAAGGGAACACGACGGACAGAAACGCCCCATTTGGGCGAAAAAAAGATACCCAGGTTCAACATTCATGTTACGATTCGGCGACGGCGTAACATAGTTGTGCCATTTCCCGCATTGTCTTCACAACAGGCTACCGTTGGCGGGTTTTGCCACCTTGCATGCATCATTTGCGCCATAATGCATAGCCGTCAGTGATTCCACCATGCATCTAATAGGAGGTGTACGAATGGACAAACAGTCCACTGCCTCAGAGTTTCAGGGAATGCTCGAAGCGCGCGGTGTTTCGCGTCGTAGCTTCATGAAACTGTGTGGCACGCTCGCGGTTATGGCTGGCTTGGGTGAAGCCGCCGCTCCGCGCGTGGCCCAGGCTCTGGAAGAGTCGGTTATCGGCGCAAGCCAGGGCGACCTGTACCCGGTCATCTGGATCGAGGGTGCTTCTTGCACGGGTTGCACCGAGGCTTTCGCTCAGATCGACGCTCCCGACGCTGCCGCCGTCGTGCTCGAGCTCATTTCGCTCAACTACAGCGAGACCCTGTCCGCTGCTGCGGGCCATTCGATGGAAAAGGCCAAGGAACAGACCATCGAAGCCGGCAACTACATTTTGGTGTATGAAGGCGCCGTGCTCAACGGTTGGAACGGCAATGCGCTTCGCGTTGCTGGCAAAACCGGCAATGAGCACCTGATCGAGGCCGCCGAAAAGGCGACCGCGGTTGTCGCGCTCGGCTCTTGCGCCGTCAATGGCGGCTGGATGGCTGCCGCTCCCAACGCGTCTAACGCGACGGGCGTGCAGGCGTTCCTCAAGGAGCAGGGCATCAACGTGCCTATCATCAACATCCCGGGCTGCCCGCCGAACCCCGAGTGGCTCTGCGCGGTGCTCATCCAGTACCTGCTGCTGGGCGAGCTGCCCGAGCTCAACGCCGAGAACAAGCCCACGCAGATTTTCGGCCAGACCATTCACGACAATTGTCAGCGTCGTGGCCACTTCGAGAACGGCGAATTCGTTTACCAGTTCGGTTCTCCCGAAGAGGCTAAGGGCTACTGCCTGTACCCGCTGGGCTGCCGTGGTCCGCAAACCAAGGCCAACTGCGGCGTTGTTCGCTATAACCACCGTCGTTCTTGGTGCGTTGAAGCCGGCGCTCCCTGCATCGGCTGCTGCGAAGCCAACCCGAACAACCCGGGCCAGAACTGGATCGAGGTCAACACTCCGTTCTTCAAGCGTCATCGCGATCTGAACATCGGCGACTTCAAGTTCCAGCCTGGCACCATTGCCGCTGCCGTTCTCGGCATCGAGGCTGTCGCCTTGGTCATCCATGGCTTCGGCATGAAGGCCGCCGGCCGCGTGCCGAACGGCGCCGAGTTCGAGAAGAAGCGCGCTTGGGACGCTAAGCATCCCGAAAAGTCCATCGGCGTGTATGACGACGCCCCGAAAACTGACGCCAAGAAAGGAGGCGACGAGTAAATGACGCGTTCCGTTATCGACCCCATTACCCGTATCGAGGGTCACCTTCGCGCCGAGATGGAGGTTACCGACGGCGTCGTTACCGACGCTTGGATTTCCGGCGGCTGCTTCCGTGGCATGGAGCTCGTCGTGCGCGACCGCACCCCCGAAGATGCCGCCTACATCGTGCAGCGCATTTGCGGCGTGTGCCCCGTTTCGCACATGCATTCCGCTTCCATCGCGGCTGAGCAGGCTTTGGGTATTACCATTCCCAACAACGCCCGCATCATTCGCAACCTCGTTGAGGGCGCGCAGTTCCTGCACAGCCACATTCTGTGGCTGTACAACCTGGCCGGCCTTGACTACGTGAACCCGCTGAACGCCCTTGGCGCCGACGCGGCTGACGCCTACGACTTGGCGGCTGAGCTGGGCACCCCGTCTGCCGACTTCGTTGGCCTGCAGGATCGCTTGAAGAAGTTCGCCGACAACGGCCAGCTCTCCATCTTCAGCGGCAACTGGTTCGACACCGGCGAGTACAACATGACTCCCGAGGCCGACCTTATCCTCACCGCTCATTATCTGGAAGCCCTGCAGATGCAGTCGAAGGCTTCCGAGATCGCGGCGCTGCTCGGTGGCAAGATGCCCCACATCATGACCATCGTTCCTGGCGGCACGGCATTCGTTCCCACCGCCGAGAAGCTTGACGACCTGAAGGGCCTCGTCGACGAGGTGTATCAGTGGGTCGCCGATACCATGATTCCCGACACGCTGGCCATCGCGAAGTTCTATCCCGAGGCCACCACGTTCGGCAAGGGCATTGGCCGCTATGCCGCTTGGGGCGTGTTCGAGAGCCCGTTCGATGAGGGCACTTCCTACGCCGATCGCATGCGCAACCGCTATCTGCCTGCTGGCGTTCTCGACGAGAACTTCAACATCTCCGACCCCGACGAGTCGAAGATCACCGAGTACGTTGGCCACTCTTGGTATGAGGGCGACGCCGACCTGCCGCCGTTCGAGCAGGACACCAAGCCCGCATTTACTGAGTACGACGTCAACGATCGCTACACCTGGGACAAGTGCCCGCTCTACGATGGCAAGTCTCTCGAGACCGGCTCGTTCGCTCGCGTGCTCGTCGCTTATAAGCGTGGCGTTCCGTTCGTCAAGCAGCACGTCGACGAGATGCTCGTGTCCTTGGGCGCTCAGGCTGGCGACCTTTCTGTTCTGCAGAATACGCTCGGTCGTACGGCTGCCCGCCAGGTTGAGACCCTCTATATCGCTACCCTGATGAAGGAATGGGTCAACGAGTTGTGCGAAGCTATCAAGAGCGGCGACTCTGAGTACTTCCGTGCTCCCGAGAAGAGCGACGGCGAAGGCACCGCGTTCTGGGAGGCCCCGCGTGGCGCTCTCTACCATTCCGAGAAGGTCAAGGACGGCAAGATCACCGATTACCAGATTATCATTCCGTCCACGTGGAACCTCTCTCCGCACGACCCGAAGGGCAACTATGGCCCGTTGGAGCAGGCTCTCATCGGCGTGCCCGTTGCCGATGTGGAGAAGCCGATCAACGCGCTGCGTACCGTTCACAGCTTCGACCCCTGCACCGCTTGCGCTGTGCATATCGTCGAGCCGAAGACCGGCAAGAAGTTCGAGACCGTAACCAGCCCGTGGGGGGTGAAGTAAGATGGCACATCTCGCACACTACCGTGAGGCCCATCCGGCTCCGTTCCGCTTCACTCACTGGGTGAACCTCGTTTCCATGGTGATTCTTATCGTCACCGGTTTTGCGATTCACTTCCCGTACTGGCCTGAGTTCATGGGCATTGCCCGTGGCCTGCACATTGCCTTTGGCTTCGTGCTTTTCATCAACTGCCTGCTGCGTGTTGTGCTTGCCTTCATCGTGAAGAGCGCCCCGACCGCTGGCACCCGCGAAGTGGTTCCCGACTACAAGACGTGGCTGCCTCAGGCCGACAACCTTCACCAGGGCCCGCAGTGGATCAAGTACTACCTGTTCCTCAAGAAGGATCACCCGCTGTCCGCTAAGCTTGGCGTTCCGCAGAAGATCAGCTACCTGTGCATTCCAGTGTTGATCATCTTCATGTTCTTCACCGGTCTGTGCCTGTGGCCGCCCTGCGCGAACATGCCGCTGTTCGAGGCCGCTATTGCTGGTCTCGGTGGCGCTATGAGCGTGCGCATCATCCACTACTTCATGATGTTCGTGTTCATCGCCTTTACGCTGCTTCATGCGTACCTGGCAAACATCGAGGGCCTTGCCCCCTCCATGCTCATGTTCTTCGGCAAAGAACACGGCGGTTTGACCTACGACATCGAGAAGCACAACATTTCCGGCAAGGACGACCTGGCTCACTAAGCCTTGGCGGTTCGCCTGAAGCACCTGCTTCTTACAGAAGGGCTCGCGAGAAATCGCGGGCTCTTCTTTTTTTGCCCAAACCTGTTAAATGCTCGTAGCGTTTAACAGGTTTTCGATTGGGCTGCGAGGCTGTTGAGTGCGCGGGTTTTTGCTTGGAGGCGCGCCAGATTGGAGGTGTTGTTGCGTTGGACTGGCACCTGTTAAATGCTACGAGCATTTAACAGGTTTTTGGCCGGGGCGCGTTCTTGGGTTTTCTCGGGGAATGGGCCGCACGCTTGGTGAAGTTCGCTACCATGGAATGCCGTGTTTATTGGCGTTTGAAAGTGAGTGTGTATGCTGCGTGTGAACCATGCGATTCTTCATGTGTGCGACTTCGAGTCGTGCGTGAACGTGTTTTCCGAAGAGGAGCTCGATCTTTCCGATCGCAAGGTGAAGTCGTATGTGGGCAAGACGTGCCGAAAAGCGCTTTCGAGCGTGGAAAATCGCCGTGGCGAATTTGAGTCCGACTCGTCGTTTGAGGGCGAGGTGCGCGATTATTTCGCCAATCAGGTCGATTTCGTGAGCCTGTCGCGCCAGTGCGCTCAGTTCATCGCCGAAGAGTTGGGCCATATGGAATCGCCTGAAAGCTGCGACGTGCTCGTTGCTGACTTCGAAGATGATGCACCCAAGGTTTCGGCCGATACGCCTGAGGAGGATCAGGAAGCCGCATATGAGGCGCAGGGCAAGCGCTACTTTGTTGTGGCTTTGCTGAATAGCCGTCCTGCATTCATGCATGAAGTGGGCGGGGGAGAACTCGGCACGCGCGTCGACATCGCGCGCCATCACGCCATTTTGCCGAATCCTTCGCAGAAGCTTTCGAGCTACGCGCTCGTGGAAAGCAAAACGCTCGAAGTGCTGTTCTGCGACAAGGAACGCGAGATTTCGGGTGAGAAGCGTCTGCTTTTGCCCGAGGGTTTGCTGCAATGCTCAAGTGAAGCGTCGAGCAAGGAAGTCGTCGACACAGTGACGCGTATCGTTGAGGAAGTCGCGCAGGAATTCGGCGCGAACACGGCTGTAGCCGCGTCGAAGGCAAAGGCTTACGTGAACGAAAACGCCGACGATTCGGCGTATCTTGCGCCGTGGGACATGGCCGAAGAGGTGTTCGACGACGAGCCTATGCAGAAGCGTTTTGAAGAAGCGGTCGCAGCCGAAAATTTGCCCGACAAGGTACCTATGGAGAAGAAGGCGGCGCAGCGTTTGGCTCGCAACCACAAAATTCGTACCGATACGGGCATTGAAATCACTTTCCCTACGGAGTACTCTCACAACCCCGATTTCATCGAGTTCGTGAGCATGCCGAACGGCATGATTTCGATCGAGCTGAAGAATATCGGGAACATTGAGAACAGGTAATACTTTGGCCTGACGGCGGGATCCTGTCCGCATGGACGGAGATGCGATTCCGCTTCGGTCAAGTCCTGCTCGCGACGAAGGCGCCACTGGCGCCTTCTGCTCGTGCGGAATCTATCGGAACCGCATCTCCGTCCATGCGGTCTAAACCGTGAATTGAACCGTCTGTAAGGATGAGCGGTATTTCATGCCGCGATTATTATTGAGAACACCTGTTCGTTTTTGCTATACTGTTTCGCATGGAAAACGAGCAAACATATTTCACGGATATACAAAAAGCTACAGGGCTTGCGACGCCTGAGGAGCCTCAGCTGAACGCTGCGCAGCTCGAAGCCGTTACTACGACTGAGGGCTTCGTTCGCGTGATCGCGGGTGCGGGTACGGGCAAAACGCGCGCGCTCACGCACCGGTTCGCGTACTTGGTCAACGACCTGGGCATTCTGCCGGGCAATATTTTGTGCGTCACGTTCAGCAATAAGGCGGCCAACGAAATGCGCCAGCGCATTCGTCGCGTGACGGGCGATAACGATACGGGCTACATTTGCACGTTCCATAGCTTCTGCGTTTCGGTGCTGCAGGAAGATTCGCATGCCGTGGGGTACCCGCAAAGCTTTCTGGTGCTCGACAATGCCGATATCGATGCGATGCTGCAGGTGATTTACGATGAGCGCAAAATCACCCTGCGCGAGAAAACCTTCGGCAAGGCGCGCGATATGATCGAGGTTTTGAAAACGATTGAGCGCCCCGATTATTACATTGATCTTATCTCGCTTCCGCTGGCGGAGCTCAAGCAGAAATACCTTGATGCGCGCAAAGTGGACGACATCATTTTCTATGGGTATCTGTATCAGCAAAAGAAATGCTTCGGGCTCGATTACAACGACCTCATCATTATCACGTTGCATATTTTCGGCCATTTTCCCGATATTGCGCTGAAGTGGCAACAGCGTCTTGAGTACGTCATGATTGACGAGTTTCAAGATATCGACGCGCTGCAAATCGCGCTCATGGAAAAGCTTGTTGAATACCATCGCAACCTGTTCGTCGTGGGCGACCCTGATCAAACGATTTATACATGGCGTGGCGCCGACGTTCGGTACCTGCTCGATTTCGCCGATGCGCACGAGGGTTGCAAGACCATTCTTATGACCGAGAATTATCGCAGCACGCCTGAAGTGCTGGGCGTGGCGAATTCGCTCATCGAGAAGAACAAACAGCGCATTCCCAAACGGCTCGAGGCACAGCGCGACGTTCATGGCCCCACGGTGTGGCACCATGCGAAATCGCCCGAAGAAGAAGCGGCGTGGATTGCGGAAGGCGCCCAGAAGCTGCACGAGGCGGGGGTGGCGTATCGTGACATGGCGGTGCTGTATCGCGCGCATTATGCATCGCGTGCGATAGAAGAAGCATTAATGCGGGTCAAAGTTCCCTATACACTGTATTCTGGAGTTCCGTTCTTTGGTCGGCGCGAAGTGAAAGACGCACTGAGCTATTTGCGGTTCGTGGCGTATCAAGATGATTTGTCGTTTGCGCGCGTGGCGAATGTGCCGAAACGCAACATGGGTCAGCGACGCATGGCATTTCTGCGCGAGTGGGCCGATGAGCATGAGTGCACGCTATATGAGGCGCTCGAGCAAACCATCGACGATGAAATTTTCAAACGCACTAAGGCAAAGCAGCTTCTGGCGCTCGTCGAGCGATTCCGCGGACAGTTCGAGGGGCGTGCGGTAAGCGATGTTATGGCGGCCGTGCTTAACGAGAGCGGCTACGATCGCATGCTGCGCACCGAGGGAAGCCAAGAGCGGCTCGATAATGTGGCTGAGCTCAAACAGAGCATCTATGAGTTCGAAACTACATGCGGCGAGGAAGTGACGCTCGAGCATTACCTGTCCCATGTGGCGCTGCTTACCAATGCCGACGCGATGGATGGCGCAGCCGACAAGGTGAAGCTCATGACGATTCATGCGGCGAAGGGCTTGGAGTTCAAGCATGTGTTTTTGTGTTCGATGAGCGAAGGTGTGCTGCCCTCGAAGAAAACGCGAACGCGCGAGCAAATGGAGGAAGAACGCAGGCTCGCGTTCGTTGCTATGACGCGCGCCGAAGATGGCCTGTACCTTACCGAGGCCGAAGGTTTCACGCACAAGGGCACGCCGCGCTATCCGTCGCGGTTCCTGCTCGATATCGACCCTGAGTGTCTGATGTTTTCCCACAAGCCCGATCAAACCGCGCTCGAGGCTGCACGCGCCGCATATGCGGCCAACGATCAGTGGATTGCCGGCATGAGCGCCGATGTGCGATTCCGCCAGGGCAGTCGCGTGCGTCATGCTGTGTTCGGCGAAGGCATTGTCGAGGAAATCGACATGCAAAAGCGCGCCTACATCGTGCGCTTCGACGGGCTCGATACCACTCGCGCCATCAGCTTTCGCGTGAAGCTGGAAGAGGCATAGGTGATGCGTTCCGTCCATTGTGGACGTGTTAATACTCGTAGCATGTAACGCGTTTTCTTAGGCGCGCTGTGTGGATTTCTGCCTGGTGAATTCGGCATCACCATGTTCGATGGTTTTGCTTCGGCACTGTTGGATGCGGCCGAAATTGATTCCGCTTCAGGCGACAGGGTGCTTGAAGCGGCCGGGTGCCTTGGGGCTAATCTCGATCTCGGGATCATTAGGCCCGCGAAAACCTGTTAAACGCTACGAGCATTTAACAGGTTTCGCTTACTGGGGCCTTGAGCTACTCGACTTCGGCGAGCGTGGGGATTGATTGCTGGGCGCCCACCTTCGTGGTGGCCATGGCGCTTGCTTTCGTGGCGAGCGCTACTGAGTCGGCGAGCGACAGGCCACGTGCATACCCTGCGACCATCGCACCGATATAGGTGTCGCCTGCGCAGGTGGTATCGATTGCGCGCGTCTTCGGCGGCACCGATTCAATGGTTTCATTGCCACAAAATACCATCGATCCGCGCGCTCCCAGCGTAATGGCAACGCAGCTCACGCCGCTTTCTTTCAGTTTGTCGGCGGCGGCGCGAGCGCTCGTCGCATCGGCGGGGTAGATGCCCGTCATCATCTCGCATTCGCCCTCGTTCACCACCACCAAATCCAGGCAGGGCAGCACGGCTTCGGGAATCTCGTGCGCGGGGGCGGGGTTTATTGCCACGTACAGGCCTCGTTTGCACGCTTCGGCAAGCGCGGCCCAGGTGGTTTCGTAGTCGCATTCCAGCTGAGCCAAGAACACGTCGCCCGGTTCGGCCACTTCGTCGAGCGCGCGTCGCACCGCGTCGATGCGCGTGCTTGCGTTTGCTCCTGCGTCAATGGTGATGAAGTTGTCTCCGCATACGCGTGTGATAATGGCCACGCCTGTTGGGCAGCTTTCTGAGCGCGTGATGTATTCGCACGTCACGCCGTGCTCGGCGAGGCCTGCAATCATCTGATCGCCGAATGCATCAGCGCCCACGGCACCCAGCATGCACACCGCGGCGCCCATTTTCGCCGCAGCTACGGCCTGGTTTGCGCCCTTGCCGCCGGGGTTGGTGATGAATCCGCGACCGATAATGGTTTCGCCCAAATTGGGCATGTGGTCGCTCTCGATGGATAAATCCATGTTCAGGCTGCCGAAAACGATGACTTTGCTCATGATGATCCTTCGCGTTACGTGGAATCGAATGATGGTCGGGTGGGATGTGTTCTTTGGCGAATGCATTCGAGTGCATTGGAACGTGTTCGATGCACTCGCCAGGGAACACCAAGCGCGGCTTGCTTTTGGCGAGGGAGTCGCGAGTGGGTCTTTTTGCTTGAAACCGGGGCTGTTTTGGTAGAAAACGCGACAATTAGATCTTTTGAAACTTGCGAAATTTGAAAAATGGCATCCAGATGTTGCTTCTCGAGGGCTATTTCTAGCGGGAAAGCCCTCGAGAAGCGAATTTGCCATCAACAAGAATACCTAGTCGCGGTGATTCCTGCCAGGAAAGGCGTAGCTTTGTGCAGAGGCGCCGGCTGTGCGACCGAACGCGCAGCCGGCGCAAATGAGACTAGCTGTTGTCGGCGTCCTCGGCCTTCGGAATAAGGAACGAAGTTGCCAGCGCCAGCGCCAGCAGAATGGCGCCCATGACCATGGCAGCAGCATAGCCGCCGGCGGCGCCCGCCTGCGCGGCGTAGGCGTCCATAGCGGCGTACAACACGGCGAAAGAAAGGCCTGCGCCCAGGTTGAACGCGCCTGCGTTCATGCCCGGCAGGTAGCCTGTATTGTCTTTCGGGGAAAGCACGATGCCCAGGCCGTTCAGCATGATGTTTGCGGTGCCTGCATAGGAAATGCCCAGTACAACCGAAATCACGACAAGCATGGCGATGCTCGTGTTGTGCGCGACGAAAATGCCGAACAGCGCACCCAAAATGGACACCACGAGACCCGCGCGCAGCACGGCGTGGTATCCGAATTTGCTGGCAAGAACGCCGGCAACGGGGCCGAAGCACAGGCCGAGCAGCGCATACGGGGTTAGCGTGGCGAAGCTCACCACGTCGGCGCCCATGGCGACGCCGCAGGCTTCGTCTTGCGCGATGGCGGGCACAACGCCGTTCATGATGGCGAACACGCCGGTCATGGTAAGCAGCGTGGTAAGCAGCAGGCCCCACGTGCGGCGCTGCTTCAGATAGTGGGTAGACACCATGGGGGCGTCTTTCTTCTTTTCGATGTTCCAGAACACCACGAAGAACACGGCGGCAACGACCACCAGCACGGCCACCATCACGAGGTCGGCTTTGGCCAGCTTCTGAATCTCGTTGATGGCCAAGTAGGCGGAAAGAAACGCGATGCCGAGCGTAACCACGCCGGCCCAGTCCATTTTCGGCGAGCCTTCGGCCTTGCTTTCCTTCGAGCAGAACCACACGAGCACCACGGCGAGCACGGCAACGACGGCCATGCAGATGAATACCGAGCGGAAGCCGAAGTTGCCGGCAAGCCAGCCACCCAGAATGGCGTCAACGCCTGCGATGCCGCCATTGACCGAGGTCAGGATGGCCATCAGCTTGGTATAACGGGCCTCTTCGGTCACTTGCGTGTGCAGCATGATAAGGCACATAGGCACAACCGGGCCGGCAACGCCTTGCATGATGCGGCCCACCATGAGCATGGTCACATCTTGCGCGGCAGCGCTCACGATACAGCCGATGGCGGTAATCAGAAGCATGCCGCTGAGTACCTTCTTGCGGCCTACGATGTCGGCCAGGCGGGGAAGGAACAGCGAGAACAGCGCGGCGGCCGTGAAGAACACCGTTTGCGTGTTGCCGATTTCGGTGGCGGTGGTGTTCAACTCGTTTTGCATCGCCACAAGCGCGGGCGAGAGCATAGAAGCGTTGAGCTGGAAGGCGAAAATTGCCACGAGCAGTGCGGTCATGAGGGCAACGATGTTCTTGCCGCCCTCGTCGAGAGTTTTGGGTTTGGTAGATTCAGCGGCCATGCGAACTTAGCCGATCCTTTCAATAGCGTCAGTCACGAGGTTCCAGAATTTGTCGAAGTCGAGCTTCGTTGCCACTTGGGTGTGGCATTCCTCGGCAGAAGGCTCCGGCCCGCGCAGGTCGGCAACCGTCATGCCCAGCGTGAGCTCGCTGTGGATTTCCACGTCGAGCGGGCAGCGGCGCGTTTCTACGCACGTGGGATCGATGAGATAAGCGACCGTGCAGGGGTCGTGCACCGGCGGATCCACGAAATCTTGGTTGTCTTGGTAGGTCTTGCGGAAGAAGTCCATGAGGCCCGAGACGAATGTAGCGAGCGGTGTGCCAACTTCTTCGATCCTCTTTTGCACGGCGGGCGTGCACAGCGCTTGGTGCGTGAGGTCGAGGCCAACCATGGTGAGCGGCCACTTCTCGTTGAACACGATGTGGGCGGCTTCGGGGTCGACTTTGATGTTGAACTCGGCCACGGCGCTCCAGTTGCCCACGTGGTAGCCGCCGCCCATGAGCACGACTTCCTTCACGCGCTCAACGATGCGCGGCTCCATGCGCACGGCCATCGCGATATTGGTGAGCGGGCCGGTGGGAACCAAGGTGATGGTGCCCGGCTCGCTTGCCATGATGGTTTCCACGATGTAGTTCACCGCGTGCTTCTGCTCGAGCGGGCGGGTTGGCACGGGCAGCTCGACGCCGTCCAGGCCGCTTTCGCCGTGAATCGAGGCAGCCACTTCCTGCGGGCGCACGATGGGGCGGTCGCATCCGGCGTACACGGCCACGTCGGTGGCGTGCGCCTTTTCGAGCACCGCGCGGGCGTTGTAAGTCACCTTTTCGAGGCTTTGGTTGCCTCCGACGGTGGTCACGCCCAAAAGCTCGATTTCGGGGTTGCCCAGCGCGAGCAGGATGGCGACGGCGTCGTCGTGTCCTGGATCGCAATCCAGGATGATCTTCTTCGTCACGATTGCTCCTTTAAAAGAGGGGTTGCTTGCATGCCTTCGGCAAAGTATCAAGAATATTCGGTCAAAGGCATAACTTTGAAGTTTAACGCATTCGAAATGAATAGGATGCGAAAGTTAAAAGTATGTATACGATGCTGACATGATTCGCTGTTGCGCCGAGCAGAAGCTGCTGAACGCCACCTGCTAAATGCTCGTGCTAAACGCTACGAGCATTTAGCAGGGGTCGTATATGTCGAAAAGGATAAGGGGGCGTTGCTAATGGACGAGGTTGACGAGGAAGCGCTGCGTGAGCGATTGATGGACGAATGCGGAACCGCCATGTTCGGCGGCTTTCCGGCGGCGTTGCTGGACGTTGCGGATATCGAATCTGCTTCGAGCGACGAGTTGCTCGAAATGGCAGAACGCCTTGGGGTTGATCCCGAGGAATACTAGGCCTGCGAAAACCTGTTAAATGCTACGAGCATTTAACAGGTGGCGGCGATTCCGCCCGGGCATTCCGTTTGCTCGTGGGGAACTGATGGGCGCGCGGCGGCGTTTACGGGCGACCTGGTAGAATGGCTGAATTGAATTCGGTACAAAAGCTCGCCTGGCGCCGCTGCGTTGCGCGCGGAGCCAATCAAATATGAGCGCATCAATCAACGAACAGGAGTCCCGCATGGCGGAATTCATTTACACCATGTACAAGGCGCGCAAAGCGCACGGCGACAAGGTGATTCTCGACGACGTTACGCTGTCGTTTTATCCCGGCGCGAAAATCGGCGTGGTGGGCCCGAATGGCATGGGCAAATCCACGCTGCTGAAAATCATGGCCGGCCTTGAGGAGGTTTCCAACGGCGAGGCACGCCTGTCCCCGGGCTATTCCGTGGGCATTCTGCAGCAGGAGCCGCCGCTTGACGAAGACAAAACCGTTCTCGAAAACGTGCAAATGGCATTCGGCGACGTGCTCGCGAAAATCGACCGCTTCAACGCGATTTCCGCCGAGATGGCCGACCCCGATGCCGACTTCGATGCGCTCATGGAAGAAATGGGCAAGCTGCAAGAAGCCATCGACGCCGCCAACGGCTGGGACCTTGACAGCCAACTGTCCCAGGCCATGGACGCGCTGCAGTGCCCCGACCCCGACATGCCGGTGAACGTGCTTTCCGGCGGCGAACGCCGTCGCGTGGCGCTGTGCCGCCTGCTGCTCGAGGCCCCCGACCTGCTGCTGCTCGACGAGCCCACCAACCACCTCGACGCCGAGTCGGTTCTGTGGCTTGAGCAATTCCTGCATCGCTACCAGGGCGCCGTGCTCGCCGTGACGCACGACCGCTACTTCCTCGACAACGTCGCCGAGTGGATTTGCGAGGTCGACCGCGGCAGCTTGTACCCCTACAAGGGCAACTACTCTACGTATCTCGAGACCAAGGCCGCCCGTATGGCCGCCCAGGGCCAGCGCGACGCGAAACTTGCCAAGCGCATGCAGAACGAGCTCGAATGGGTGCGTTCGTCCCCGAAGGCTCGCCAGGCCAAGAACAAGGCCCGTCTGGAAAACTACGATCGCATGGTGGCTGAGGCCTCGCAAAGCAAGAAGGTCGACTTCACCGACATCCGCATTCCTGTGGGCCCGCGCCTGGGCGCCGAGGTGCTCAACGTCGAGCACCTGCATAAGGAATTCGACGGCCGCGTGCTCATCGACGATTTGTCGTTCAGCTTGCCGCGCAACGGCATCGTGGGCGTTATTGGCCCTAACGGCGTGGGCAAGTCGACGCTGTTCAAGATGATCGTCGGCAAAGAACAGCCCACCTCGGGCGAACTGAAGCTCGGCGAAACCGTGCAAATCTCGTACGTCGATCAGAACCGCGAGGGTATTGACGGCAACAAAACGTTGTGGGAAGTTGTGTCCGACGGCCTCGACTACATGCAGGTGGGCGAGACCGAGGTTCCGAGTCGCGCGTATGTGTCGGCATTCGGCTTCAAGGGATCTGACCAGCAGAAACCCGCTGGCGTGCTTTCCGGCGGCGAGCGCAATCGCCTGAACTTGGCGCTTACGCTCAAGCAGGGCGGCAACTTGCTGTTGCTCGACGAGCCCACCAACGACCTCGACGTCGAAACGCTCGAGAGCCTCGAAGAGGCGCTCATGGAATTTCCGGGCTGCGCGGTTGTCACGAGCCACGACCGCATGTTCCTCGACCGCATTGCCACGCATATTCTGGCGTGGGAAGGCACCGACGAGAATCCCGGCAACTGGTTCTGGTTTGAGGGCAACTTCGACAGCTACCAGAAGAACCGCGTCGAGCGCCTGGGCGAAGAGGCCGCCAAGCCGCACCGCATCCATCGCAAGCTCACCCGCGACTAAGCAACTCATTTTGAAGCGCCGCTCTTATGGGCGGCGCTTTTTGACGGAAAGGCGCATGCTCCATGTCTACAACCATTAAGGGCATCGTATCGGCGATGCGCGCATGGCACGATGGCTCGTGGGATGATATCTGCGATTGCTGCGGCATGTGCTGCTACGAGCGCGAGGTCGACGAATATGGCGACGTCGCCGTTGACCTTTCGGCGCCGTGCGAGTTTCTCGACGAATCCACGCGTCGCTGCAGCGTCTATGAAAACCGTTTTGACAAGTGCGAGCGTTGCTGCCGCCTTACCCCGCGCATCGCGCTTTTCGGTGACCACTTGCCGCCAAGCTGCGCCTATGTGCGCGCGTTTCGCCGATAGATGAGTGGCATCTTCGGCGCCGTTTTCGGAATCGTTTGATTAACCGTGAAACTCTGTGTGGAATGCGTGCATCGCGTGCTATTTGGATTTCGTCGATAACGCACGCTGTGCCCATTGCGTACCATGTCGTTTTCCAGCCTCCCTGTTTTGAAGCGCCCTTTACAAGCGCCTCGATGTGCTTTGATACAATGAAGTCGTTCTGCAGATGCACGTCAAAGGGGCTTTCATGAGCAACGATCCCATCTCGACCGACGAAACGCAAATCACGCTTACGCTGCCCGAACGGGTGGGCATGGAGCAAATCGTGGGCCCTTCCGATTGCGTGTTGCGTGAGGTGAAGCGGGCGTTTTCCGCGCGCATCACGGTTCGAGGCGATACCATTGCGCTTTCGGGCGATGCCGCGGAAGTGCAAAGCCTCACGGCTCTGTTCAGCGATTTCATTAAAATGGCCGCCGCGGGAAGCGATCCGACGATCGATGACGCGCGCCGCGCCGTCGAACTTTTGCGGCAGGGCGAATTCGCGCCGAGCATTTTGCGCGAAGATATTCTGCTCACGTATCGCGGCCGCGCGATTCGTCCGAAAACCGCGGGCCAGAAGCGCTATGTCGACGCGATTCGCGAAAACACGGTAACGTTCGGCATTGGTCCTGCAGGCACGGGCAAAACCTATTTGGCAATGGCTATGGCGGTGGCCGCGCTCAAGCGCAAGGAAGTCAATCGCATCATTCTCACGCGCCCTGTGGTCGAGGCGGGCGAGAACCTGGGCTTTCTGCCAGGTACGCTTACCGAGAAAGTCGATCCTTACATTCGCCCGCTCTACGACGCGCTGTTTGATATGACCGATATGGAACGCGCTCGCGAACTCATCGAAGGCGGCGTTATCGAAATCGCGCCGCTCGCATTCATGCGCGGCCGCACGTTCAACGATAGCTTCATCATTCTCGACGAAGCGCAAAACACCACGCCTGAGCAAATGAAGATGTTCCTTACGCGTTTGGGCTTCAACTCGAAAATGGTTATTACGGGCGATGTGACCCAGGTCGATCTGCCGCACGGCTATTCCGGCCTCAAGGGCGTGCGCCGCATTCTTGAAGGCGTCGAAGACATCGCCTTTCGCGACCTTACCGGGCGCGACGTGGTGCGGCACAACCTTGTCGCACGAATCGTAGAAGCCTACGAAAGGGCCGCCGAAACTCGTTAGCCCTTCTTGCTCTGGCTTTATCGATGAAAGCCGATGGCTCGCCAGCCGTCGGCTCGCTGCGCGACAATTCGTCGAGAGCAGATACCTGAGCTCGCACGAACAGCCCACTGGGCTGTTCGGCTCGTGCGGACGGCTCTCGCCAAACCGCCGCGCAGCGAGCGAAGTGTCATCGGAATCATCGTGGATAGGCTCTCGCATTTTCTTATTCTTGCCGAGGCATAGAATTTTCGCGTTGGGCATGCCTGGAGCAACTTTTCCGCACGAGCCGAAAGCCACTTAATGTGGCTTTCGTGCGAGTCAGGACTTGTTGCGGAAGGTATACCCAACGCGTAAATTCCCCAGTACAATACGCATAACCACAAAGCCGCGAACTGAGCTGTTTGTCGATGAGAGAAAGAGAGTCATTCATGACCGAAGAATTCCGCAGTGGATTCGTCACCTTGGTAGGCCGCCCGAACGCTGGCAAATCTACCCTTATCAACGCCGTGGTGGGGCATAAGGTTGCCATTACCTCGAACACCGCACAAACCACCCGCCACCGCTTCCGCGCTATCGTCACTCGTGAAGACATGCAAATGATCATGGTCGACACGCCGGGCATGCACAAGCCTCACGACGCGCTGGGCGAGGAACTCAACACCTCTGCCATTAAGGCCATGGAAGATGTCGATGTGGTGGCGTTCCTCGTCGACGCGAGCAAGCCGGTTGGCACGGGCGACGAGTGGGTTGCCCGTCAGGTGCGCGAAGTGCGCGGCGCTCGCAAGATTCTCGTGATTACCAAAGCCGACCTCGTGAGCAAAGAAACCGCCATCCAGCAGCTCGAGGCGGCTCGCGCTTTGGGCACCTGGGATGATGAAGTGGTGCTTTCTTCCAAGAACGGCTTCAACGTTGAAGGCTTCGTACAGGCCGTTGCGAAATGGCTGCCTGAAGGCCCGAAGTGGTTCCCCGAAGACATGGACACCGACCAGCCCTTCGAGGTGCTCGTTGCCGAGTTCATTCGCGAGAAAATCCTGCGCAGCTATCGTGACGAGGTTCCTCACTCCATCGGCGTTGTGGCCGATCAAATGACCTACGACCGCAAGAAAGACATGTATCGCATTTTCGCGAACGTCTACGTCGAGCGCGACAGCCAGAAGGGCATCATCATCGGCAAGGGTGGCGAGGCCATCAAGAAAGTCGGCATCGAAGCCCGCCGCGACCTTGAGCAAATGCTTGGCTGCAAGGTATTCCTCGACATGCAGGTGAAGGTGAAGAAGAACTGGCGTCGCGACCTGAACCAGATTCGTCGTTTCGGCTATGGGGAAGGCATGTAGGCCATGGCGAAGTACTGTTCGTGGTGCGGCGAGCCGCTCGAGCCGGGCGCGCGCTATTGCGCTGAATGTGGTGCGCGCGTGCTCGAGAGCGTGAGGGTCACCGGCAAAGGCGACAGCGATCCCATGCGCGGGCTCGACATCGTGGGCGGCAATCCCATTCCCGCCAGCAAAACCACCAAGCTCGACTTGGGTACCCTCGAGGCGCTCAAGCTTCGCGATAACTTGCCGGGCGACGACGAACCCACGCATGCTAAGCCTAGCCTGGCGAGCGCTTCTGCGGCGCATTTCGGCGGAGCGAAGACGACTTCCCTCGAGATTCCCGAGGTCGTCGAAGCCCCCGAAATCATCGCCGTGCCTGAGGTGGGAGATGTCTGCGGGCCGGCGGCCGACCGCGGCGCTTCGGGCGCTTTCGAGAAGGTAAACGATCATGACGCCGAAGCGCGTTTCGCGGCAACTGAACAAGCAGGCTCCGCCGACGCTGCGGATTCGTTCGATGCCGATGAAGAGGTTGAGATAGAGGCTTCTTCTGAGGCGTCTGAGGTCGATGCTGCCGATGCGACCGATGTCTCTGAATCTGAAGAGGCCTGCAAATCAGAAGAAGCTCTCGCCGATGAGGCGATTGAGGTTGCGGAAGATGACGAGCCTTCGGACGCGTTGCGGGCCGAAGTGGCTGGCGGCGAAGTGGATGCGGAAACGCTCAAGGACGACGCGGCGGCCGAAGGCGTTGTACATGGTGAATCGGACGATGCATCTGGCGAGCAGCCTGCGTGCGGCACCGATTCCGAGCGCGACCATGCGGAAGGCGAAGTTGACGTCGAGGCCGATGCGGCAAGGGTCGCCGAGGCCGATGCGGCCGAGCCTGCCGAAGCCGACGCTGAAGCCGACGCGTCCAAACCTGCCCCTTCCAGCGAGGGGCCTTCCGATGCCGCGCCCAAGCCGGCTGCCGTATTCGATTTCGACGACGAACACGAAGCGGTGCCCGTGATTCCTCGCGAGGCTCAGGCGGCTGCTGCCAAGCCTGGTCCCATCAGCTTTGACGGAACCGATACACTCGTGCTGCCAAGCGATGCGCAGCCTAAGCATTTCGGCCTTGATAGGCCCGATTTGCGGGAGCGAAAACGCAAGCGCATTTTCATCGCCCTGTGCTGCGTGATCGCGGTTCTCGTAATCGCGGCATGTGTGTTGGCCTATGCTCGCTTCGGCGGGCAAGCGAGCCAAGATGCTTCCCAACGGCAGTCCCAAACACAGCAGGAGGCTCCGGCGGCTTCTTCCGAGGAGGGCGAGAAACCCGAAACCAAGGCGGGTGACGATGCCGCCAAGGCTTCTGCCGAGGCCGAGGCGCTTGCACGCGAGCAGTCGACGCCGACCGAGGAGCAAATCTTCCAAACGCTGTCGAGCGAGTATTCGGCGCTTGATGGCTACAGCAATCGAATTGTGAGCTGCGTTGACGATTTCAACAGCTGGTATATTGCGCGTGATATGAACAAGCGTCAGGCGTCGCAGGCGACGGCCGAAAAGGTGAAGAGCGATCTTGAGGCCGCCAAAGCCGAAATTGAGAACCTGAAGGTTTCCAACAGCTCGCCGTACGCGGCCGATGCCGCCAACCTGATTGAGCTCTACGATTGTCAGATCGGCCGCATTACGTCGTTGACCGACGCGTGGGCGGTAAGCGTGCAGTACGAGGTTCCCTCGGAACACCAAGATGAGATTCTTGCGGCGCTGTCGGCGAACTACGTAAGCGGCAACAACCCCTACCTTGAGCGCTACGACGAGCTGTACCCGTCCTCGAAGCCGGTCTTAAAATAGCGTTCTCAACTGCAGTTATATAGGCTATCTACAAAACAGATAGCGAATCATCGATTATTCCAAGAATCGCCCCTCGAAAAAGCGGGCGATTTTTATTGACGCCTTCAATCCATCAGGTAGTATACGCAGCTATGAATACGATTTCCGCACATATCATGGCCATGAACGCATGCGAGATGCCCAAGCCTGGGTGCCTGCGTTCGTGCGCTGACACTCAGGCGTAACGCCCGCGGCCCAGCCGCGCATACCTTGCGGAACTGCTCCATTTTCTATCTCTTTATTGAGGCATCATGATTGTTTTAGACCATCTTTCGAAAACCTACGTCGGCTCGGCCGGCGCGCACGAGGCGCTGTGCGACATCAATTTGCATGTTGAGTCGGGCGACGTGTTCGGCATCATCGGCCAGTCGGGCGCGGGCAAGTCGACGCTCGTTCGCTGCATCAACCTGCTCGAGCGTCCCACGGCGGGCCGCGTGCTCATCGATGGCTCCGATGTGACCGACTATTCCGGCAAGCAGCTCATCGATTTGCGCCAGTCCATTGGCATGATTTTCCAGAATTTCAGCCTGTTCGCCCAGCGCACGGTGCTGCGCAACGTCACGTTCCCGCTCGAACTGCATGGCACGCCGAAGAAGCAGGCCGAAGCTCGCGCGCTCGAACTTCTCGAACTCGTGGGGCTTTCCGGCAAGGCGAACAATTACCCCAGCCAGCTTTCGGGTGGCCAGCAGCAGCGCGTCGCCATTGCGCGCGCCCTTGCTTCGAACCCGAAGATCATGCTGTGCGACGAAGCCACGAGTGCGCTCGATACGCTTACGACGCACTCGATCCTGGGCCTTCTGCGCGATATCAACAAAGAGCTTGGCGTCACCATGGTCGTTATCACGCACTCCCTTTCGGTCGCCGAGCAAATTTGCAACAAGGTGGCCGTCATTGAGGCCGGCAGCATTGCCGAGCAAGGCAAAACTGCCGATGTGTTCGGCGATCCGCAGAGCGCCGCAACGCGCCTGCTCATTGAAGCCGACCAGGGCTTCGCGTGCGCGAAAGGGGGGTGTTCCTATAGTTTTGTCAATTGATTTGTTGGCGAATTTCGCTCGATGG
>ERZ827108.1538-NODE-1538-length-30013-cov-12.188430_pt1 | contig 30013 bp, 31 predicted proteins | sample MGYA00519921_ERZ827108 | MGnify/ENA primary metagenome ERZ827108 (study PRJEB31778, sample SAMEA3449258) | human gut metagenome | biome: human gut; feature: human-associated habitat; material: faeces | place: United Kingdom | collected 2010/2012 ...
TCCGTTCCCGTGTCTAAAAAACTATTTTTGTCCTTGACTTTGGGTACACTTTAGAATACGGGTCGTTGACCGTACCGGAGTTTGAATTCCCATTCGAGTTCCCGCCGGGAATATAGTTGTCACGGCTGGAGCTTGTTCCGCTGCCGCCATCGCCGTAGTTATCCTCGCTGTCGGTATTGTCGAGGTAGTCATCATCGGTAAGGGTGCTGTCATCATAACCGAATATGCCGGTGTTTTCACCGAGGTACGGATAGGTGAAGGCCTCCCAGGGCAGACCGTCATGCACGGGGGTCATGACCTTTTTCCAGAGCTGAGCCGCGGGGTTGCCGCTGGCGTGGATGCGCTCGGGCATATCGTAGCCAGTCCAGACTGCCGCGACATAGTACGGTGTGCAGCCGACGAACCAGCGATCCTGATAGTTGCTGGAGCTGCCGGTCTTGCCGGCGACGGGCATCGTCCAGAGAGCGGCTTCGCCGCCGGTGCCGTTCTCAACGCCGTTCTGCATCATGTAAGTCATGGTGTAGGCGGTGTTTGGCTTGAAGGCCTGAATGGTGCTCGGTGCGTTATCGATAACGACGTTGCCGTCCTTGTCGGTGACGAGAGAGTAGGTGCGGCTGTAGGTGAAGATACCGTCATTCACGAACGGGCAGTAGGCCTGAGCCATCTCACGCACCGTAAGACCGTAGGTCAGCTCGCCCAGCGCCATGGGCGCATAGTCGCAGTCCTCCGGAACAAGGCTCGTCACGCCGAGGTGAGTGGTCAGATAGTCATACGAGGTCTGCGGCCCCATGGGGAGCTTATCGACTATCTGCGCGGCGACGGTGTTGAGCGAGTACTGCAGCGCCGTGTATATGGTGATGAGGCCGTAGTTCGTGTAGCTGTCGTTATTCGGGTACCAGCTCGTGCCCTTGAGGGTGATGTTCGGCGAGTCGCTCACGAGCGTATCGGGAGTTATGAGCCCAAGGTCGACTGCAGGGCCGTAGGACGCGATCGGCTTTATAGAGGAGCCGGGGGAGCGGTAGGTCCCGGTGGCGCGGTTGAGGCCGAGGTTTATCGTCTTCTCGCCGACGCCGCCGCAGAGCGCCAGCACCTTGCCCTCGAACGGATCCATTATGACTATCGAGCTTTGAAGCTGCTGGTCGCTGTACGCCGTCTGGGGTATTGCTGAGAGGTCGCTGTAGACCGCGTCGACACTGGCCTGAATGTCCGCATCAAGGCAGCTGTATATCTGGTAGCCGCCGTTATAGAGCAGTGCGCGCGCGGTGTCCTCGCTGATGCCCTTCTGCTTCATGAGGTCCTGCGTGACATCGTCAATGACCGTCTCGGTGTAGTAGGACATTATCTCCTGAGTATAGCCCTCGTCGGGGGTGTGGGTGAAGACAAGCTCCTCATCCACGGCCTGACGGTACTGGTCATAGTCGATATAGCCCTGCTCGTACATCTCGCGCAGGATCGTCTCCTGACGCTCCTTGTTGTTCTGCCGGTTATAGAACGGGTCATAATACGTAGGCAGATTCGTGATGCCGACGATCGAGGCGCACTCGGCAAGCGACAGCTCGGAAACGTCCTTGCCGAAATAGGTCTGCGCCGCGGTCTGTACGCCGAAGCAGCCCTCGCCGAAGTACACGGCGTTGAGGTACCATTCCATGATCTCCTGCTTGTCGTACTTCTTTTCAAGCTCCAATGCGGAGAATATCTCGGTGAGCTTGCGCTGGATCGTGACCTCTTTCTCACCGGTCAGGTTCTTTATGAGCTGCTGGGTGATGGTCGAGCCGCCGTAGCCGCTCTCGCCGCGGGTGAAGATCGTGACGAACGCACCGGCCGTGCGGTACCAGTCAACGCCCTTGTGCTCATAGAAGCGCTTGTCCTCAATAGACACCAGCGCCTTTTCCATGTACCACGGGATTTGGTCATAGTCGACCCAGATGCGGTTCTCCTTGCCGGAGAGCGTGGCGAGCTCGCGCCACTCACCGACGGAGTCCTGATACCAGATGGTGCTCGATTCATTGAGCTTGAAGTCCTCAAGCGAAAGGTCGAGGTTCGGGGTGAGGCAGGTCTTGACATAGTAGGCGAAGACGCAGGCGAACATCATCCCCGTCACAAGGAGGATGAGCAGCACCGTCCCCACTGCCTTGAGCACCGTGCTGACGGTGGTCGAGACCATATCTACGGTTATATTCGCCGCTTTCTTTGCGATGCGGCCCGGTTTCGCGGAGCCTTGCTCCGGTTTGTTTTTCTTGCTCATTGGGCTTCAGCATACCTCCTTCTTGCAGGAAACTGAAAAGCGGGCGCGGTGTCCCGCATGGCTGTGCATTATTACCTATTATATACTGAAATAGCATTATAACACAGGCTGTCAATTTCCGGTAGAGTAATTGTAAATTTTTCTATTAGGGCAGCCGCGCATAATGCGCCTGCGGCATCTGCCGGACAATTCACGCCATTGCCGCTTGCGGCAATTATGCCCATTTTTGCTACGAATGTATAATTTCCCAGTACCGGCAGATACTTCATATGACAGAACCTGCAAACACAGATGAAGGGAGCCTTAGACATGGGGCTTAAAATAAAAACCGGGCTTCTGCTGTGCCTGATGTCCGCAGCGGTCTGCTCCTGCCTTGCGGCCTACCGGAGCATGCACTTTTCCTCCTCCGCTGTTCCGGAAGAGATATACGCGCAGTTCATGGACAGCGCGCCCCTTGCGGAATACTACCTGCGCGACAGCGGCGGGCACGTCGCCGTGTTTTCCTCACGGCGGGACAAGACGCCGCTGACCGTCACGCCCATCGAGACGGCCTGCCTGCGTACAGCCGACCGCGCGATGCTGCGCGGCGGCATCCCCGTGGAGAGCGAGGATGAGCTGCTCATGCTGCTGGAGGACCTCGGCTCGTGACAGGGGTGCGCAAAGAAATAGCGCGTCATGTTCGGAAACTGTTGATTTATTCTCCGTAATGGTATACAATACTTTCAGATACCATTACGGAGGTTATATTTATGAGCGAAGATTTCGGCAGCGATTTTATCACTATAGTTGACGATGACGGTACTGAGTTCGAGCTTGAGCTCCTTGATACCATGGATTATAAAGGACAGACCTTTGTGGCTTTTCTCCCCGCCGACATGGATGAGAACGACCCGGACTACGGTCTTGTGATCCTGCGCTCCGTTATCGACGAAAACGGGGACGAGCTGTTCGAGTCCATCGACGATGAGGATGAGCTTCAGGATGTGTATGAGCATTTTGCCGTTCTCCTGTTTGACGACGAGGACGAGGAATAAGTTTCCATCGAGGCATTTTTCCTCCGGGCGGTGAATATGCTTTATTGCCCCCGGCGGTACAGAGAAAAATAAATTCCTGCTGTGTGCGTGTCGTCTGTTTTAGACCTTGTGGCTCGTTAAACCCACATCTCTAATAAGGGATGCCGATTTGAATCTGCGGATTGCAGGCCTCCCGGCTTACGCCGGAAGTTGGAAGCAGCGAAACAGAACTTAGGCGACCCACCTGCCCTATTGTGCAGGTTATAATTGAGCCAGCACGGCATTTGCGGGGGTGCTCCTCCGGGGAAACCCGGAGGAGTTTTTTGCTGATAATGAAATACGCCGTCCGAATCGGACGGCGTATTTCAATTTAGCTGCTGTTAATCCACTATCCGGCCGTCGGAGCTTATCGTCACGACGTTCCATGGAATGAACTTGCCGCTTGCCTTCAGGGCGTTCTTGGCCGCAAGCTCCAGCCCGCCGCAGCAGGGGACTTCCATGCGCACTATAAGCACCTCACGGATATCGTTCGAGGAGATGATATCCGTGAGCTTATCGGTATAGTTCACACCGTCGAGCTTCGGGCAGCCGATGAGCGTGACGCGCCCGCGGATGAAATCCTCATGGAAGCCTGCATAGGCGTAAGCCGTGCAGTCGGCCGCAATGAGGAGCTTTGCGCCGTTGAAGAATGCCGCGTTCACCGGCACAAGCTTTATCTGCACCGGCCACTGTGAAAGCCGGCTCTGCTGTTTTGCGGCGGGCGCATCCTCGGCAGTGTCCGCCGTGTGTACTATCGCCTTGACCCTTGAGCCGGGGCAGCCGGTGAAGCCATGCGCCGCGGCCTGCGCGCGCAGCTTCTCGCGCTGGGCGCTGAGGACGGCGGCTTCGTCAAACGCGGCGGCCTCACGCTCTATGAAGCTGATGGCGTTCACCGGGCAGTTCGGCAGGCAGTTGCCGAGCCCGTCGCAGTAATCATCGCGCATGAGCTTTGCCTTGCCGTCCACCAGCGCGAGCGCGCCCTCCTGACAGGCGCTGACGCACAGGCCGCAGCCGGTGCACTTGCCCTCGTCTATATGAATGATGCGTCTTTTCATGCTTTCCTCCACCTTTGCAATGTGTACTCTATAAAATCAGTATAACACAAAAACGGGGAAAAGGAAACAGGCGGGGATATTTAGGCGTCATTTATATCAGAGCAGTTTTTCCACGCTGTATATACTTTGCAGCGCATATAGCCCCGGGCGGTAGACCTTATCCGCTGTCCAGATGCTTATCCCCGCGAGGGAATATTCGCCGACGAGCTGGAGCCGCGCAACAACGCTGCGCGCGTCCTCGAACCACACGACGTGTGTACGCCCCGCGGCGTCGGTATAATTGAACCATGGCGCCTGCGCGGTATAGTCGTATCTGATCTCCGCGCCGCGGGATATGGCAAGCTCCACCGCCGCCGCGTTTGAGAGTATGCGCGCCGCCTGTCCCTGCCGCCACGGGAGAAGCCAGTCATAGGCATAGTTTGAAAAGCCCATGAGTATCTTCCCCACTGGCATGACGGTGACGGCATAGTCCAGCACGCGCCGTATGCGATTTACGGGAGATATCGCCTGCGGCGAGCCGTAGGTGTAGCCCCACTCATAGGTCATCAGCACTACCCGGTCAGCGTACCTGCCGTGCGCTTCATAGTCATGCGCAGTGTAGAGAAGCCCGCCCTGCTCCGCGCTCTCCTTGGGGGCGAGCGCCGTCGAGACTGGGTAACCGAGGGCGTGCATCCGCTCCGCCGCCCGGGCGACAAACTGACTGTAGCTGTCCCGGTCAAAGGGGTAGATGTATTCAAAATTGATATTCAGCCCGTAATAATTTTTCTCCCGCAGCACCGCCGTTATGTTCTCCAAAAGCGCGCTCTGCGCCGCTTCATCGGTCAGCAGACTGTGCGCGATGTCGCTTGAAAAGCCGCTCGACTCGCTGAGATTCGTCACGACCATGAGCGGGGCTGTCTGCCCGGAACGCGCGATGGAGATGAGCCTCTCGTCGTCGATACCGGAGAGCGAGCCGTCTGCCCGTGCGCTGTAGCAGAACGGGCAGAGATATGTAAGATATGGGTTCGTCTCTTCAAGTACCTCCGAGGACACATTCGGATAATCATAGGCGTTTACCTCGATGCTGCCGCGCGCGGACTCCTCGCCGCCGGGGATCACAAGGCTCATCCCGATGGCCAAACGCGACGGATCGCTCAGCTGGTTTATTTCCGCAAGCCGGCTCTCGTTCGTACCGAAGCGCCGGGCGACGGAATATAGACTGTCCCCGGGACGCACAATATATATCTGCATGGCTGCTCCTTTCAAATTCGATTGCTTGATTGTTCACAGTATATTAGTATATTCTTTAAATGTACGCTGTTTGCAGAGCCGGGGCGGCTGTGTTATAATTACCTTGCATAAATTTTGTTCTTGGAGGTGCCTATGGCCGCTGAAAGGATCCCCGAAAGAAACGAGATCCCCGTGGAGTTCACATGGGATCTGACAGATATATTCAAAAGCGATGAGGACTGGCTGCGCGAATACGAAGCCCTGATGCAGGTACCGGAGCAGCTTGCGGAGTACGAGGGTACGCTCGGCGAGAGCGCCGCGAGGCTGCTGGAGTATATGCAGCTGGACGACGAGGTCTCCGTGCGCCTTGAAAAGCTGATGGGCTACGCCGGGTGCAAGGCAGATCAGGACACGGCGGACTCCCGCTATCAGGACATGCGCAGCAAGGGCGTCGGCTGCTGCGTCGCAATCTCGGGTGCCGCGTCCTTTGCGACCCCGGAGCTTATCGCCATCCCCGAAGAGACGCTCGATGCCTTCTACCGCGAGTGCCCGGAGCTTGAGACCTACCGCCGCAACCTGTACCGCCTGCGCCGCCGCGCGGAGCATATCCTCTCCCCCGCCGAGGAGCGCCTGCTCGCCGCTGCCGGGGAGATGGCCGACGCGCCGGACTCTATCTGCGGCGCACTGAGAAATGCCGACCTGCGCTTTGATGACGCGGTCGACGCTGAGGGTAAGTCTCACCCGCTCTCTGCCGGGACGCTCGTTCCTCTCATGGAGAGTTCGGACAGAGTCCTCCGCAAGAGCGCCTTTGAAAACTGCTATAAGCGCTATGACGAGTTCAAAAACACCGTTGCCGCGACGCTTGACGCGCAGTTCAAGCAGCTTCGTTTCTTCGCCGATGCGCGGAAATATCCCTCGACCCTTGCCGCCGCGCTCGACGCGACCGAGGTTCCGGAGAACGTGTACCTCAACCTTATCGACACTGTCCACAATAACATGGACAAGATGTACCGCTATGTCGCACTGCGCAAGAAGCTCCTCGGCGTGGATGAACTGCACATGTATGATGTGTACACCCCGGTCGTGCCGGACGCCGCCGTCTCCATCAGCTATGACGAGGCGAAGAAAACCGTCCTCGAAGCCTTGAGCGTCCTCGGCGAGGACTATACCAAGCTGCTCGAAACGGGCTTCAGCAGCCGCTGGATAGATGTGTACGAGAACCGCGGCAAGCGCAGCGGGGCGTACTCCTCCGGAAGCTCCCGCCCGCACCCCTATGTGCTGCTCAACCAGAAGGACAATCTCGAATCCATGTTCACCATCGCCCATGAGATGGGTCACGCGCTGCACAGCTATTACAGCTGCCATAACCAGCCCGTGAACACCAGCGACTATGTCATATTCGTCGCAGAGGTCGCCTCCACCTGCAACGAGGTGCTGCTCATGCGCTATCTTCTCAGCCGCACGCAGGATAAAAAGGAGCGCGCTTACCTCATCAACCACTTCCTTGACCAGTTCAAGGGCACGGTCTACCGCCAGACGATGTTTGCCGAGTTCGAGCTTGAGATGGGACGCATGTCCGAAGCGGGGCAGGCGCTGACCGCCGACGTGCTCTGCGAAAAATACAAGGAGCTGAACGAGCTCTACTACGGCCCCGACATGGTCTGTGACGAGGGTATTGCCCTTGAATGGGCGCGCATCCCGCACTTCTTCTATGACTACTATGTGTTCCAGTACGCGACAGGCTTCTCCGCTGCCGTCGCCATTGCCGAGCGTATCCTGACCGAGGGCGCACCGGCTGTTGCGGACTATAAGCGCTTCCTCTCAGGCGGATCGAGCACCGACCCGATATCGCTGCTTAAGATCGCGGGCGTCGACATGAGCCGCCCCGAGAGCATAGACTCCGCCCTCGCGCTCTTCGGAGAGCTGATAGACGAATTGGATAAGCTTAGTTAATAAATCCCCCCCAATAAATATACAAGGAGGAACTACTATGAACGTATTGGCCAGCATGCCCGCGTCGGGCATCATCGTTATCGCCGCGATAGCCATCCTTTTTGTGCTCGCGGTGCTGCTGCTGTTTTACACATGGGGCAGATACAAGGGGCTTGCCGGGATGGTGAAGGGCGGCCTTGACCGGAATAACGGCTTCCTGCGCTTCACCGTGAACGACTTTGCCGACGCCTATAAGAAATACGGGCAGGACGTCAACACCCCCGCGATAATTTCAAACGCTGTCAGCACCAAGCTCTCGGGGCTTCTGCTGTGCGAGCGCTTTCTCGCAAACGCCGTGTCGCTGTTCGTCACGCTCGGCCTGTTCGGTACCTTCCTCGGCCTGAGCCATTCTGTCTCCTCGCTTACCGAACTCATCAGCTACTCGAACACCTCCGAGTGGCTGAGTGTGCTTGACAGCGTCGGCGGCGGGCTGATGTCGGCACTCTCGGGCATGGGCGTCGCGTTCTATACCTCGCTCGTCGGCGTCGCCTGCTCCATCGTACTTACGCTTCTGCGCTCCATATTCAGCCCGCAGGCCGAGCGCGAGACGCTTGAAGCGCGGCTTGAGCTGTGGCTCGACCATACCGTCGCCCCGACGCTGCCGACCGAGCGCGCCAAGGACGAGAGCGAGATGGTACAGCAGATGGTGCACGCGATGGACAGCGCGTCCAAGACCATGGAGCGCGCGCTCCAGAACGCGACCGGCGATCTCAAGACCGCCATCGACTCCAGCCGCGCGCCCATCACCGCCTTCAACAAGACCGTCGACAGCTTCAACGGCGGTGTGCGCGACTTCTCCGAATTCAACTACAACCTGCGCGGCACGGTCGAGCGCCTCGACGTCACGGTGCGCGACCTTGTCTCCGGTCTGCGCGAGGTCTCGCGCATCCTTGAGAAGGGCGGGAAACAATGAGACGCGGGAGTATACGCGCCGGAAAGCGTTCGGCGGACTCCGGCGGCGAACAGGGCTTCTGGCCGACCTACGCCGACATGATGAGCACGGTCGCGCTTATCCTCTTCTTTCTCATGCTCATCTCGTATATCCAGAACCTCATCACCGGCAACGACCTGCAGAATACTCAGGAGGTGCTTGCGGACACGCGCACTCAGGTCAGCGCGGCGCAGGCGCAGCTTGACGATCTGAGCGAGGAACTCAAGCTCAAGCAGAGCGAGATAAACGGCTACACTCTACAGATCGACAAGCAGACCGAGACCATAAACAACCAGAAAAAGCTCATCGGCGATCAGGAGAAATACCTCCAAGCCGCAAACAGCGAGCTTCTTGAAATGCGCACCCAGATGCAGAGCATCGCCGTGCTGCGCATGTCGATACTCGAACAGATACGCGACAGCATCGTCGATGTCATGGGCGACGAGAGCAAGGTCAGCGTCGGCGACAACGGCAACATCATCCTCAACGAGGGTGTGTTCTTCGACCTTGGCTCCTCCTCGATAAAGCCCGAGAGCGAGGCTGTGCTCAATGAGCTTATCGACGTGTTCGTAAAGTTCCTGAGCAATGAGGAGAACGCAAAGTACGTCGACAGCATCGTCATCTCCGGCCACACGGACATCACCGGTACCGCCGAGACTAACCGGCAGCTCTCGACAGACAGGGCAAACTCCGTCCTGCAATACCTCCTGACCGGCAAGGGCGCAAAGCTCGACGGCTACGCCGAATACTTCTGCGCTGCGGGCTACGGCGCGACGCGCCCCGTCGCAAGCAACGACACTGCCGAGGGACAGGCCGCGAACCGCCGCATAGAGATATCCATGATCCTGAAGGATGAATCTGTGCTCGAAATAGTCGAGCAGTATCTGGCAATGGAAGTCCCCGGCACGGATGCAAGCGCCGCTGCGTCGCCGTCTCCGTCCCCGTCGGCCTCGCCAAGACCGTGATAGGGGCGAGCGAGTTATGTCGGCTCGCTTCAAACTGCAAATTGTAAGAAACAAGCAGCGTCCCCAAGTGGGGGCGCTGCTTGTTTTGGTAGGGGAGTGTGATATAGCCAAATCGAAGCCCAACGAAGTGGGCTCGATTTGGAAAGGAGGAGCAGCGGAGTGAGCGCGAGATGACTTTTGATGCAGAGCATAAAAAGTCGTCGCAAGCGATACGAAGCTTGCGACGACGCGGTGGGGCTCGACCTGCCGTGCGCGGCAGGTCGCCTCGGGTTGCAAAGCGCTCCCAGCGCTTTGCTAAGAGCCCTCGGGTTCGAGCCCCAAAGGCAAGAAATAAGCAACACCCCCGGGTGGGGGCGTTGCTTATTTGGTACCGGTGGTGGGGCTCGAACCCACACGGTGTCGCCACCGGCGGATTTTGAATCCGCTACGTCTACCATTCCATCACACCGGCATACCGTAGAGAAGTATATATCATCTACAGCAAAATTTCAAGTATTTAGTTTCTCATTTCTCTGCATCAGGAGAGGGAGACACTTTGGGCTTTGCTATGAACCACAGGTTCATGTCCGTCGGCTCGGCGATGCCGGGGACGGTTTCAGTGAAGCTGTACTGCCACATATCACATGCGTAATAGAAATTTGGGAATCCGCTTTCCGGCAGAGAGAACCAGAATTCATAATCGGTCAGCCTCGTGAGGTCATAGCCATAATAGCCGAGGTTCCGGTTAAAGTATACGCAGGGCACATAACCGGCGCTCTTGACCGTCTCGCAGAAAGCACGCGCACAGTCTGTCCGCAGTTCCATCGTCAGCCCGTGGCTCCTCGCTTCGGCCGCTTCAATCTTCTCCCAGTCAAATACGACCGGCAGCGTAACGTTATATTTCCCGATGCGCTCGAGGACAAAATCCGCCTCCTCGATCGCTTCCTGAACAGTCACGGCCTGAGAAAACATATACACGCCTACGTGCAGCCCCGCGTCGAGCGCGCCCTGGATGTTGCGTTCAAAATAAGCGTCTTCGAAAAGCCCGCCCTCGGTATATCCGCGCCAGCCGACGCGGATATAGGCATAGTCGACACCGGATGCGGCGACCTGCTTCCAGTCGATATCAAGCTGGTGCTCCGAAACGTCTACTCCGCGAAGAACGTCATAGTCGGTCCCTGTATATTCGATGCGTCCGTCGTTTGAAGAAAAGGATTCTTCGGTAAGCTCGTTTGCGGGGACGCCCTCAAGCGGCGTCATCCATATCCAGTCAAACCCGTCGTATATATACACTTGCCCCTTGTGCGGATCCTCCGGCTCTTTTTTGCTCAGCAGGCCTATTACAAGCGCGGCTACGAGTGCGGCGAGGATCACTGTGACAAGGATAAGCGCTGTTTTGTTTCTGCGGGCTGTTCTCATTTGATGCTCCATTCCGTTTGTATCTCTGCATGGATATGCTCTTGCATTCTACCACAGAATGGCCGATAAAGCAAATACGGCACTCTGCCGGATACATTTGTGAAAATTTTCCGCCCGATCACAAAAATAACTGTTGACAAATTGTGTCTGTTTTGCTATTATTATCGAGCGGTCGGAACCCAGCGCTGCAGATCCGAAGGGGTTGACGGCAGTGTCGGTTTAGATGCTGGTGTAGCTCAGCCGGTAGAGCAGCTGATTTGTAATCAGCAGGTCGGGGGTTCGAATCCGTCCACCAGCTCCAACGCAACTGAATATGGGGGAATTCCAGAGTGGCCAAATGGGACAGACTGTAAATCTGCTGGCAATGCCTTCGGTGGTTCGAATCCACCTTCCCCCACCAAAACAACCTGAACGATTTGTTCAGGTTGTTTGTTCTATCTGGATGTTTCGTTGAGATTTGTCCTGAAATAGTGATGTGAGAGTCACCGCTCCAGGACTATGAAATGGCTACTAATTCATTGATACTGCAACTTCCAAAGCGCTCAAAAAGTGACGGCGTTTAATTTGCACTTACGTGCACGTAAAAGCCCCGAAAATGCCGCTGACCCAAACCGTGACCCAAATGCGGATAGGAGCAGAAAGCACCGGACAGTTTTTGCCCGGTGCTTTCCGCGTTTATGTGTCCTTTTTATCCGATTTCTGTCTGCGCGGACATGAATCCGTCAATTTTTTATTTTGGGAACCACTGGCTGCGCTGTCAGAGTGTGATATAGTAAAATGCAGTTTTCATGATTACGGCTGATAATGTTCAAAGTGTACATCGATTAGCTGAAAAATCTCAAGTAAAGAGAGCCAAGGTACTGACCATCAGCAATCGATGTCTTGGCTTTTCTTTGAATATAGCGATGCAGTTTTTGACCTTTCGGTCTGTTGACGCTCATTATGGTTCCAAACGCTTTGCGAGTAAAAGTTTAGACAAAAATACAATATTGACAAATTATTTTCCCGGCGTTATAATCCGTCAGACCAGTATTTTAAGGTTTAGCAATAAAGCCAATTCCGGACTGAGGAGGTTTCAGATGAGCGTCCAGATAATTGCAGACTCAACAGTGGATATGCCGGATCGTATCAAAAAGCGTTTCCGTGTTGTTCCACTGACCGTGCATTTCGGCGATGAGGAATTTATTGACGGCGTGACGATAGACAAGGCGCGCTTCTACGAACGCCTTGTTGAAAGTGACATCTTACCGACAACGAGTCAGGCCACGCCTGCCGCGTTCCAGAAGGTGTTTGAAGAAGTTGCAGCGGCAGGAGACAGCGCCGTTGTTATAACTATTTCTTCCAAGCTTTCAGGGACCTATCAAAGTGCGTGCATTGCAGCGGAGGATTTTAATAATATCTTTGTTGTGGACAGCATGACTGCCGCTATCGGGTCCGGTATTCTTGCCGAGCACGCGCTGAAGCTGGCGGAGACCGGGATGAGCGCGAAGCAAATTGCCGAAGAACTCGAGGAAAAGAAAGCGGATGTGTGCCTCATAGCATTGCTGGACACGCTTGAATATCTGAAGAAAGGCGGGCGCATCTCTAAGACAACTGCGTTTGCCGGCGGTATTCTTAACATCAAGCCCGTGCTTACCGTTCAGGACGGAGAAGTCGTTGTTATCGGAAAAGCGCGCGGCTCAAAGCAGGGCAATAACCTGCTTGTCGAAAAGATACATAACAGCGGCGGCATAGATTTTTCAATGCCGATACTGCTTGGTTATTCCGGATTGAGTGACGTGTTCCTGAAAAAGTATGTAGAGGATAGCCGCGTGCTCTGGCAGGACGGAACTGATGCACTTGATTCCACTCTACTGTGCAGCGTTATCGGAACGCATACCGGCCCCGGTGTTGTTGCCGTTGCGTTTTTCAAAAAAAGCAGCGCACAATGATTAAAGCTCCAAGAGTATCCGTGAACAGTAAACTATGTAGACTATGTAATAGACAGACCTGGGAAGCGTTTCGCTTGCGGGTCTGTTTTACTATACATTAAACAGCAGATTTTACCGTTTTATTATTGGAAGCAGTCATGTAAAGCAGAGCTTGCATACCGAATTTTGCACGGTGCAAGCTCTGCTTGCTTGTAAAAATGAAAGCAGATACATATGATGTCTCTGTTAATTAAGCTGAGATGTAAATTGACATCAGCACGTAAAATCCGATATGCACTCTTGGCGGCCAGTCAAGAATTGTTGTCCGTTGTGCACGGCTGCGTTAGTTAATGCAGGAAAATATTGAGCATACAATGCTGAGCCTGTTCACATGGCGGAAGTATCGCTGCACATGGAAGAATTACAGGTTTCTGACGACTGCAAAGAGATGTGTCGCAGGGTTCTTTTCGAGGAAATCTGTATCTTGACTACGTGAAGCCGAGCATGAATATCCATAAACTATGCAATAGGAGCAATTGACCCAAACCGTGACCCAAATGCGGATAGGAGCAGAAAGCATCGGACAGTTTTTGCCCAGTGCTTTCCGCATTTAAGTGGGTTCTTTTTATCCGATTCCAGTTTGTGCTGACATGAAGCCGCCGATTTTTCTTGCTGCGTCGGTCTGCATATCTCTTGTAGCGTGACAGTAGGTGTTCAGCGTGAAGCCCGCCGAGTAGTGCCCTAGCATACAAGAGAGCGTTTTGACATCCGCTCCGCTTTGCAGGGCGTATGTCGCGAAGCTATGTCTCAAGTCATGGAAGCGTAGGTGCTCGATGCCCGCGTCATTCAAAATTTTCTCATGCAGCTTGACTATCGAATCCGGATGGTACATGCCGCCGGTTCTTGGAGACGGGAACATGTAGATATTCAAAGGATGCTTTGAATGTTCCTCTTTGAGCAGCTCAACGGTTTCTTGAGGCAAGGATATTAGTCTTACGGATGTCGCCGTCTTTGGCTGAGTTATTTTGAGCTCGCCGTCGCGGGAGCTAACGAGCTGCTTTGTTACCGAGAGCGTACAATTTTCAACGTCGAGGTCGCTCCATAGCAGCGCTGCGATCTCTCCTTTGCGCAGTCCGCTCGTCAGTTCAAGGTAGAACAGAGGGAGAACACCCCGTGCGCTGGCGGCTTTCAGATAAGCTTTGACTTGCTCCGGTGGGAGTATCTTCATCTCTTTCTTGTCTATCTTCGGTACTATCACGTCGTCGGCAGGATTGCGGACTATCAGCCGCTCCTTGACCGCGCGGTTAAGACAGTTATGCAGCATCACGTGAACGCCGTGAACATATGTGCCTGAGAGCCCCGGATTTTTCTCTTTCTGTGATACTCGCTCTCTGCCATGGTCGAGCAGGTCGTTGTACATCTTCTGTATCTGTCTGCCGGTCAGCTTGTTAAGCTTTATATCGCCGAGACACGGGACAATATGTTTCGTGATATACCTGTTGTAGTAGTCTGCGGTGCGCTCGCGTATGTTCGGCTTTGCGTAAATCTCAAACCACAGTGCAGCCCATTCTGCGACCGTGTAGGACTCGCTTTTTGCAACGTCCAGAACTTTGGCTTCTTCAATTTTCTCCTTCAGCTTTTCTTTGACCTCAGCCTGAGTTTTGCCGAGGACGTTTTTCATCTTGACCTTGCCGTTTTCATCATAGCCTACGGTATAGCGGCCTTCCCAGCGACCGTCACTGCGCTTGCGGATGCTGCCTTCGCCGTTTGCTCTTTTCTTTGCCATGGTGTCACCCCTTTCGCAGCAAACACAAATACCACAAGTTCCACGAAATAGCCAGAGAAACTTTTTCTTTGAATATTGCGGCGCAAATTTTAAGCTCTGGTGTTTGCATTTATCCAGTCTATAAACTTTTCTTTCGGCACGACGATGCGGGAGCCGATGCGCAGCGACGGGAAGCCGTCGCTGCGCACGAGCTCATACGCACCTGCGCGGGATATGCCAAGGACGGATGCCACATCTGGTACGGACAGCATCAGCGGCAGGTCATTGTAGTTCGTGTATTTTGTTCTGTTCAAATGAGTTCCTCCTAATATGACTGTGTAGGATAGTTCGCAGGATCTTCGTGATCGTCCTCGCGGTGACCAAGCGCGATCTTCCACTCTTGCAATTCTTTTCGACGTTTCTTGTCAAGCTGCAAGCCTCGGTAGCCAGAGGCACTGACGTTATCCCGAAAGATATTTCCCATGTGGTGCAGCATACGAATCATACAGGCAGAGACGGATTCGGGTGGCGGGGCACGGTGCTCAGAACGAGGTAGCGTATTGGGCGTGGCTTTTGGCGTTGAACTTTCCGAGACGGTTTCTAATTCAGGCACAGCCTGTGTTGGCTCATCACAGTTAATACCCTCATCCTGCAATTGCTCCATCATCTGCACGACTTCATGTATGACCATGTTGCGTACGGGCTTGAACTCTTTCTGCTGAGACAGCGGTACACGTTCAGGCTTAGCTTTTGAGTAAAAACTGAACACTTCATCACGCATATCCTGCCAGAGTGAGTATGCTTCCGCTACACGCTCGTCACTCGCAAGCTCATCGACGATCGCATCGACTATACGCTTTGTGGCCGGAGGAAGGTAACCGTACACTTTTTTGCCGGAGTAATTTTGCAGACGCTCAGCAAGCTCAGTGATAAGCAGTTCAAGTTTCGGATTTTTCAAATCACCATCCTGCATTTTCTGAATCAACGAATCCATGACCTCCAGAGCATTCTCCTGCAAACGGTCTCGGTGTGCAGCCTGTTTCTGGTAGACGTTCAACAGATCATCTTTGTAGACTTGACGCACCAGTGCAGACTTGATCTGCTTGATGCCTTGTTTAGTGAGATAGCCTTCCTTCGGGTCAGTCGAGAAGATGACCATGTGAACATGAATGTGCTTCTCCTTCATATGCATGGCAGCATACCATCTGAGATGGTCGGGCTTGATCTTATAGCCCTCAGCTATGTCGATGAGCGACGACTTAATTAAATTCTGCCAGCTCTCGACTTTATCATAGCCGAGCCGCTCTGCATCTTCACGCGGGAGAGAAATAACAGGCCGCCAGACATTTCCCTCATGGTGAGAGATTTCGTCCATCGCCGTCTGCATCACCGGAACTTGCCCGTCTGCGTTCCAGAGTCCATGTGCACCGACGCGCTGCACTCCGGGGCGGTTTGCGATGTAGCCGACGAAGTTCTCGCGCTCATCGAGGTCGAAAGAATATATTTCTTCTGCCTGCTCTATGAATTCCGAAGCAGAGTACCGGGATGGTGCAGAGATATACTCCTCGTACTCAGGTAGTAACATTGCCTCCGAAAACTTTTTTGTGAGCTTTTGAATGTATTCCTCCTGCTTTTTAGTCGGCGGAAGATTTTTTGTACCGTCATTCAGCGTCTGCACACCGTCCCGCGTAGAGATATATCTCACGTGATTTGCAAGCCGAGCGGAGTTGCTGCTGCCTTTGAGGTACGGAGAAATAAATATTAACTTTGCCATCAGTCCTCCGGTGAACTCTGAATTTTAACTGCGTTGTCGAAGCTGATGCGCCCATATGTGCGTTTGACTTCATCGGCAGCGTACCCGCGCAGCGCGCGGAGGTCACCTATGTCATCTTTGAAGTGCGCAGCAATGACATGCATCATCATGTTTGTCTCGACGCACAGCTTGAACATCAGCGACCTCATTCGGTCATCGTTCATGCCAAGCATACCTTGCATACTGGTGAGTAAAGCTTTGCTGAGATATTCAGTTGTATCGTCAGTGACAAGGTAGCCCATGTAAAAATGCAGAGCATTTTCAACGAACTCACTGCGGCTTTGGCAGTTAGCAAGCTCCAGCGAACTGTCCATCCTGCGGACTGTCTCGGGGTAAAGCCATAAGGCATAATTCTTTTTGTTTTCTTCCATATTGATATCCTCTCCTTGTAGATAGCGGTAAAAGTGTTGGCACAGCGGCGTTTTGGGGCATACAGATAGCGGAAATTCTGCAGATTCTCGAAACCGATAGCACTCCAGCCATTCTGAAAAGACCCGCATTGCGGGGCTTTGTGGCAGCCTGCCGGTCAAACCGATAGCGGGCTTTATCTTGTAAAATTTTCGAACGGCCATGTCCGGGCGAAAATTCCGCGAAAATGCCCCAAACGCCGCGCGTTCTCCTTCCGGGGTATCTACGCCCTACCTGCTGCCGTAAAAGCGCACACAGCGCCTCACGTAGGGGACACAGGCGGGATTACTCATGTTAGCTACCTTCTGCCATGAGTCTTTCAATGCGTTGCTGTTCACGCACAATGTCCGCAGCCTTAAACTGCTCATGATAGAATTGCTCGATGACCAACTGTATCGGCAGGATCGTATAGAGCAGACTCCCGTTCTGTATTCGACCGTCTTGTGTGATGATCGTCGTGCGTTCTGTAAGGATGAGCTCCCGACGTTCAAGCTCCTGCACATACTTGCACACTGTGTTGCGGCTCATCCCAACTGCATTGCCGATGGTTGCGTAGCTTGCATGACACTGATACGTCTCGCGGTTCTCTATGTAGAGCAGATAACCGTAGACGGCAATTGCTCCAGCTGATAGCCCGAGTTGATAGATACCATTCGGCAGAGGAAAATAATTTTTCGCTGGTTCGCGATGTAGTTTCTTCTTTCTCACATTCAACCTCCTACAAAAATTCAGAAAATATATCTTGCGTTTCGGAGGTCTCTCTGTTAGACTTGCTCGCAGATGGAGTCTGCGTTTTCCGAAACGCGGCGTGCCGCTGAACTGTTGCAGCAGTTTGGCGGCTTCATTTTTTCTTTCATCACTCCCTTCGGTTACATCTCTGCCATTCGCCATACCCGTTCCTGCCCTGCGGTCTTGCTTGACCAACACAGCGTTTGCATCATCCTTGGTACGCTCAGCGTTGCTTCATTGCGTTGCTTCCCCGGTGAGTATCATCTCTGGCGATGGGTGTTCAATTTTCAAGGTTCAGTGCAGAGCTCATATTTTTATTGACTTTTGCCCTGCTGTGCATTACACTGAACTCATATTTAGACATAGTTTTCAAAGATTTTGTTCCTGTCCATAAAGACAAAATTTGAAAAATTTTCTTCTTTTTAAGACAGTTGAACAAATTGTTTACAATCTGCCCAAATTATGGAGGTTCATATATGGAAAAGTCGAAGCTAACCGCAGATATTTTTGACGGGCAAGAGCATTACAGATTCGCAGATGCAGACCTGTCTGACTACAACACAGCATTTCCAAACAGTCTTATTTCGTTTATGTATATGAACGTATCATCTGCGAACAACATGATGGACGGCTTTGAGCAGATGGTCGGCCGACTGTTCACAGAAAAAGACGCGGAGGTTCTGACCAAGTGTTCTTATGCTGCTGAGCTTTACCTTGAATCCCTAACAGCGCTCAGCATTTATTTTTTGCCGCTTGAGATTTAGTACAAACCCTTGTTAAAAAAATTGCGTGAGACCCAATTCAGCGATTACGCTCGGCAGAGAATAAGTCTGACAAAAATAAAAACTGCACGAAGGAAAACTTCCCTCGTGCAGGAGCAGCTTTTACGGTTAGCGGATGGTGTATTTGATGCGGACTCAAGTTCGGAGTCGAATCTCGAACGCCTGACGGCATACTACCAAGTCAATACCCGCAGACACCTGCCGTATAAATTTCTGCCATTGACTACGACCTATGAGCTTGTAGACGATAAATATTTTACAGAGGTTCTAAACGCACCTGATATGCTCGAACTCATAAATTTTCACGTTTGTGAGTGCGTCCGACAGAACATAAAAATGCGCAAGTGTAAGAACTGCGGCAGGTATTTTGCACTGACCGGGCACGCGGGAACTGACTACTGTGACCGCCCGTTCGGGCCAAACGGTAAGCCATGCAGAATGGTCGGGGCATCGAAAGTGTGGGCAGAGAGAAAGAAAAGTGATGATGTGTTTTCGGCGTACCGCCGCGAGTACAAGAAACGCTTTGCGCACATCGCCGCAGGCAAGTGTACGCAGGAACAGTTCTTGCAGTGGGCAGCCAAGGCGCGGGAAGAGAAACTCAAATGCGCCGCGGGGAAAATCTCCATGGAAATGTATCTCGACTGGCTGAAAAATTCCAAGTGAGAAAAGCCAAGACACCGACCGTCAGCGATCGGTGTCTTGGCTTTTCTTTGAATTTAGAGGATTTCAATTTCCTTTTCAGCAGCAATGTTCCATGGCGGATTCAAACGCAATAGATTTTTTGCGCAATCTTAATACGTCGCATGTATTATTTACCCATTCTTAAAATTTTCAGGTGTATAATAAGCGCATACCAGTTAATAAGGAGCTGCCTTTATGCCGGAAGAAATACTTTGTCTAAGGCGCCGCCTTTCGTCTTTCCAAATTATCATAATAGGTTTTGCTGGAGTCATTCTGCTGGGGGCACTGCTGCTGATGCTGCCGATTTCCACAACAAATGGGCGCGTAACTCCATTCAACGAAACATTGTTCACTGCTACATCTGCTGTCTGCGTGACAGGTCTTGCCATGCAAGATACTGGGAGCTACTGGTCGGGCTTCGGGCAGACGATTATTCTGGTGCTGATTCAAATCGGAGGCCTTGGCGTCGTAACCGTAGCAGCATCGTTCGCTCTGCTGTCAGGGCGAAAAATCTCCCTGATGCAGCGCAGCACAATACAGGATGCGATCTCAGCACCGAAGGTCGGTGGAATCGTTCGACTGACACGGTTCATCCTGCGGGGGACATTTCTAATCGAACTGCTGGGTGCACTTGCTATGATGCCGGTATTCTGCCGGGACTATGGATGGCGCGGAGTCTGGATGGCGGTGTTTCATTCCATATCAGCATTTTGCAACGCTGGGTTTGATATTCTCGGAACAGAAAGTAATCAGTATCCTTCCCTTACCGTCTATGCTTATAGTCCGGTGATCAATATCACGATCATGCTGCTGATCGTGATTGGGGGCATTGGCTTTCTGACGTGGGATGACATTTGCGAAAACAAGTGGAAATTTCATCGCTATCGGATGCAGAGCAAGGTGATCCTTGTCACGACTGGGCTTCTCATCCTTCTGCCAGCCATATTTTTCTTCTTTGCAGACTTTTCTGCACTTCCCATAAGACAGCGGCTGCTGGCGTCTTTTTTTCAGGCTGTCACGCCGAGGACGGCGGGCTTCAATACGGTAAATCTGTCCGCAATGTCAAGCGCTTCGTATGGTATGATGATTCTTCTGATGCTAATTGGCGGCTCTCCCGGTTCCACGGCGGGCGGCATGAAAACAACGACGCTGGCAGTCCTTATTGCTAATGCTGCCGCAACATTCCGCAGACAGGACAGCGCACAATTTTGCGGGCGTCGGATCGATTGCAGCGCCGTCAAAACCGCCGCAACCATCCTGACGATGTACCTTGCGCTGTTCTTTGGCGGAGGTGTTTTTATCAGCGTATATGAGGATCTTCCGCTGTCCTCCTGCCTGTATGAAGCAGCATCGGCGGTAGGCACGGTTGGTCTGACATTGGGTATTACGCCGCAGCTGCATATTCCCTCGCAAATGGTATTGATCGCGCTGATGTATCTGGGCAGAGTCGGCGGGCTTACACTCATTTATGCGGCGGTGTCCAGTAAGAAAAATGGCAATGCAAAGCTGCCGCAGGAAAGAATCACGATTGGATAAGCAAAGGAGCATCTATCCCATGAAAAATGTTTTATTGATTGGAGCAGGCCGCTTTGGGCGGCATATCGCCATGCAGCTCTCTCAGCTGGGGCATCAGGTCATGGCAGTCGATACCAATGAGGAACGGATCAACGACGTGCTGCCGTTTGTCACCAACGCACAGATCGGCGACAGCACCAATGCGGGGTTTCTTCGTTCGCTTGGTATCGGAAATTTTGATGTCTGTATTGTGACCGTAAGCGGGAACTTTCAGAACTCACTGGAAACAACATCGCTGCTGAAGGAGCTTGGAGCAAAATGCGTGATTTCGCGCGCGGAACGAGATGTGCAGGCGAAGTTCCTGCTTCGCAATGGCGCTGACCATGTGGTATATCCTGAGAAGCAGGTAGCAAAATGGGCAGCGATCCGATACACCGCCAATCATGTTTTCGACTACATAGAGATCGATGAGCAGCACGCCATTTTTGAAGTGGAAGTGCCGGAGAGTTGGGTTGGCAAAAGTGTCGGAGAGTTGGACATCCGCAAAAAGTTTGGCATTAACATTCTTGGCATCAAGCGTTCGGGAAAAACCGACGTTTCAATTACGCCGGATACTGTGCTGGCCAAGGATATAACGATTTTGGCCTTGGGCGAGTACAAGGCTCTGCAAAGGTGCTTCCGGATCTGAACGGAGATATTTCACCGGGTGAGCTGGAACGCCGACATTAGCTTTGACGATGAACAATTCGAGGATCGCGAGCATGGCCATATTTATCGATTCGGCCGCGGCAACAATGCGGAGTATTTTATTTCCTCCGACCTTATGACGCGCAACCTCAACCGCCGTATGGAGATTGTATGCCCCACAAAAGCATTGTATTAACCCGTATCTCCTCAAATTCTACCGCTGGGGAATGTTTGTTCCTGCTTGAAGCATCTTAATACAGGAGGCATTCAAAATGGATCAGATAGCCATCGGCAGATATATTGTGCGCAAGCGTAAGGAACAGAATCTGACGCAGGAACAACTGTCAGAGCAGCTCGGCGTGTCCAATAAGACTATTTCAAAATGGGAAAACGGAAAGTGTATGCCTGATTACAGCCTCATCCAGAAGCTCTGCGAGGCGCTCGATGTGACGCTTCCGGAACTGATGGACGGTGAGGATGCAGCGGAGAACAGCGTACGCGTCTACGACGATGAACAAATTCTCGACCTGCTGCGCCGCACACAGGAGCTGGAGCGCCAAAAGAACATTCTCTATGGACTTGTCCTCATCGTTCTCGGTATTGCCAGCGGTGCCATGTCCAAGACAACTGGGGGGACTGATGTTCAGAAATTTATTGCAGGTATTCTGATGGGGCTGTCTGCTGCGGAAACTTTATCTGGCATCTGGATCATTGGAAAGAAATTGCTCTGATGCGGGCTGAGAACTTTGTTCGGCCGATGAATTTTACGCTTGGTTAAGACTGCAGAACAAAAAGAAACATGACGTTGACCGCTTAATGGTCAGCGTCATGTCTTTTCTTTGGTTATAGCAGAGCTGATGGATCACATGGCATTTTGCTCTTTGCGTATGGCGTCCGCCATGCGCTGCAGACCTGTCTCAATAATGCTGCGGGGCATCGCCAAGTTCAGCCGGATATATCCAGCGGCATTGCCCACGAACAGGGCGTTCCCACCCTCCAGCAGCACACCTGCTTTGTTTGCGAAGAAGTCGGGCAGGTCGGTGCCGTTCGGCAGGCACTTGCTCATATCCACCCACGCCAGATAGGTTGCCTCTGGTATGTACATGACAGCTTCGGGCAGTTCACGGGAAAGGAACTCTTTTACAAAAGCAAATCTCCCTCCTGTTTTTTTCAGCGATGGTCGCATTTTTGGCACTGGATCATAGGCGTGTCGCCCTCGTCCTTGTAAAACACACCTGCCCATTGGCAGATGCTCTGCAAAATCGGGACAACGGACGCCCCCTTTTCCGTCAGCGAATACTCCACGCGCGGCGGTATTTCATCGTATGACCTACGTTCCACAATGCCGTTGGCGATGAGCCCTTTCAGCGTAGAGTCAAGTACCGCATCGGTGATGTTGCCCATCTCATGGCGCAGCTCGCTGTACCGCAGCGTACCCAGCGCCGCCAGCACGCAGATGATGCGTGAGTTCCACTTCCCGCCGAACAGCTCCATGCCGTATTCCAGCGGGCAGCGGATATCCTTTTCTAACTTTCTCTGATACATAGCCGCACCCCCTCTGTGCTCTTTATTATAACGGGATATGTGACGTGAAACAAGTAACTATAAAATTAATGAGTGGGCACGTTTCCGCGCCCACTCACGTTTTACAGCTCTTTCTTATTGTCCGCGCCGGGAGTAGTGACGATGACTTTCTCCGGCGTGATTATAAGCGCACCTTTCGCGGTAGCAGCACCGTTGAACATCTTCTCCACCATGGCCTTGAAGGTGCTGAACACTTCGCCCTCGGTGACATACTGCGCCGTGCCTTTGACCTGATAGCCCTCGAGGTTCTGTGCATCATAAACCGAGATCGCGATCCTGCCGTTATTTGCGGCAAGGTTTTTCAGCGTCGTGTCCAGAAACACATCCCCGACGACCAGCTTGCCGTCAGCAGTCACATCCTTGAACGCAACAGGCACCACATTGGGCTCACCGCCGTCACAGGTAGCCAGATCCCACATTCCGCTCTTGAGCAGCTTCACAACGTTTTCATTCAGCATGATAAGTTCCTCCTTGTATTCTGAGCCTTTCGGCTCACCTGTTGTGCTCATTATAGAGCGGATACAAAGGGAACGGAAGATATGGGTCGGTTTATGAGTGACTCATAAATTCAAGAGTGTTGTAAACGGCCATGGTATATGGGAAACTTTTTGACCTGCGATAAGGATGACAGCCTTGCTTAATACGACAGCTCTGCATCAACAAGATGGCAGTATGTGAGCCCGTCTCTTTCATACGTTTCATACCTGCCTGTTACGGTAAGCTCACCGCCCAGCTCCGGGTAATCGTCCGGATAGCTGTGCTCGCCGCTCCAAACGAACTCTATGCCCTGAGCGCAGCATGCGGTTGCGTCCAGAATGATGCAGGCGAAACGCAGCGTAGATTCATCCATAGAGCCGTCCGGCTTATATGAATAGCCGATCCCGAATACTCCGTGCATTTTCACCGTTTTGCCGACGTAATCTTCAGGATACATTGTCATGTTAAAAACCTCGCCGTAAACGACTCCGCCGCTCACCTGCGTGAGGTCTATATCAATACCGCCTGAGGTCTGTACGGCTTCGCCGCTCTCTGTTGCTGGCTCTGCCTGTGCAGACACAGGGGAAGCGGTCGGCTCCGGCGTATCCAGTCTCGAAAATGGTACCGGGACAGGCGGCGATGCTTCAGGAAGATCGTAGGTTTCAACAGGGGAAGGAACGGCAGCGGCGGGAGAGTTATCCGGCGCCGATGTTTCCCCGCTGCTGCATCCGGCTATGAGCGCGAGAGCCAAAGCAAGAATAACACAAACAAATTTTTTCATGAGCCGCAGTCCTCCTTTACGTCAATGAAAATTCTGATCTGGCCAGAAGCATGCCTATAACATGGAACACCCCGAAGGCCAGCATATCCATCGCAACAACGGTCGAGCCGACGGGTGTTCCGCCGAGAATGGAAATAAGCATACCGGTGAATGCGCAAAATACCGACAGTGCCGCCGAGCATATGGTCACGGCTTTGAAGCTTTTGAATACACGCATGGCGGACAGCGCAGGAAAAATCACCAATGCCGATATCAGCAGCGACCCGACAAGGTTCATTGCCAGCACGATGATGACCGCGACCACGACAGCTATCAGTAAATTATAAAGCCCCGCTTTCGTGCCGGTCGCCCTTGCGAAGTCCTCGTCGAAGGTCACGGCAAAAATTTTATTATAAAACAGGATGAACACCGTAACCACAAGCACCGACATGCCAACACACAGCCATACCTCGTTCTTGGCCAGAGTCAGGATCGAGGTCGAGCCGAACAGCGTACTGCACACATCGCCGGAAAGGTTAGACGAGGTGGAAAAAATATTCATCAGCAAATAGCCGATAGCCAGCGCCCCGACCGAGATCATTGCGATCGCCGCATCACCTTTGATCTTCGTGTTCTGCCCAGTACGCAGAAGCAGCACGGCGCTGATGACCGTGATGACCATCACCAGCGGCATTTCGCTGTTGAGCTTCATCACGGCGGCGATCGCCATCGCGCCGAACGCGACGTGAGAAAGCCCGTCACCGATGAAGGAAAACCTTTTCAGTACCAGCGTTACGCCCAGCAGAGAGGAGCACAGCGCAATCAGCACACCGACGATGAGCGCATAGCGCACGAAAGGATATGCCCAGTATAGGGTAAGCTTTTCCGTAAAAGCATTCACTGCGCATCACCGCCTTCCCTGGCGACAAAGAGCCGTCCCTGCGGGCTGTTCAAATATTCGGACTTCGTGCCGAAGAAAACAGCATCGCCAATGTGCAGAATGCGGCTTGCGTATTTTACTGCCGCAGCGATGTCGTGGGATATCATAATGACGGTAATGCCGTCATCATGATTGAGCTTACAGATGAGCGCATACATTTCTGCCGTGACCTTGGGGTCAAGCCCGGAAACCGGTTCGTCCAGAAGCAGCATTTTTCGTGTGGCGCACAGCGCACGGGCAAGCAGTACCCGCTGCTGCTGTCCGCCGGACAGCTCCCGGTAGCAGCGCCTTGAAAGGTTCTCTATCTGCATCTTTCTGATATTCTCTTCGGCAAGCTGCTTCTCTTCTTTGTTGTAAAAGGGGCGGCTGCCGCAGCGCCCCTGGCACCCGGAGAGAACTATCTCTCTCACGGATGCCGGGAAATCCTTTTGTATCTGTGTCTGCTGCGGCAGGTAACCGATCTCATTCTTCCACAGCCCGTCACCTGTCAAAACCTTACCGCTGATGGGCGGCTGTAAACCGAGGATCGTTTTCATAAGGGTACTCTTGCCGGAGCCGTTTTCTCCTACGATGCAAAGATAATCGCCTGCGCGGACCTCAAAATTAAGACCTTGCAGCACGGCGTTCCCGTCGTAGCCGACGGCGAGATCATGACAAGTGAGCTGAGCCATCGTTCCGCCTCCTTAACCCAGTGCTTCCTTCAGCACGGAGAGGTTCTTTTCCATCGCGGAAAGGTAGGTCGTGCCGTTAGCAACATCCTCGGAGGTGGTCGACTGCATGGAATCCATCGTCAGCACTTTCTGATTTTTCTCAGCGGTATTTTCCACAATCGTTTCAGCAATCTTGTGCTGTGTGCCTTCAATGGTCAGTACGCAGGGAAGCTTCATCTCGTCAACTTTCTTGGCAAGGAAAGAAATGGTCTCAAAGCTGGCCTCAGTTTCGGCGGAGCAGCCCACAAAGGCAGCATAATAACTCAGACCGTAGTCATCAACCAAGTAACGGAACGGGAAACGGTCGCCGAACAGAACGGTTTTCGTGGATGCGGCATCAACAGCTTGACGGTACTCGCTGTCCAGCTCGGAAAGCTTTTCGATATATGCAGATGAGTTGTCGGCATAGGCGTCCTTGCTGCTGGGGTCGATCTCCTGCAAAGACTCGGAGATGGCGTTTACAAGAACTTCGGCGTTCTTCAGGGACAGCCAGACATGCTCGTCTTTTTCCTCTTCGTGCTCATGATCCTCATCCTCGTCATGGTCGTGACCTTCCATGTGCTCGCATATCTCTTCGCCGGTCATATCAGCGGGGAAAAAGGTCGGCCATGAGTTCTCAGGATCGATGATCGCATCAAAGCTTTCATTGCTCATTCTGATGTGAAAATGCTCTGCGGCAGCCGGTTCGATCATGTGATCGTTGAACTCAATATAGATCGGAGCGCCGGATGCTTTGTCCGCTGCTTCAAAGCGGTACATAGCCGCCTTGGTGCCGGTAGACCAGTTCTGAATATAATAGCCAACATATTTATAATCGGAGCCGACAGTTTTGCCGTTATCATAAGTGAAGTTGATGTGCTCGCCCTCAATGCTGATATTCGCAATGTCAGTTTTGTAGCCGTTCTGATAGTATGCCTTATACTCATCAGCGGTCATTTCGCCTTCCACTGCCATAGCTGCAAATGCATCGTCCAGTGTTCCGTCAAGAGAAAAGGGATACGCAGACTGCCAATCACCTGCCCAGTCGGACAGGCTTCTGTCCTGAACCTCATTATCTTCAAAGGTGGAGACTTCCTTGCTGTGGTCATGGTCGTGCTCATGCTCGGTCTCCTGCATGCCTTCAACGGTTTCCTCCGCTTTCACGGAATCGCCAAGCACATCCAGCAGGTTTATGACCTTCATATTCTTGTTGGTGGCTTCCTTCAGCGCATCGTCCACCCAGCCGTCGGATTCCCCGCCAACATAAATAAACAGGTCGCAGTCCGAAATCTTTACGATATCGTCAGCCGTAGGCTGGTAGCTGTGCAGGTCGATGCCGTTATCGAGCAGCATGGTGAGGTCTGCGTTCCCGGCTTTGTCACCAAGAACTTCCCGTACCCAATCGTACTCCGGGAAAATCGTTGTGACGATTTTTATTTTCTGCGGCTGTGTGGAAGGTTCTGTAGCAGCGGCAGGGGCGGCAGCAGGCTGCGTATCAGTCCCGGTAGCGGTGCTTCCGCAGCCAGCAATAAATGTGCCGAACATAACAACGGCAAGCATAATAGCGATAAACTTTTTCATTAAAAATTAAACCTCCGGATAAAAAGCAATTTGATTTCCCAAAAATGGGCGCAAAAATTCAAGGGCTGCAGCATACGCTGCAAGAGTCCTTCCCCAAAAGGGCAGACTCCACCCTTGCTGAAAATCACTTTTAATCCGAAAGTTTTACCTTGAGAGAAACCAGAGAACTAAACTGAACAGAGTATGTGCAGACAGAAGCACTCCTGCACAAAATATATATAAACGCAGTAGCAAAGACTGCGGCGCAGACGGCAGTCATCAGATTCTTCAGCGTATTTCTGCATATGCTGATCTGGGCGCAGATGGCGCAGCCGTCGCCGGCGCAATCGTGATCGGCTTCGGCGGCAATATAGGCCATGGAGCAGAGTATTGCAAGCAGAAATGCCGCTGCGGCAATTATGGATATGATCCGTCTCCTGTTTGTCACTCTGCTCACCACCTGTCTAATTTCTGCATTCGGCACAGACGCCGTAAAGAATCGTTTCTGATTTATTGATTTGAAAGCCAGTGCTTTCCATTGTGCCTTGAAGAAGCTGTGCCGCTTCATGTTCTCCTAAGTGTATGCTCTTTCCGCAGATGCGGCAGGACAGGTGCAGACTGTCTTTGCATTCCTCCGCGGCGATGTATTGGAAAAAGATTTCCCTCGTTCCTTCCCGAACGCTGCGCTTAAGGAGTCCTTCTTCCTCCAGCGCGGAGAGATTTCGATAAACGGAGCTTACGCTGATTTCGTCTGTGGCCAGCGCATCCGCGATTTGACGCGCGCTCATCTGCTCATCTGTATGCTCTGAAAGGTATTCCAGAAGCCGTTTGCGCTGCCGGGTCAAATACTTTGCCATCAGCCGCACCTCCGATTTGCATCCTGCTCGCAAATTAGTGTACTGCGTTCCTTTTAGTTTGTCAATATGCAAACCAGTCGCAAATTTTAAACAATAATTGAATGACGGTGTATTCTTTGTTTATACCGACGCAAATCTTGAGCACCTGCGCGATTTGCTGTCAATAACTATCCACTAACTATGCAGCAAAAGCGTTTGACCCAAACCGTGACCCAAACGGGAACATGAGCGTATGTACTGGATGGACGTAGCAGGCTTATATACTGTCGAATCCCCGACACGAAAGCTGCAAAAAGCGCCAGAAATCAATTCATTGATGCTCCGGCCAACGTTTGTAATCAGCAGGTCGGGGGTTCGAATCCGTCCACCAGCTCCAACGCAACTGAATATGGGGGAATTCCAGAGTGGCCAAATGGGACAGACTGTAAATCTGCTGGCAATGCCTTCGGTGGTTCGAATCCACCTTCCCCCACCAAATAAAAGAGACATCCATGCGGATGTCTCTTTTATTTGGCGTGAAAACCGTGGTGGATTCGAACCGAGGGCGCTTAGAAACGTGCCGGGGGAAAAGCGCCATGCCGCTGCTGGAGGCAGATAAAGGCATGGCGCTTTTTCCGCAGCCGCAGCTTTTGCAAGGCTATGCGAATGCAGACTTGCAAAAGCTAAATGCGGCAAGGTGGTTTTGTTTCAACCCGAGGCGGCCTGCCCGCAGGCAGGCGAATGTCCCAACACCTCTGAGAGAGACTTGATCTCAAACCCAACTTCGACGGCGCGCGTCGCAAACGTATGCCGCAGCGTGTGAAAATGCACTCCCTCAAGGCCGCATTCGCGGGTGTACTTTTCCATCCTGTATTGCAGGGCTCTTGGCTCCATGAAGCTGTCCGTACCAGTCAAAACATAAGCGGCTGAACTATGGGGGGCCATCTTCCCACAAAGCTCAGCCGTGTAGTCTGTTACAGGGATTGTCCTGACAGAAGTATCGCTCTTGGGTGTGCTGATCACGATTCTTGTCCGTGCACTTCCGACAGCGCTGGTATCACGCAGACGCTGAAGTGTAGCGTCAATGCGGATCGTCTGCTCTTTCAGAGAAATTTTTCCCCATTGCAGCGCGCAAAGCTCTCCGATACGGACGCCTGTAAAGAGCGCCAGCAGAACGCCGAACTTGCATGTATCCATATCCTCCAGCAGGTAAGAAACGAATCGGGCCTGCTCCTCACGAGATAATACCCGCATCTCTTTTTTACACAGCTTTGGTTGTTGATCTCAACGGCGGGGAACGTACCGGGGAAAAATGCTGCTGTATACTTCAAGACTCCGTGCAGCACAACAAGTACATCATGCACTGTCTTAGGAGCCAGTTCCTCGTTCTTCTGTAAAGCCGTCGATAAGACCGGTCGTAATGCCCATCGGGAAGCAGCCGCCAAGCTTGGGTTTGATATGTTTTATCAGTGCGGTATCATATTTATATAGGTAGACTCCTTCACCTTGGGCTTTCGCAATCGCAGCCACTCATCGCAGTAAAAAGAAAAACGACGGCGGGAATTTGCGCTCGGAACAGGCTTCCCACTGACCAGAGCTGCTTTGCACTTGGTTACTTTTTCCTTGGCTTCCCGATAAGTCTTTCCATAGCAGAAGCCATATTTGATTTTGCCGGAAAGCTCGTATCCTTTGATATAGCGCGCCTCCCATCTGCCGTCCTTCCGTTTGAAGATGTTTTCGCCTTTGGCCATGTTGATATCCTCCTTGTCAACTGATGGTTTAAATTGTTGCGGTACAAACATTCTACCAACAGCGCCAAGCCACTTCAGACTGCTCATTTGACTGCGAAGAAGCATTAGGTGGATACGTCCGCCGCAGGGATCATCAATTTGCAAAAATCGGCCTACGCTCTGCTTTATTCAAAATCCTCTCAGATCATATCTTCCTATTGACTTTTAAATGTACATAGCGTTATAATAAACTGTACCCATAAAAATGGACAGGAAGAAAAAGAAGAATCCAAGAAACAG